>Ga0209611_10007141_pt1 | contig 17985 bp, 10 predicted proteins | sample S1TSphgellanicum_3_FD_187693 | JGI IMG/M metagenome (GOLD analysis project Ga0209611, IMG submission 187693) | Host-associated microbial communities from peat moss isolated from Minnesota, USA - S1T2_Fc - Sphagnum magellanicum MG (SPAdes) (version 2) | ecosystem: Host-associated > Plants > Peat...
GGGAAGCATATGCCCAGGTCACCAGGTGGTAGACCTTTTGAGATCTGAATGCTCAGACTCTCTGGCATGCCCTTCAATCCAAAAATTCAATTCATCACATATTTTGTTATTGTACATAGGCCCTAGTTCAACTTCTTATATTGCTATTTGGGAATTGGTAGACATGTGGGAAGTAATCCTATAGGATCCCCAGTCCACTTCCAAGTTTTTTATAAAACATATTGGTGTATCAGGCATTTTGTGGCTGTTGAGGTTTCAATTGTTTTTTAAGGAGAAAAATTGTCAATTGGTTTTTACGTGAGCTAGAATGGAAGCCAGGGACAAACATTTCATTAGATGATGCTAAAATGTACCAACACAAAACATGTGTAGAGGCCAAGTTTTGTGCATACTTGAGTATGTGGTATTGATAATTGGCCACTAGCTTATTAGTAGTCTACTGACATTGAGTCTATTGGATGTCTCTTGGAATCCCAGGCTCTAAGGTTCACACCAGTGTTGGACAGTTATTAAAATCAAGAAGAAACCCTTAACAATTATAATTATAGTTGTTAAGATTCATAACCATGATTCTCAAAAAAATCAAAGACCGGGTCGTGGTATATAATCATAGTTCTCAAAAAGCTTGAAAAAATCAAATAACCCACCATAAAACTAATAATTTCATTGCCAGTTCTTGCATGAAAACATTCAATTCTTTAAGGCTTTTGAAATAACTAGGACCAGATGTTCTTTGATTCTGATTTTTTAACATAATAAAAAACCAATGGTTCTCTAATTCTCAAATGATTAAAAAACCAAAATCAGAAATTCTGTATAAATTCATATAACAACACAACACTGGTTCACACTAATCATAAATTTTGCAACCTAGATCAATATTAATCTACTCATAGCCAGTTGATCCAAATGACTCTAAATATGTTGAACAATCATCCACAACATTTGAGAGGGAGTGGAGGGGAAGAGATCCTTGGGCTAGAATGAACCAGCACCCACTACCACACATGAAGGCTGGATGATAAGTGATCAGAAAATAATTTTTACTGAGTTTTCGTTCCTTACTTGTTAACCATGGTTAGCCATGGTGGTTAGCTCAGTCACTTATTTTATTATCTTCCTATTAATAATCCACAAGTAAGTTGCTCTGTGGATGAAATACATAGTTTTAGCAAGATATGGGAATCAACACTTTTAAAGGGAGAGGACCAAAGGGGTGCAATCAAAGGGGGCTTTAAAGGGGTGCAATTAAATAGAGGATTGAACTTTTCAAGTAATCTATTCAATTTGTCTAAGTTGTGATTATCTTGGTGTGATCTTGATTTAGATTTTTAATAAGTTTATTTGTAATTTTTTTATTATAATATAGTTGGTATGATATTTAATTGATTTGGGTTTAATCTGAATTTAATTTTAATTTCATTTCATTTACATTTTATTGGAATTTTTGTGTCATATATGTCATATTTCTAAATTCACCCTAAATGCCCATCCCAATAAGTTCTTGGTCCAGATATCAAATCTTCATCAAAATTTAGATGATGATTTGAATGAGGCTAAGTCTGAAGGCCAGGTCAATTCACATCTTTCATTCATGTAATTTCATCCATAACTTTCCCCCTCATATCAGGTTTGAATTAATAGTTAGGTAATAAAAGCACTCCTTACCCACGTACAAACCATTTACTTATCTATGAAATCTATTTTCTTACCTATCTACCTATACATATGACCTACTCCTTACAGAATGGGTTACCAGGTGAAACCAAATAGTAACTCAGTTGAGGTTCATCCACAACTAAGTCATACGAGACGTCCCAGTGGATGATGTGCTGGTGTGCTTGTTCACTCTGGCCAGATTTCCTGTTGGTGATCTGTCTGCCATAAGGTTTTGCTTTCAAGCTCCCTACAAGTCCAAAGAGTGCGAACCAGTGTTGGGCGGTTCTCACTTTTTTTCTGAGAACCGTCGGTTCCAGTTTTTGGGGCAGGTTCTAAGAATCGCCCCGGTTCTTTTTCAAAAAATTTCCCATTATGAGAATCGCCTCGATTATCAAAAAAAATTTAAAAATTTGGTTAGGCGGTTTTCAGAGTTAGCAGTTCTAACAGAATTTTGAATCATCAGTTTTGAAGGACGGTTCTCACAAGTCGGTTCTCACAAATCATGGTATATATATATTTCTTTTCTTTTCTTTTTTGTGTGTTTCTTTTCTTGCAATCAACGTTTTTTTGGTGACATGAAACTCGGTTTAGTGACAAATTTGCTGCTAAACTGAGTTTGCCCTGTCCTTTCTTTTCCTGAAAGCTTCCAACCAATCGCTGCTACTATGTGTACTGTATGTGTACTGTAGCTATAAATGTTCTCGAGCCTGGTGCATTTAATGCAATCTCAGTATTTCACACTCTTATTTATAAAATTTCATTACTTTGCAGACCACAGCCAAGAGGGGATGAAGCATCAAACGGGGGCTGCAACTCAGGCTCAACAGGGCATGACTTTTCAGATAACTTTAATATTTACTTTTTATTTTTTACCGTGAGAACCGGACCCTTCTCAAAATGTGAGAACCGGTCCAGTTTTCAGATTGGATGCCAAGTGACAACTTGGGCGGTTCTCACCTCCACTGAGAACTTTCCATATGGTTCTCATGACAGTTTCTCACTGGCCGGTTCTGTCTGAGAACTGGACTGAAAACCGGCGCCGGTTTTCAGCTGGCGAGTGAGAACCACCCAAAACTGGTGCGAATCCACAGATCAGATCAACTCTCAGCTCAATGAAATTGTGCAAGTAAATTCCAAGATGATGTAAGCACGGTCCAGCACCATGTAACACTTCTCTAGCCAGCAAGGAACAGTCCAACCCCCTCCCCCAATTTTGTGACACAGCTGAAGTGGTTCCCATCCTTGAGAGGATTTAGCCAAATCTGGATACAAACAAAACATGAAAGTAAAAAACTGTAAGCATCCTTTTATGTTTTTGGCTACCCTGCTGGAACCTTCATGTAGAACCTTGCAGTTTTTTTAATCTTTTTAATTTTTTTCAAAACCTTGTAACTATAAAACTCAAAAAACTCATTTTTAGCCAGTTTCAAAACAAATTTGCCAACTAGGGAAAAACAATTGCCAAAAAGAAAGGGAAAAAAACCACCACCACCACCACCAAGGAATCAAGTCTTTTCTCCTAATTGTTCAACAAACTTGGTCAAGCTATGCTACACAGCAATCAGTAGGAGATGGACAGTGTTAGATCAACCTAGTGAACAGCGACCATGCAAAGATGTTCACATCTTTCAGAGGTCGATCACCAAACACCATCCTCCAGCAACACGCTCTTGGAGGAGATTCCCCAGAGCTGGGGCTAGTAACTCTGCAGTGCTTACAGGATCTCTCGACATTGAACATTTAATGATGAAATGTGCCAAGGGACATGTTCCCTTAAGTGCAAGTATGTATGAGATTTGGAAGGTTGTGTGTAGCATTGAAATTTTCGACTTTAAAGTTCATGCTTCAGTTTGGGACCGGTTGTTCGTTGCAAGAGATGATGATTGTTTGAGACTTGAAACATCATTGTGCATCGCATTGAAATTCTCAACTTAGGTTGTGCCTTAAGGCTTAGGCCGGTTGTTCGTTGCAGGAGATGGTTAGATTAGCTGGGACCAGCACGCATGAAATTTATTGGTGTTAATAGTTTGCGCAGTGCAAGCCTTGTGTCTCTGCAACATATCAATCAGTGATATCGTCCAAGGACCGCACCACAGCACTTGCTCTAGTCGAGGCTGGGATCAACAGATCATCATGATATGTACCTCACATTATACGAAGCTGGTGAAACGCCCCGGTTTATCTATCTATGCTTATAAGAGTTCCCAGAGCATTCGAATAGTTAAAGGAAGCAGCTAAAGGTCCCCTAAGAATTCAAGACTTCATGTATAATTTCGCAGAACCAACTTGGATTTAAGAACTCCATGCAGGACAACTTTTTGCTGGTTTTGGATTTAAGAATTCTCTACACAAGGAAGAACGAATTTTTACTCCACATTGTTTTGTCGATGCATCATGTACTTAAAGTGCAGCTGCTGTTTTTGCTTGGGTCTTGCAGTTGACCAATGTCAAAAACAAGAAGGGTGAACATGTCAAAATTTTGGTCGCATCACATTCTTCAGCCACATACCAAAAGTCAGAAAGTCATCTTGAGTACTTTCAAAGCCATGCAACAATCCTTCACACATTGCCATAAAACGAATCCACACTATGTCCCACTTATTTCATGCATAACCCTGCATCTTAGGTCAAGTTTGATAGGGTTCGATTTCTCTGCAAATGTGGGTGTGAAGTTTGTTTCAGAAAAACAAAATTCACAGTTTACACACTTACACATGTTCATTTTCAAAGTGTAAATGTAAAATTCACAATGTGTAAACTGTTTCACAGTTTACACATTTACACATGTTCATTTTCAATGTGTAAATGTGTTCATCATATTGTTAAAATGGAAAGGAAAGTTTGTAGATTTTGATCATAGAATCATTAATTATTTAAAAGAAACATTTTCAGAATTTGTGATAGACCTAAATTAGTGTAAAATGACATGTTGTGAAACATTGATGTTAATAAAGGTTAATTAAGTGGCCTAGGTTAGTTGAGTAAACTAAGCCGTCAACATCTTGTAGCCTTGGGTCAAGTTCGACATTAAATAATTATTAAAAATCTTAAATGATTTTTTTAGAAAAATAAATGTTGAAGCGCCAAAAAATGTGATAAATGCACTTTGGAACTAATGAAAACTATGATAAATGCTTTGGGAAGAGACGAAAATTTTGAAATTTTGAAAACACTTGTAAAAAAAGCCTTGCACGGGCAACCTTAAACCATGTTGTTTGCTTGCTACTGCATTTTTGCATTGCAATTATGCCTTCTTCTGCTTTTAGGTTTGAATCCACTCTCTTGTTGTCGACTTCCACAAGTGCATGTCATCTCTTTCTTTAATCACTTGATAAAACTTCAATTGCAATTTCTCCACTTGCTTGGAGCTTTTCTCCAAGTAAAGCACCTTGAGTTTGCAAAAAAACTTTGATTCTACTCAATCTATGAAGTTCCTTCTACAACTATAGAATGATTAGAATGGGATTCTGGATTGGATTGCAATACACTTGTCGATTTCTCCAAAATCTTTGCTAGTATGAAAAAAAAAAGAATTTTTTCTCACAAACTGTTGTTTGTGGATTTGTCTTCTTTTGCTTTAGGATTGCTCCTGCTTTTAGAAAAAAGTACGAATTCAGAAGAAGCCAATGGAGGCCACAATAATATCATTGACATGATGATTACTATAACTACATTAGAACAACAAGAGAAAAAGAGCTACCCAAAAGAAAACCAAGCAAGAACTAGGGAGCCTTCTGTTGCTCAAAAAGGTTTCTTGAACTTGTTGACTTCAAACTCTTCCAAACCAAGAAAAGATGCCCATGAAAAGTTGAATGCAATTGTCGACAATCACAACTTTTTTCTTTGTTCATTAATGGACTTCAATTACTCATTTGGAATCATTAAATTTGCCAAATGTTGATGATCAAGAGTTGCCAAGTGTGACTAGGCCTACCAAAGCAAATAAGGATTTAACTTTGAGTGCATGGAACACTACCCAATTCAATCCTTTTATTGTTAGGAAAATCACTAAGGAACAAGTGACTAAAACTGCATTTCTATCAAACCTTCAAGACTGCTACAATAAAGGAAAAGTTGAAAGGTCTGGAAGCCCAAAGGATCTTCAGTATCTTTGTGCTATTACAAATTCAACTAACAAAACAAATTAACATGCCTTTCATTCCAAATCCATAGGAAAACACATCACTATTGATGTAAGTGTTGTGAAGGTTGTTAAAAAACATGTAGCAAGGTTGATTGCTGGTGTTCATAATGATTCCAAAAAAGAGGTAAAATACTTTAGAAATTGTACTTCATGTTTTGGAGTTTTAGCAACCACAAAGATACAGTAGACTTGCACAATTTGCCAATGGCTACAGTTTGGGTGTTCATCAATGTGTGCTCATTTGTTTTTGTGTTTTTTTCTTGCTTGTTGTGTACAAGTAAAAGTATCAACTACCAACACTACTACATAACTTGTCCATTTTTAGTCCTTTTACACTGGAATTTTTATCAAAACAGACCTTGAACAATTTTGGGACAAGTTAAATAAGACTAATCATTTAAGACAAGTAAATGGTAGTAAAACGGACAAATGAAAAATGATTAAACATTAGCATAATGCCACAGTGGCATATGCGATATGACTAATTATGTGACTAAATGCAATAATGTGGCATGTCCATTTTAACAAATTGTGTGATTGAATTAATGATGTGTCATGTTTATTTTAACAAACTATGTGACTAAATTGATGATTTGGCATGTCCATTCCAACAAACTATGTGACAGAATTAATGGTGTGCCATGTCCATTTTGTCTAATTGTGTGAACAAATGTAATGACATGGCATGTTCATTGTGACTAAATATGATTATTTATAGAATAATTATAATCTAAATATTTTTTTTAAATTTAAAATATATATATATTTTCAATGTATCAATTCCTTCTTGGATTATATTCAAATCAAATATACTCTTAATTCGAATTTTTTTTCAGAAGTTAAACCTTGCAATCGATTCAACTTAAAAAGCTTAAACATTTTAAGATGTGATTTTGAGGGCTAAAGCCCTTTGCTTACATACTTTTCAGAATGAGATTTGGTGACCAAACAATATGGGATACATTTTTTAAAGAGTCAACTTAATCAACAAAGTTTTTTGTTTATTAAACCTACCACCAAACACTTAAAAATAAGATTTATAACTTTTCATACATTATTCTATTACTTCTAATCTTAAAAAAAAATTGTAATTCTCCATTTGGCACATCCAATAGTACAAAAAATGTTGAAATCGATGAAGAAATGAGCAAGTTATGCCCTTTGAACATGAAATGGTTGATTTGCAAAAACTAAACAAAATAGTTTAGCTTGTATTTTTGAGTTTAAACTCTTTGTATGTTGCTCCATTGTTTTTAACATTCAAACAAACTTTGTACTTCTTTTCTTGGTGTATCCAATTGTATAAAAAATTGTTGAAATCGATGAAAAATTGAGCAAGTTGAAAATGAAAATGCCCTTTGAAAATGAAAAAGCTGATTTGCAATAACTAAACATAACAATTCAATTTGTGTTTTTGATATTAAACTCTTTGTACATTACTCCATTACATTTGACATCAAAAAAAAAATTGTAATTCTCCTCTTGGCACATTCCATGTTTTTAAAAAAATTGTAATTCTCCTCTTGAAAAATCCAAAGGTGAAAAAAAATCTTAATTTCATAAAAGAATGAGCAAATTATGCTCATTGAAAATGAAGGGGGTGATTTGAGAAATTAACCACATGTTAGTCAAGCTTGCGTTTTTTACTTTAAAATCTTTCTACATTTTTTTATTTTTTTAATACTTCAAAGAAAGTCTATGAATCTTAAAATAACACATCCAAAGCTTTTTAAATCATTGAAAATGGATAAATAATGAGAAAAATATGAAACTTGAAAGTGAGGGGTGTTTATATATATTATTTGAGTGAGGTCAACCTATGTTAATAATATATGTTTAATCAAAGTGATTGACTTTAATCACCTTTGTACACATGTTAGATCAATGACTAATTTTAGTCACATTGCTAGTAGGTTGATTACACATAACCACTACATAAAGTCTACACTACAAGACTACTATGATGAGAAACACAATTTATGCCCAAGCTAAAAAAAACCAAGGATTCATAGATCTAAACTACGACACAAGTAAATTTCAAACCTTGAAAAAATTCACATTATTGGCACCAAAAACAATTAGTTTTTTTCTACAACATCCCAATCCAAACCTCCTTCTTGCAACAACAAAGCCATTATGTATTCCATTAAAATTTTCACATTAGTTCCATCCACCAACTAAGCAAATGACAACAAGGTAGTAAAAACCTAATTGTTTGCCATGTAAATGTGGCTAGACAATCATTGTTAGTTATCAATTGAAATCCCCTTGTTACAAGTGATGGAAAAATATTGAGCTTTTGCCATTGTTACCTTGAAAACTTTAAGGTGAAGGTGTTTACCAATTTCCCACCCAAAAGCATCAATTTAATGTTTTGAGGCATATTCTTCATCTTCAAGTATATAGATAGGGGTTTCAAAGCCTCATACTCAACCATGGGTTGCTTGTTTTATAGCATGTGGAAGAATGTAGTAAATTGCACATTCTTTTGTTAATTATCCACATCCATGCCATCACCCATTTGTTGCAAAATAAAAAATCAAGTCATTGAGCAACAAACACACCAAATTATCAGAATGTTTATTATTCTTCTTATAGTATACTTGTTTTTCTTCAAGCCTTACTAGAGATATTGTGCTCTACTTGTCACTTTCCCATGTGTTTTTCGAAGTTATCTCACATGGGCACAATCGGTGTGACTAAACATATTGTGCTCAAGTGACACACAAGCCCAAAAATCTTTCCATTTTCAACTTGCATCATAGTTCTTCCAACTTTTTTTGAATGGAATCTCCACAACAATGAAATTTATGATTTGTAATGATTTTGAAGACAATGGGATGAGTTCTACAAGTTGATCAAAACCAAAATTGAGGATAGGGTGAACTATCAAATGCCCACCTAACTACTTCTGTATCACCTAAGTAGGTTTTAGGTTTTACTCCTCCCCCCCTCCCCTTTTTTTTGTTGTTTTATTAACTAGAAGTGCATGCCCATGTTGACTATTTGCCAAGTTCAAATTCAAAAAGATTCTTGGACTATTGTTTTGTGAAATGACTTTGAATTTTGAATTGAACTCACAACAACCATGAATTACAAATGTATATTTTATTCTCAAGTTTTACCCCTAGGATGTATTCTGAATTTGGATCAGAGGAGAAGTTGCAACTAGATTGATAACTTACTAGATGAAATTTTTAAGTGGGTTATATAATTTTCTTAAGATTTGAGGATACAAGAGCTGGTCAACCTAGGTACTTGAACAACACCAAAAGATGGAGTGCATGGTCATGGAAGAGCAAAAGTCAATTACCATTGGCTTGTATACCCTGTGTTTCTTAACCCTTCCCATAAGAATTTTTGCATAGCCGGAGGTCAGGACTGAGGACCAGGATTATGTGAATATTCCATACCATGGTTTATTGCCACTGGTAATGGCCTTTTTGCCATTCCAGCCTGGTTAACGATAATTTGTTTTCAAACCCTATTCATAGCATAGGCCTGACAAGTTACAAGTTACTCTCTCCACAAAATTCGTGCCATTAGCCTAGGCCAAAATAGGTGATGAACACAATGGGAATTTCTGCTCAGCCAATGATGAATCGGAATATGCACCAAATATACCAGTTTTTATTCTTTTGGGGAAGGTGGGGGTGGGTGTTTGAATTTTTGGGATTATTTTGTTCTCAATATGTTCACAACTAGTTCTCATTATGTTCCCAATTGACTGAGTGATAGACATGTTCCCCAAGTTCCCAAGGTGTTCCTCAACATGTTCCCAATAGCACCTCACTTTGTCCAATATGCTTTGCCCAATATTATCTTCTTGGAACCTACATATGAGAACATAATGACAATACAATAAATAAAAAATTCCATCTTCGCACAGCCCCACCCTCCACCTCAAAAGAAAAAAAGATGAACCCCCTTGGGTGTATGTTCAGTTGTCTCCTTGGCTCCATGCATATTCTATTCCTAGACATGATTGCCACCATATTTTTGCCTCAGGTATAACCCTTCTACAAACCACACTGTACCTAAGTTATTCAGAGCATGACAATAAGGGTTCTGAGGTGATGTGTTTCCTGTTATAGAGCCAGAGGTGATGTGTGGCAAGCTTGGAGAATTTTGTGAGTGCACAAACCCTAAGCCTTGAGTACAAAGCTGAGGGATCACCCTAGTGCACTTATTTTTTATCAATTCCTTCGGCATAATTAATTATTAATTACTATGCCATTTCTTGAAAGCCAACCTGCCGAAGCTGGGGGAAGCTTCTTACTGTCAACAAATAGTACTTAGTTGCCTGACTAATCCAGGAATATAAGTGTGCACAAAGATCAGCCCTTTTTAAACAACGAAAAAAAACACAGCTTCTTCATTAAAAGAACAGAACAACTTCCAGATGCATTTTATGTCTATCAAAATCTAAACATTCCAATCAGGCAATCTACTAACTCCAGATGCTCCCTAAACACCTTTGTTGTGCACAGTCTTGTCATTGCTCCTCACGTGCACTTGGTTCTGGCTGTGTCCGGATGTTGGGCAGAAAAGTGGAGGTAACACACTCGGCTGGGCTGTGCAATGGCAGATGCTGGAAGTCCCAGAGAGCCATGGCATGACATGCACTGCAACATTGAGGAACCGGCAGCTGATGCCATCCTTAATCATGTTGAGCAGCACTGGAGGAAGGTCACTCTGTGGCACAAGACAGAACGGATTCAAATCAAAAGGATTCAATGATTGAGTCCATCAGCTAATATCCTTCCTAAAGGAGATACTAAGCTATACATGACCATGGACAATTAACCAAGCCCACACTTGGCATGCTCAGTTACTCCTCCAGGATCGACCACTTTGTGTCTTTTGAAAGTTTCAAGGGGGTGGAGGTAAAAGTGTTTCCATAGCCTGGTTGTTTGTTTTTCACTCCAGCTCCTACTCTTCACTCGCAGAGGTTTAACAGAAAAATTCTCATTTTGTTAAATAAGAAGAAAAAAAAACTTTGATATGGGGGTTCATGCAAACCTCATTAGATACTTGACCATTCTTAACATTATGAGAACTGACATTTTGAGATTAGCTTCGTAAAAGCATTTAAAAAACTTATACCCTAGCCAGTTCTCTAGAGCTTGAACAAAAATTATTAAAACAATCAAGCCGGTTATTAAAACTTCTTTCTCAAAAACTAGGATCAATGGCTTTGTTTAAAAAAAAGTGAGAACCACCCAACATTGGTTTCAACAAGTGTTAAATGAGTATCAAAATTTTCTGATACTTTTTAAATTCAGTTTTCACAAAATAACTTGCAAAAGTTCGAGTTCTCACTTTTTATCTTTTGAAAAAAATTATGCACCAGGCCAAGGTATCAATATATTTAAAAATTTGAACTGGTTCTCACAATTTTGATTTTCATAAATTTGAAAACAGTTGGTTATCATTTGATGATTCTCACAACCAAGTTATTAACTTTTTTTTCAAGTAAAAAATCCATTACCAAAATTACAAACAATTTATTGATTTTATTCTTTTTCTTAAAAGTCAAAACATCATAAGCAATGTTACAATTTTTTTAAAAAAAACCAACAATTTATTTATTCAATTTTCATTCTTCAACAACTTTGTCCCTTTCAAGCCTATTTAGACAATTGTGCTTGCTGAATGGCTAGCTACCAAGATTAGTGTTTTTTCATAACTTTTTTGCTGGAGTGTTAGTAACAAGCATCCCAAGAGGTTTTTAATAATTGTGACCTGTTATTAAAACCTATGCCCCAAAAAAAAACTTTGATCATTTGATTATATACAACAGCTAGGAAGAGGCATGTACAAAAACTGACCCAAAATATCTTTTTTTTTGGTCAACTTTTTTTCAAAACATAGTATATTGTGACAAAATACTCCTTTTTTCACCATTTTTTTTGGCAACTACACAAAATTTTGAATAAATAAAATAAAATGACCAGGACATTACCCTACACCTAAAATTTCCAAGTTTGATATGCTTAATCCTTATGAAAACTCCAGAACATTGGTTCTGATATGTCAAAAAAAGTTATTTGGATTGGACAAGGTTGGAAATTGCCTTATCTTTTCAGATTTTTGGTTTTTTCAATTTTGGCGGTTTGTTTCAAATTTGCACTAAAAATATGAAAATTTACAAAAATTTCCAAAAAGATTTGTTGCCACTATGCAAATTTTCTCCAAAAAACAAAACATAGGAACTTGAGAGTAAGTTGGAGATAGGGGGGTATGTATTTCAAATGTATGGGGCCTTCAAATTTTGTCTTACTCTTTGGATGTGGGTTGATAGAAGATCATGTACAAATGAGAAAGGGGGATTGGAAGATGGTACCAACTAGTCTTTCAACACATACCATAGTACCTTGGTAGCTTGGACACTAATGCCCATGTTACACAAGGAGTCTATTTATTGTTTACAATTTTACGTCCATTTGGGACTAGAGAGTCCATTAGATGAAAGGTAGATCATGGAGGACAGATTGTCCTTTGGTTTTGGCAGCATGCCACAAACTTGGCTAGGGTGGCCGTGTTCATAGTCTGCATGAGCCCAACAAGAGTGTTCGTGTGGGTGAGGGGTAGGGCCGAACATAAGTGTTCCCTAACTTTCTGTGTATTTGGACAGATAAGGAGCAAGTGCTCTTCATCCTCTACCTTCCCCAAATCGCAACTTCGACAAAGCCTCTCTGTGTATGGCATGCCTTTCCATGCACCTAACACTACTTCAAGCTACGTGTTGCCACATCGAAATTGAGCCAAAGCTTTCTGCAGTTGAACACAGCTGATGTCAAACAAGTAGGCTTTTGCTTTCGTACGACATACCTTTGATGCCCAAATATTTTGTCTACACGCTGGTTCTGATCTCGCGGTTGGTAAAGAACTTTTCAATGAAAAATCACATATTATCTTTCACCATTTTTACTCTCAACATTGTGTGGGGAAAACCTGGAAGGGGTGACGCCCCAACCTCTTAGTTGATCAGGCTTCCCATTGTAGATCTAGCACCAACCAGTTGCACTAGCTGTAGTGTGGCCAACTTAGCCATTTTAGTTCCCACCTGTACGTTATGTGCGTTACACCAAAGTATTTGGCTTTCCACCCAGCCTTTCACCCCTGCTAGATAGGTCAAATGTATGTGTGTTGTCCCAAGAATCGTTCCTAGCGGTGGTTGAGTAGTCATCACTTGGAACGCACGAGTCATTGCAAGTTGAGGCGTCGTTTCCAACGGCAATTGAATTGGAGGCAGAAACCTTGCCACATCTTGGGGCTGATTCTTGAGTAGCCATTTTTTCACAAATCCAGCCCAACATTTCTTTCTCGCAACAAGCATAATGAGCTGGGCTTCCCATGCATTTCCCAAGATGTGATCTTTAGTGACCGTGCTCACACAGTTTATTTACACCACCCTTATGCATGTTCGAAATACCACGCATAAGTCTCTCTAGTTCTCGCGCCCTTAGATAGAGGAAGGTGGGCAAATATGAGTGCCGTCGATAAAGAGCTCAACTGTGCGCCAGAAGGTGCGTTTGCCTACCACCTTAGCCTCCTTGAATAGCGACCACAGCTTCGACTTACGTGCTTACTATGTGGGCATGAGGTCCTCGTCCAAGCCCAACTTGGTCCCCCCTAGGCCCTTGCACTTTCGCAACATAGCTTGGCGATCTTTGTTCGTTGTGAACTTGAATAGCACTGCGTTGGGGCGCACACCTGCCATCGAAATGGAGGCTCATGCAATCGCAGGCCGTTGCAACGTGGTGATGATGACCTTGGCACACAACCTCATTTGGCCTTGCACCAGCTTTGTGTTGAGCCATTACACCAGCTCGTTTTCGGTCTCACCCTCCTTGGCCTCAAAACCCATGAAGCACAGGTTGAACTTGCACTATTTTTGGTTGGGCACATCAACTAAGGTCTCTATAGCCCGGTTAACCACCTGATGCACATTTTTAGCCATCACTATGGTCCACTTGGGTTTCTTCCCAACGCAGCCTTGGTTGTGACAACCGTAGCTGCCTTGCGCTCCATCAGCTAGTAGATTGCAAGGTTGCCAGCGGTTGCAAAAGACATAATGTTTTCGATGACCACCTCCATTTTGGACAATCGCGCGTCAACAAGTGAGCTATCGGTCTTGATGCCCATGATAACCAATGCCCAACGAGGGTTGCTTGGTAGACTGTTAAGGGTGTATTATTTGGGACATTGAACCCGACATTGTTGTAGTGCATCTTGGCAATGTCCTCTTTTAGTGTGAAAATGTCTAACGCTATAGTGAAAGGACATAGTAGCAGTGCAGCATCAAACATCGTCGCAAAGTTTTTCAAATCTTAGACCCTAAAATGTTTATTTTTTAAAAAAGACTTGGGAAGTCAAAAAACATAGGATTGAGACACCAAAGGCAAAATGACCCTAACCAAGGATGAAGCACCCCTAAAAAGTCTATTTTTTAAAAAGGATTTGGGAAGTTAAAAAACATAGGACTGAGATGCTAAAATTTTCTTTGTTCTCCAAAACTTTCCCCCTTTAAAACCATCCCAAGTCACATCATAATGATCCAAAACAACAAGAATTCAAAATTCAAATTAACAAAAATTTTCAATTAGTTCCTATCCTAACTACCTTATTCATCTCGAATCACATACTCATCTTATCCCCTTAATAATAGCCCCTATGGTCAATCATAGAGAATACTATAAGGGGGAAGGTGGTGGCTTCTGTTAAGTTTGAATTGTGGTGAATCTTGTGAATCTGTGTTTGCTTTTGGCTCTTTCGTGCACCAAAAGTGCTGGAACTATGCACTAACCAACTTGTTGTTTGGTTTGTGTAGATCCATATGAATAATTGATTCACTTGTCATTCATCCTAGTCTCCATCCCAGAGCTCCAACATTCCCTTCTTACCTAGAAATGTTATGTATTAGGGAGTGTACCCTAATTATTTCTTTTGATGTTTTCACTTTGGGATTTGCATTTGAATCTTTCTATGAGTTTACGGTGCATCAATGATTTAATTATTGAGTTGGAAACTTTTGCAAAGAACATTAAAAAGATCATTTGGGTTATTGATTTTTTCCTTTCTTTCTTAATAAGATATGATGAAAGAAAAATTCATAATCAATTAACTTTAATGTTAGATTTTAAATTCAAAAGCTTAAGATTGATTTTTTCTTTTATTGGTCATGAACATGAGGTGACCATAATTAAAGAATATGATAAGAAATCCTTGTTTCCTATGTTCTTGAAATTTCATCATCATTTGCCCATTGTTTGAATTGAAAATTGCCTTGTTCATAAAATTGATGATGATAGGAATTTAGACATTTTTGAAATGGATGTGGTTGACACCAATTAACTTGCAAATGTTTGTTCATGAAGAATTATTGAATTTCATAAACATTCACTATTACAAATCATGGCTTTTCAAAAGGTTCAACTTGATTAAGGTGCCCACATTGACCAAAAGGATATTTGTTTTTATTAAAGGCATGGGGAATGAAAGACATGTGGTTTTTTTGGTTGGTTATTTTGATTAAAGTGACCATTTTGACCAAATGTTAAATCACACATCTAATAAAAAAGGTCAATTTAAAAAAATGGTCCATCAAAATGCCCATGGCTTAGTCAAATCAACCATATTGAATGGCCATGTTTAATCAAATTGGCCATATTAATTTGGTTAACTACCTACCCTACTTGTTATGCTTACTTAGTTACTTACCTATTTATTTATTTAGTATATACTTACATATGTTCTACCCATGGCATGTATTTACTTAACATTTACATATTTACCTACCTATTTATTTACTTACATACATATATAACCTATTTACCTACCTACATATTTATTTACTTACCTACTTATATTTTAAATAATTAAGTATGTACATTTAAAAACATAAACAGGTAAGCATGTGTACCTATTTATCTACCTAGTTAGGTACCTACTTATTTACTTATTAAAATTCAAATGTTAACAAAAAATTCCATTAAAATTCAAGGAAACATGTTAACTGCATTTGGTATCATATTGTTTCACAAAGTGGTGTGATGCTTTGATGGTTAAAATATTGGTTTGGAACAAAGGAGATTAGGGTTTAGTTTTTTTATCAACATATATTAAGTGGAGTATGTATATTTGTATATATACCTTGTACATGTGTGTAAATGTATAATACATAAGTAGGTTGTGGATAGGTAGGTAGGAAGTAATGGTGAGTAGGTAGTCATGGGTGGGTGGGTAGGTAGGTACTTATTATTTATTTATTAACTACACTTTTATTATTTAAAAATTGGGTTTTTTAAAATTAATTTTTATGGTTGCCCAACTTTTTGTCCAATCTGACCAGTCAAAAAGACCATTTCATGGTTAGTCAAAAAACCCACTAATCAAGTTGGATGTGATCAAATCAATTTGACTAATATGACTAAGTGGTCAAATGTGACCAAATGTTAAAATAAGTGGTTTTTGGTTTAATTTTTCAATCAAATAATACCATGTTTTCTAACAGTGATTAAGTGGATGCAAAAAATATTAAATGGCCTTTCAAGTGGTGGAAGAAATCAAATCACAAAACTAATTTAAAAGTAAAAATTTTCTTTCCATTGTTCTTATTTTCCTCCTCTATATACTTGACATTTCAAATATAAATAGTTTAAATGAGACCATTCAAATAGTAACTAGCTCATATACACAATATTTTTTTTTCAAAACTAATTACTTGTTCACAATTATTTGTTCTGTTAATTACATGTTGCCCAACTACTTGTTGACCTGTTAGGTTCTATCACTTCTTATAGACAAAATTTGATAACAATGGGTTACAAGACTCCTAATAATTTGGTTGATTTTATAAATTTTAAATAATTTAAATTTAGAGTAAGAGTTAGATGAGTTTGAAGGCTCATTTGAATGAGATGAACTATTTTTTTGTTTTGTTTTTTATTATTATCTTTGAAACGTGATCACATAAATATTCTAGCTTTGTAATGATTGTTGATTCTTTTGGCATATGAAAATTTGAAAAAATATTTAAAGATTTTAATTTTAAAATCTAAAAGTGAAGTTAAAGAACCAACTTATATAATTGATTAATTTTCATAAGTTAAAAACATAAGGAAAAACTGGAAAAATAATTATTAATTATTCATTTGTTCCTACCAATTTACTCTTGAAACCTTAGTTTTCACATAATACACAAGACATTTTATTATTAATTTTACTATTATTATAAATGTAAGGGAGACCTATTCTTTGAGGTAAAGTATATTATGTTACTATGCATTTGTATTCCATAACCATTGTGAGCTCAATTCAATAATTTCAAGTCATTTCACAAAACAATCTTGAAGAGCCTTTTAGAATTTAAACTTGACAAATACTCAACACTTCTAGTATATAAGGCCACCAGAGAAAAGAAGGGAGAAACAAAATCTAAACCCTAAAACCATGTGATATACTAGATGACTTGGAAGGAGAGAGTATTTGACAACTGACCTGTCTGCATAACATGTGATTAACACAAAAAAAATTTGAGCTAATTAATCATAATAGAGGTATTAATTTGATGACAAAATTGACAACATGCATCTCTTGCTATTGATACGCTATGCAATGCCAAATCTCTCTCTCTATATATAATCCACCCAACCAGCTCTGAAAAACAAAGTAATAACTGGCCAACATTGATTCAAACTCAACCACCATATCAAGCTTCAACTTTACCAAAACAAGACCTAAATGTTGCAAGCTAGCAAGAGGGCCCAATTTTTATGTCATGCCATTGGTGGGTAGTCAGGTTTAAGACATAAAAAGTTGGCTGCTTTTTAAAAATTTAATTGCAGGTCGCATTACAAGGCGTAATGTGATGGTCGGCATTTCAAAAAACATAATGCATGCAAAGGTGAGCTCGTCTCTATGGGCACTTCAAAATGCCTACTGCTGTTTTCTATTTTTCTTCACTGTGATATTTAAAAAAAAGGGCAATGGTTCTTACACTGTGTAAAGCTCTCAGGGTCAGGACTTACCAGATACTGTCCCAATCTCAACTCACTCACAGGGCCCTTATTACAGTAAACCCTGCCCACTAAGGCTTTACCCCGGCCCTTATTGTGCGCAACCCCACCTCACAGGGCCATTATTCTAATAAACCCTGCCGACTTAGGCTTTACCCC
>Ga0209611_10007142_pt1 | contig 17985 bp, 17 predicted proteins | sample S1TSphgellanicum_3_FD_187693 | JGI IMG/M metagenome (GOLD analysis project Ga0209611, IMG submission 187693) | Host-associated microbial communities from peat moss isolated from Minnesota, USA - S1T2_Fc - Sphagnum magellanicum MG (SPAdes) (version 2) | ecosystem: Host-associated > Plants > Peat...
CAAGAGCATCTCTAGTAGTGAGCACCATTTGCTTCAATATTAGTGTTTATCATATCCAAAGATGTGCATTGATCTTTTTCCCCTCTCCACTCATAACCATGAAAAATAGGATAATATAAGGTTAGGCGATGTTTAAATACGGCAACTAGGGCAAATCATTATAGTCATCAAATGAAAAGTAGTCATTTTGGTGTCCCGTGGCTCTTTCAACATGGAATAATGTCACCATTTTGCAAGCTAGACTTAAACATTGGCTCAAAAACAAACACTCCATACTATTGGAGCTTCATCTAGATTTTTTGACATATAATGTCACCATTGGAGATGCTCAAACAAGATTAATTCTATTGACCCTTGGATCCTCAAGAAGAGACAAAACTAGATTTGGGTGGATTTTAGGTTTCAAAATATTTTAACAGATGTGTTTTGTCCAAAGGAAAGAGATGAAGATACCAATGTTGGGAAGTCATTCACAAGGATCTTCTTATGAATATGGTGTTAAATTTTTATTTTATAAGAAAACACAAATCTGAAATGACACCTTCCCATGCCTCTTCACTTGAGATTAAACTAAACAAGTCATAGTTTGGAATTGTCCAATGTACAACAACTTAATGTACAACAACTTATGAGAAATGTTGTCATAACTAAACTAGTTCCAATTAATCATTGTCACTACAATAACAAGTGTGTGGTTTTTAAGTCAAAATGGTCAAAATGTAAAAACAATTTCTAGTATAGAACTATAGTTCTCAAAAAAAATTTAACTTGGTCAAACGACCTTTCATAAATAGTTGGTTCCATAAATTTCCTTTTGGGAAATAATAGAACATGGTGTTCTTTGATTTCAAAATATTAAAAAAATAGTAAATGAAGGTTTTTCTTGAAGTTTTTTGGTTCACAAGTATATTTGTTGTTTCCTTGTTTTCTTTGATATTTTTAATTTTGAAGCAAATAAGGAAGATTTATTGCATGTTACAAATTGCATCATATAATAATACCTTATAATTGATCTTTCTTTTTCAAGGTTGTTTCAACATGTCATGTCATTAATACATGAACATGTGTTGTCTAATTAGGCTTCATGTGGATATGTTGACATTACTCAAAAAAATGTTAACAAAAGAACAAATGTTAATGCAAAAGGTGAGAATAGAAAACATGTGGAAACAACTCTGATAGAGTCATTTTGATACTACAATGGTACTCAATCTCTTTTTTATTGTGATTTTTGCTTCATAGATCATAAATTGTATAAATTTATTTGATTTAAAAAATTATGTTAATATTATGTGGGAGTTAAATGCATAAAGGCAAGAGGGAGAAAATGTGAAAGCATGTTATGAATTTGGTAATGATCCAATCAAAATATGTTTTGAACACAAAACAAGAAAGATGGTTGACCATAGAATTAAAAATGTTAAAATTGTGCAAAATTGTGTAAATGTAGATTGTGATTTTTGATGGAGCATTTTTTATCATGAATTATATATATTTGGGAATGCACATATTTTATTCTCCATCATTGTGGTTTATTCATTTAAAGTGTTACACAATAAGTGATGTTCATCTCATTATGTGAGAAGAAATAATTGAAACAATTAATGGACCAAAAAAAAAGATGTACTATTCTCCTAAATTTCTTCCTTATGATTTTTTTATTTTGGCTAAAAAATATTTTGATATGTGTTTTGATAATTTGATTAAGTTTTATGCATCACATCACTACTACATATAGCTTGTGCTATATGATATCAACCAATTTATAGGTCTACAAGCATGTTTTAAATAACATGGATATTTATCTTTTGAAAAATAAGAAAAAAATCTAAACATTTAAAACTTACATATTTGTCAAATTATTTAACTAAGATGAAACAAAAGATAAAAACCATTTGAAAACACCATAATATAAAAAAAATTGGTCAAATAATTGCTGAAAAGGTATATTTGTGAATAATAATATTTTTGAAATTTTATAGGAAGAAAAAACTAAAGTGAAGAAGGTAACCAAAAAGAAGGATTCAAAGAAATGATCTAGTTTATGGGTAATATACCAATGTTTGCAAATGGGTGCAAATTGAGATGGAGAAGAGTTTAAAAACCATAAAAATTGATCATAATTTTAAAAACTATTTAGCTATGAAACTTTCCCATTTTTCTAATGTAATTGAAACATATTCAAAGTTTGGCTTTTTGATTTCAAATTCTACATTACTCAAAGATTTAATATTTTGGTTAAATCAATTTTATGTTAATTGTAAACCACATGTTTTTAACCTACTATCATTATGTGTTACACCAAGGTCTTGAAAACCTTGAAACTTTTGTGCACATTATTATTTAAAATTGCGTTTGTATATCACCATTTCATTCAACAATTACATTTTAAAGATTTATCATCTATTAAAAATACATTATTTATGTTTTGAAAGATGAATCTTAAATTATAATTAAAATTTTCACCTGCACATCATGATTGTGAATTGTTTTAGATATTTTAAAATTTAACATTTTTTTTCATATGAAAAGAACATGTCTTGATATATTTCAAACCATTAAATTATAGTTTACATCCATACATTTTTAATAGATTTGATATGATTTATAATTTTCATAATGGTCATAATTTTAATGAATGGTAGCATTGAATTTAACATGATGGTTGTTTTTGGTTTGTATTGAATATCAAATTTACAAATAAATCACTATGAAATTCCATTATAATTTAAAAACTAAATTATCAAGACATTTTTCAATAAATAATTTTTTGATATTTTCAATTTAATAACAATTTGAATCAAAATTAAGAATATTATAATAATTTTACATTAATAATTTTTATTAATTAAATCAAATATGAAAGCATAAAACTATTAAATTTTAACTTAAATTTTTTTTGTATATTTTAATGAACACCTTTTAATCAAAATTGGAAACATATTCAAAATCAGCATTGAAAATGGAATATCCAATAGAATTTTTTTTTATCAAAGTTGACAAATCTACATCATTTTTATCTATGTTATGTTTATGAAATTAACCATACTTAATAAAATCATTCTAAATACTAAATTCATTAATATTTTACGAGAAGTGGCATCTATCAATCTTTTAATATCACCTCCACACATGGCTTGAAGGTGAACATTTTATTTTGCCCCTTCTAACTATCCTCTCTTTAGAATGGGTAGACATTTTTTTTTCCCTTTTAATTATTTTCTTTTTTTGCATCAATATAATATATTTCCCTTTTCAACTTTGGTCTTTTTTAGAATTAGTGAAGACATGACCCATCATTCCAAAGTTAAGCCTTTAAATCACTATAATTGTTGTTAGGCCAAATTTTTGGAAGGTCCCTAGTGAGATGTCAACTTAGCAAATGTTCCCAAATTTAAACATGTTTAGTCAAAATTCAAATTGGTGTGATGTTCTAGTTCAAAAATGACCTAAGTTTAGTCAATTATAAAAACACATGTAGATAACATGAAGGATGACAAAAGATGAGAATATTGACAAGGAACAACAAAATGACAACAAACAATAGTAGAAACATCGAGAAAATGTGTTGGAAGCACTAAAAATACTAGGTTTAACCTAAAAAATTCAATAGAGGGCATCAAGATGTTGAGGATTGAAGGTGTTGGATATAATGTTAAAGAACACCAAGAAATACATAGGGATCGTTGCAAGCATTAGGGTTGAAAATATTTTACGTTTTCAAATCAAGGGTTGTTGGGAAGCATGGTAGGAAGGACATTGGGGATGTTGGAAAGGCCCCAAAATAATTACTTTTTTTGAGGCAAGAAGGGGCACCAAAAAGAACATCATGTGTGCTGAAAACATTAATGTTTTAGTAGGTGAAAATTAAAATTTCATATTCTAGAATTATTGAAAGTGAAATCGATTTCATGGACATTGTGGATTACCAATGTTTGGTAGCTAATTATTTAAAAAATAATTTATTTAAATAATACGTAAATATATTAATATTTTGTCCTTATGTCAATTGATTGACACTATTTGTGTGAGAAGTAGTGCCAAGCCCAAGTGATAACCAAAAGATCAGCACTTTTCAAGCTTGAAAGGTTATTTTCACAACATCATTTCATTGAGGCAAGTTAAGCCTTCCAAGTCATTTGTCTTATGACAAGAACTGTTCGTTAATTTACATTTAAGGTTGTCCTTTCAAAACCCAAAAGTGATGACATCCTTCATCTCAAAAGTTTCTTCCCACAAAAACTAAACATGAGATCCATAATAGAGAACTCTTATTCATGAATTCAAAGAATGTTTGCATAGGATGCTGAGTAAAAACATGCCCTAAGTTTAGAGGTCGTGTGTCTAGAAGTTATAAGATCCTGGAAGATGAATGCCGACACCACAAGTTGTAAGATCCTGGAGGATGAATGCTGACACCATCCACCTGACAACAAAATATGCTGAAAAAATTTAGGGCAGGTTTTTACATTTTCCCAAGATCATCACTAATTGTGAAAATAAGAGAAGGGTACAAAGTCAATTGCCAAACAAACCGTCTTCATCATCACTCATATGAATTCTCCAAGCCATGTTTCATTTCATTGTAACCCTAATCTTTGGTTTCCATGGACCTCAGTATTAAAGTTCCATCATCTAATTCGTTTGATTCCATTTTTCCAATGATAAATCAATCAACAAAAATGATACAAGTTCATCTATGTAACAAGACAATAATTGGTTAAAACCCATGGACTGGCCTCACAACGTTTACAGGAAGAGCTTTATCTGAACTGTAGGTGGGAGCACTTGACCCTCATCTTTGACCAAGCAACCATCGTGGGAAACCTACCAAGCAGGTAGTCATCAACAGCTGCTTTGCACCAAATTTATTAGGCACATCAGAAAAGACAATGTAGCTCTTTGCATAACTACTAGAACACTCGGGGAAAAAAAGGTAAATTGCTGTATGGGTCAGCAGAGTTCTAATTGACTTCCCAAATCTCTAGACCATGATCCAAGTGCTACCCCTATTCCAGCAAAAATGTGTTTACTCTGGCACAACCTCATTCTGCAAGATTTAGACTCTACTTTTTCTTCCTTGACTTGGTCTGCTGTGAAATACTTCTTGCTACCTTCTGTGTGAATGAAGTTCCCTGCACAAGCAACACCACATTCCCACATTTCAGAAATGCTGGTACTGAAAAGCCTGTGGACAATGAGCTATGGAATGGGCCAAATGGTGTCTAATTTCTGAAGAAGAGTTTGAAACAGGAATCAGCACAATACCTGCAGCCATTCATTGTTGGCAGCATCGACACTGACTCGTGTGCCTGTCTCCACTTTAGTGGTCCTTCTTGATTTCTGCATACAAGGTCAATCCAATCAAACGACTATCACATCTTCAATTATCTTGCAACCTTCTATAGACTGTGCCCAGTGAGAAGCCATCCCACAATTGCATGATCAAAGCAAACAGCACATGCCTTTAGCATTTGTTTATTTTTGGGGCAAAAGCTTGGTGAGTTTTTGTAGATGTGCAAAGACAATTGTACCTCAAAACAGAAAATACAAGCAGATGTAGTCCAACATCAACTAAATAAGTGACATTCATATTCAGGGATTGAAATATGTACCTTGGAAAGACGTTGCACTTGAGAGTACACCCACATGCCAAGAAGCCCCAACAGACCCAAGCCCAGTGTGATAAGGAAGACTGTTTCCCCACTCACAAATCCACTGGCTTCCACAACCTCCACTGTGCCATTATAGAAGACACTCTTGTGGAGCTGCTCGCCCAACTCATACACTACACTTGCAACCAGATCAAAGCTCCCTGGCTGCAATCACAACATTCCATCAGTTACTCAGTGGCCTGCAGATAGACAAACAGGGAATGAGAAAATGAGAGATAGAACACTAACCATCGATGAGCAATTGCCCCTTCACTTCTCATTGACCAGCACATTGACAAGAGGAGCATATTAGCTCCAATGACAAAACAAAGACCTGTAGCCCAAAGTGTAATGGTGGAGAAGCATACATATTGATGCCCGCTTAGTGCCAACAAACTTACCTGCAGAAACTTGTTGACTGTGAAAGAGTAGGGGAAGGATGCCTGAATTCCTGAAGGGACAATGGTACTTCCAAATTCCTGTAACACCAACCCATCACTATTCCTTATCAGTACCAATTGACTTTTTGGTTTGCCACTATCTGACACATTCTGGTAGAATTTTGACCCAACTGGGTTTGTGAAATAAGCATTTATGAATACAGGTCACATTCCTGCCTTCTTTCATCAGAAAGCATTGCTGATAACCTGGGCATCCTATTCATACAAAATTGATAGTGTACACGAAATCCTCTTGCATGCAAAACCTTCTGCAAATAAAAAAATCTTTTCCCGTACAGATTTGACCTGATGACCAGGAGAATCCTCCCCATGGCCACATTGCCACAAATGCAATCAAAGATGGACTCATGCTGCTCCAAACACAGAAAGCTTCTGGTAAATATGGGGTATGTGCAGTGCATCAATTGAAAGGAGATGGACAACTGAAGTAAAAAATTAGAACGTGAAACAAGAAAGATTACAGCTTAGCCTTGCAAATATGAGTTGAGGAAGTTTGTGAGACTAACCTGTGCAGTGAAATTTTGAACATAGATACGATGATCATAAGGTAAATTCAAGCTGGCTCGAATCAGTATGACCTTGAGTGCTTCATCTCCTGCCCACCATATTACACCCCAAGAGCTTTACACCCCTCCCTTAACACCACAAGAAGACACATGAAAGCACCTGGAGCTTCCAACACCAAATATGTGGAACTGTACAACATAGGCACACATGTGCATCATTCATTCTTAAAAGGACACATGCCAAGCTGCTGATCATTCAACCTAAAAACATTTCTTGCCCTCATCTTCTGCTGCAAAAAAGGCAGTAGATGCTGCACATCTCATACTCTGATATGAAGAAACTACTATGGTACATGGTGCCTTAACAAAAGGAGACAGCAAGCTGGAGCTGCTACATGACAAACAATTGCAAAGCACACCAGAAAGATTGAGATTACCATTGTTACTGATTCCGACTAAAATCTCTGCTGGTTCTCCTGCTCCAACAGCTGCAAGTTCCCCAAATCCATGGATCATGCACACCAGCAGCACCTTCAGTATGATGCTGCAGTGCTATGAACACATTCTCTTGCTCAACTAATGTAAGGCATTCTGGATCAAAATCAGATTGGCCAATCAGAATCAAGTAGCAGCAGTCAGATCATATTTATTACACTCTCTGGCAAGTGTTAGGCTTTGCTATGCCTTTTACCAGCCTCAACAAATTGTGCGAAAATTTTGGGCCAAAACCATTTTGCTGAGCCAAACTGGCATGTTTTGATGTTTCTTCATCCAATTTTAATTTGAAGGGTCACATACTGAGCACGTGTATATTTGTCACTTACACTTTGTGGGGTTCTTGGGGAAGTAGAAGACTGTATTGACCCCAGCAGCAGGACCCAGAAGAAGATCATCGACAACGGAAGAAGCACCAGAAATCTGCTCATCAAGAAGCCCAACTTGGCTGGGATCCTCTCCTCTTGCTGCTCCGCCACCAGCCTCCACAGCTGCTTCTTCTTCATCTTTGGTTGCACCTGTGGCCCACCCAATCCAGTCTTCCGAATGCTTACTTGCTGCTACTCACAATCTACAATACCAAATGAATGACATACAACACACCTCCTTGGAGATGAACACTCAGGTCAAAACTTGGTTTCCTGGGAGCATGTCTGAGAATGGTGAAGTGAGGACCACATAGAACAGAAGCAGAAGACAGACAGAAAAGAGAGAACTTTGCGACCAAAACCCAGTCGTGCTCTTCAGTGGCCAGCAGATCCATCCGGATGCACATCGCACACAAGACAGAACCACCTCAAAACACGAACTATGCACCATGGATTTCTCAGAAAGCAAAAACAGGAAAAAGAAATGTTCCAATGCTGCTGCTGCACAGGAGGAGAGGGTAGGAGGAAAACGGTTACCTGTGACAAGAGTGAGAGATTGCTGCAGCAGTAGAGTAGAAGCCAACAGAAGTAATAAGAAGCTAGTGCTCCATACGGATTTCGCCATTGCTACGATGCTCCAGCTCCCGTCTCTCTCTCTCTCTCTCTCGCGACCAAGGGAAGAAGGAACACGCTGGTGGATCTGCGAGAGACGGAATCCTATGTCTAGGTTTTTGTTGTTCACGACTTCGGCCGGCGACTCTGAACGCATGTGAGTCCAGGTTCTGACTCCAGGCTCCCACGTTCTCGACGACGCCGGACGCCCGACGACGCCCGAAGATCGGGACAATGAAGATTACCGACGCGAACTGTGGAAAACGCGTCCGTGCGTAGGGTTTCAAGGGTGCGGCAAGGTTTAGGGTTTAATGAGCTTGTTCACTCCTCTTCTCTAACTTCCGGAGCACACTCAGGATTTGTTTTGATGCATTTGTTGTTGAAGTTTTTTTTTTTTCGCTTGGATCAAATGTATGCTTCCGCAAACTGCTTGCTTGTCAGGATCCTGTAAGCAAGCAGACACATAATCCTTCAATCTTCTTCTTCAGAATTTCTTCTCCGCTTCTTCTTCAACTTCGGAATTGGAAAGCGTAGAACAAAACGACGGTTTCGTCTGAGATTTGTTGCAAATTTCTGGAACGTCTCAACTTCAGCGTTACGGCATGTTCAGATCTTGTTGAAGAGTTTTTAAAAAATTTAAAGAAAAATTTAGTGTTTTTTTTGGGAGTGAATGCTTCTTTAGTCAGCTTGCTTCTCAGGAATTTATTCCATTTCAATGCAATCCCATCTCAGGATACTGTAAGCAAGCGGATAATCCTTTCTTCTTCTGCAGAATCAGAATCTCTTCTCCACTTCTTCTTCACAACTTTTCTGAATTGGAAAGTTGTGGAAGAAACGCTTTGTGGATTTTGAAGTAAATGTGTTGGTGGTGGTGGTTGTTGTTGTTGTGTGTGTTTCAAGAAGTTGTTTGTTCCTTGATGCAGGAATTGTGCAGTGGAGGAGGAGGAGGAGGAGGAGGAGGAGAAGGAGGTTGTTTCTTGATGTTTACAATTGGGAAGGCTTTGGAATGTGGATCACTGAACAGGTCAGTGAGTGAGTTAACACTACTGTCTTTACTCATTCGGAAGAAGGTTATGGTCTTTTTTAGTTTCATTGAGTCTCAGACTCACAACATTGCTCTTTCTCAAGCCAGAAATACCCACATGTCGTGTGTGTGTGTGTGTGTGTGTGTATAAATAACTGCTAATGTGACTCATTACACAAGTTCTCAGTGTTTAGATGGTTGGAATTCCAAGAACCCTGTGAAGAAAATTGTGAAGGTTTTGTAGCTTAGCAGGCCTAGTTTTCTGTTGACTTGAAAGAGTTTTAACAGAACTAGAATGGGTTTTGGATACAGAAATAACATATGTGACTTCTCTAGTGTTAGAGCATGTTGGCTGTGCTCAGTATGTGACCATGCAAAAATATTCCACACATCTAAGTTTAGTTATTTGCTTTTTTCCAACCCCACCCATAAAACTAAAACTGGTATTGCAAATAGGTGGGAGACTACTAATAGCAAGCCAACTGTACCGATCAGAAACAGGGAGCAGCAATCAGATCATATTTATTACTCCCTTCTCTGGCAAGTGTTCAGCTTTGCTGTGACTTTTAACCAGCCTCAGCAAACTGTGCAAAAATGTTGCCCCAAAACCATTTTGCTACGCCGAATTGCCAAGTTTTGACCTTTTTCATCTCATTTTAATTTGCAGGGTCACATACTGAGCACCAATGGAGTTGCTCTTAGGATTGAAAGAAGCTACAATAAATTTTGATTTGGCAAATTACGTTGTCTTAAAGAATGAAGAGTTGAAATGTTTTCATTCATCATGAAACTGCTATGTTTGTCAAAGACAGAATAACGATTGTTTGGTAATTGATGAAGGTGAGACATTTCTTCAATTCTTGTTTCTTGGGAGGCATAGAATGTGAGATGATTGTGTATTATGATCATGTTCAGTATGTGTTGATGTAACAAATTAATATCCAAGGCTTTGGATGATGATAATGTGTGAGTGGCAGTGTGGTTTTAACCTTCCAACCAATAGAAGTTCCCAGTTAGCAAATGATTTAAGTCTTTCCATTTCTTGGATCACACATTCATTGACATGAAAATTGAAATTTTGTAGTGGGTTAAGAAGATATCATTTTTCTTAGATTAATGAAATAAATGAAAAGATTTGGAATAGTGTAGACTTTCCCATTTTAGATGGGAAAAGTTTTAGGAAGTTTTTATGGAGCTAAAGAAGCATTTATTTTTTTGGGATTTTGAAGGGATACTCCAGTGGTATTTAAGAGTCATAAACCACCTTCCAATTAGTCATGCGTTGAGTTCATTAGATGAAGTGGTGTTAGTTCTATCAAACTTCATCATTTCCTTTTTGCACATACATTCCACACCACAAAAGACAAATGATCTTATTATATTGGGCATTTGTAAGCCATGGTTGTGTTATTTCATGGTCTTTTTGGTAATTAAATTTCTTAAAACATTATAAAAACTTAGATTTTTATCTGATGAACAAAGTACACTGAAATATATTGTTTTAAGTTACTAGATGTGTGAGAATGAGATGCTCATAAAACTATGCTCAATGTTTTCATGTGATGGATATTTAAAAAAACCTGCACTAAGGATTATATTTTAGACGATTCAAATTTAGATATTAAACATGACACGATAGATGCATCAGAATCCCAAATTTCAAATTCCTACAATATTAGAACATGGTATTGAAAAGTGATATGCATAATTTCATAAGATTTTTTTAAAAAATTATATATTACTAAAAGTACAATTAAACATTTGGTTGTTTTGAAATTTTGAATGGAACCTAATGTGCATCCAATTCAATTTGATTGTGTTCATACTTGTTATAAAGTTGTCATGAATTTGATGCATAATTCATATGGTATAAGATTTTGTTAAAGCCTAATGTACTTAGTTAATAATTATAAACTTTAATTGAAGTTTCTTTCAATGGAAACTTGTCTATTGACTACAATGCTTAGTACCTATTTTTGTTAATGTAGCATGAAAGCCTCAACTGTGTAGCCAATGAACAGCCTCAAGGTGGGAAGAGATAAAACCCTAATTTAATTTAGCACTTCCTAAACTTGTGCACATGGCATAACCATGATTATTCAATTTGGAAAATATGGAAGAGTCTAAGAACTAGACAGTGATAGTTAGTTAAAATGCATGCAATGTGCATCACATTGAATTACTTAGTAATTCTTTCCAACAATCATGATCTTATAAGCCCTTGGTAGCTTAATTTTCAAGCCTTCAGAAATTATGTACATGAAATTATCTTGTCTATTCTGCAAGAAATCTGAAAATGGCAGTTTAATAATAGCTTTTATGAAAGCCAAAAAATTTCATTTCTGCATGTGAATGAGGGCTCACACTCATGTATAATGCATTTGAGGGGTTCCAATTTTTTTATCACAATGACTTGTATGTTTGTAGATTTCCAAGAGCTAGAGCAGGTTTGAAATAGAATGGAGCTTTTGCAAAAGTTGAAACTAAAGAATGTAAAATTAGAAAAAACAAGTAGACTTATTGTAATGAATCTGAGTTCAACAACCAACATATACAACACAATTTAAATATCAAAAGTGGTATGAATCTCTTCAAAGCCATTGTAGGAAGTGGGTAACATGAAGAACAAGAGGATACAAATTTTTACTGATAACCATCTTTGAGGTTCATCAACAAATGAGTTATTCCAATGGCTGGTGTGCAGGTGGCCATTGGTTCACTCTGGCAACCACCATAGACTATAGACCTTCCAATTAGCTCTTTAATTAATTGGAACTGCCTTGATGTAGTGAAACCACCTGAGCTTTATGAATCTTGAGGAGTTCACTTGTTTAGAATAATACAGATAGAAAGAAACAGTGAAATATTTGGGAAATAAGTTGTTCTTCCAGTGACAGTTGAATGTACAAAATTAATAATTGGAATATGAAGTGTTGCTGTACATTGTACTTGTGTTTGTGCAGAAGAGTTTTGAAGACATCTCAAGAGCTGGGGGAAGCAAATGTTGTTGAAGAAGGACCTGCGTCCATCAATGGTGTATATTTATGGTTACGAACAACCAGTGATCAGTGTGATTCTGTCACGCACTTGTGTCTATTCAGGTCAATGGCTCAAAAACAAGTTTGGGAAATTTTTGAAGAAAGGGTTTTTGCAGATTGCTTATGTGGCGCCTGAGTTTTGTACATAGTGGACTCCAATAGCATTTAATTCAATGATTGTGTGCTTTTGTATTTGAAGGTGCAGATTCAACTACCCAACCAGCTTATTTATTTTTTGGGATTTTGACTATTGGCAAGCCCAAAAAGATCCAGTGCTACTCATAGAAAGTATTCTTGTGAAAATAAAAACCAAAGTTGACATGTTTTGGGGATTTTTTTTTTCCTGAAATCATCATATTTAAACAATAAGTTCCAGCAGGTAATCAAAATGTAGTAGGATTCTTAAAATTTCTTACTTTCCTCTATGACCTGTGTCACCAAATTTGGCTAATTCCTCTTGTGGATGATCACCAATGTAACCACATCACATAATTGGCAAAAAACCATCAACCCAACCCTTTGATTAATTATTTTCTCATTTTGAATTTAATGGTGCAATTAATGGTGCAAATTTCAAATCCCAACTCAATTAATTTTCCTTTTGTTGTTGAGATAGCAAAATTCAACCACCCAACCCTTGTACTAGGTCTCTATTTTCTCCTTTTGCTTTTGAAGGTGCAAATGCACCAACCCATCACCCAACCCTCAAGTTTGTCAACTACTCTCTCCTTTTGTTTTTGAGGTGTAAATTTAACAACCCAACCCTTGGGTTGATTTCATTCTCCTGATGCTTTCAAAGGTGCAAAGTCAGCAATCCAACCCTTTTGCTCTGTACAGCAATACTTGACATCCATCCACCCACCCAGTCTGCCCCCACCACCCCACCTTCTAAATGCATCAAACAGAAATATTATGTGAGTGAAAAGGAGGACTCAAAAGAGGGAAGGTGCTTTTCCCCAGACTACAAATGCCAGACTCTTAGGAAATTAAGTTAAACCACCATAGTGATGTTAGTCACTGACAAGGGTCCATCGAACTGGCCCTCATTTATCAAATTCTATATGATCCCCCAATCCTTTGAAAGGAAATTTTCCGAGGACAATTGTCTCATTTGATAACCATGCTTTCGAAGATGGAAGACTGAATTGAATCTTCATGGTCCTAAGAGCTACAGATTGGGTTTGAGAATTTGGAAGAGCCAAGATTTGTAGGAGTTGGTTTCAACCAACAAATGGATGGTTGGTGGTGCAATTGTGAGCTACTTGCACAAAAGGAATTTGGGGAGGCAAGTGGACATTTTAGCTAAGCAATCATGATGGCATGTGGCGCACAAATTCTCGAACTGTTGTCGTGATGCGTGAATACTCAAAAAACATGATTGATGTAACCCCAGACAGTCCACTACGGTTCACACGGTTGTTGCCAGAGAAGTTCTGGCATGGACTTCCACCCACGATTAAGTCAAAACCCCCATACTTTTGTAGTAGACTTCGGAGCTCGTTCCGTCCCAGAGACATTACATTGTGATATGTTTGATCAAGTGTGCCTGTTTGCCCGCTTGCTCGCCACCAAGCTTCAACGCATGCTCGATTGTCTTCTTGAATCTCCACACTAACCACCACATTAAGCTTGATCCCGATTTTGTGAAGGGCTATCTCTGCGCCACCAATACCTGTAAACAGTGACAATACCCTGATACCATTTGGGTATAATGGCTTCAGAACTGAAAAGTGGTAAGCAACGGTATAGACAGAGAAACTGTTGCCTAATGCGGCAAATCGTCTGGTTGTGGCGAAGAAGCCGCGTGTATGGTCCCTGTCAAATCCTAGACACTCCTGATCACAATAACAATTGCCAACATTATTTTCAATCTACATGTGGAAAACTGGAAAGAGTGATTCACAAGAATACAAATTGCACACATTTTTAGGGGTTCAGTTTCACAAACATACCTCTATTTCATTCTCTGAGATTGGGCTAGGGAGATTGGGGGCAGTCCAAACCAGATTCCATGTTTTGCACCACTTCAGTATCATACGTTGGATGTCTGGAGGGGGTTCTTCAACCTCTAAGTTCTCCTGAATCTTCCTGCATATTGGCTGTGAGGCCTTCACAGTATTGATACAATTGAATTTGGTGCGGGGGTCCCAATGGGGCCAGAATGCCTGAGTCTGAGGCATCAACTCCTGAATTGTCATTGGTGGATCCGACAAAATTTTCACCCGTCCTTCCACTGGCAGGTTGTGGATGTACCCTCGGGGCCGTCGGCATGCTGAAAAATGTAAAGAATCATAAAACTCTGGTTCAATGTCATATAGATGACGCTGAATCTTAGACCACTCACCCTTCGGCATAGTGGCAACATTCTCGAAGTAGAAAAATGGTGCGCCTTCAACATCTCTGCTCAGGTGTCGTCGCCTCACTGTCATCCCAGGAAGCCCAAAACCTTGAGCACCTTTTCGCTTTGGTTCTGGTGGTTCTATGTTTTCCAGTCCCTTAGCCTTCTTTGGGGGTCTGTACGTTGGTGGCAACATTGTCTTTGGAGACATCTGTCCTTCTTCAGCCAGAAGATGCCTGACGTCCTCCCAATCAGTATTTTCCTTTGCTCTTGGATTTGACATTGTGCATGCCTCCACATCCTGAATCATAACATCACCATGGCACTTAATATCTCTCAAAAACCAGGTAAGGCTAGGAGTTTGCTGGCAAGAAGCTTCCCACAGAGACCATGGGAGAATTCTTGCTGGCTTCAAAGATTTCAGAAACAAAAATTACACAAAGACAACAGAGACATACAACAGATGTCAAATGACAAAAGATAAGGACACAAGACAGTATATCAGTGAATAACAAAAACCAGTGTGAGGCAACCAAGCACTTGGAAGCTTCATGGGCTTGTGAGTGACTGCATAGCTGCCTGGAAGAATATACAATAATGAGAAGGACAAAGAGAAGGATATGTGTAACCCTGACAAGTACAACAAAATGGTACCCACTTGGTCTAGCTCATCCCCATGAGCATCAAGAAAATCCAACAGGGCCACAATCTGGTGATCCTTTGCATTCAGCCGTGGTGTCTCTGCCAACAGCAGAGTAGGTAAGCCAAGAACAATGATAGACCTTGACCTTTGTCCTCCACCTGTTTGTTTTTACTTTCTCATTGCTGAATGCAAACATTGTTATCTCTCAGAACTCAGTGCATACAGGGCCCTGACAAATAAAAAGGGAGAGCTTACTAGTGCCAATGTCTTCCAGGAGCTGGTCTGTGCAGTGCATCCAAAGACATAATCAAATTTACACTGACCATATATGAGTTTTCTTTTTCTGTCTGGTGTTTGTAGTTGAACCTGATGATTACTCACCACAACGTTCCAAAGCTCTTTCAATTGCTCGGGCTGAGAATGTGCACTTGAACTCATTTACAAGCTTGTCCACAGTATTGACTGCTGGGGCTTCAACAAGTTCCTGGCACTGACCAAAACATGAGAGGAAGTCAATATCTGGAAAGTCTTCTATCACAAAGCAACACAACAGGTTCCAAAGAGATGGAAATGTCTCTCATACTAATCATGTCTGCTACAGCTCTCACACATACATGAATCCATACCTGGAAAGGAACAGAGTATGATGTTGAGGGCATGGAGTTCTGCATTGAGATTGATGCAGCATCGCAATTTGCAAGAGCCAAAGCATAATCCAACAGTTGATTGATGTCATCCTCATCTCCTGTTTGACATACAAAATGCCATAAGCAAAAGTTTGTCAGTATTTGGAAAACAGAGTTGTGAGATTGTAGTTTCTTCTCTCTACCTTCAAACAGAGACAAAGCAAATCAGGGCAAACAATACACAGGACATTCAATGAATCTTCACAAAAGTAGAGAACAAACAACAGCACCAATGAAGAGAAGGCACTGACCAAATTTCACAAGGACCTTTTCAATCAGCACTGGATCAAAGCCCTGGTGAAGCAGGAAAGTTTGATTTCTTGTATACTTCTCTGTTGGGTTCACTGGGCTACTTGGCCTATCCCATGTCCTTGCTTTATTAGGCATTTGACCAATACTCTGTTCTGGTTGAGGCACATATGAACAGGATTCCTGCATGTTATAAAGAGCACAGTGAAGTTTTGTGAGACTGTTGCTCTGTTTGCATCTTCTTGTGACAGCCCTGCCCAGGTTCTTCTTGAACTTTACAACAGAGGAAATTTGGAACCAACACAAACAACACTTCAAATGCATGAAGCATATAAGAATGCCAGAGATCAGAAGAGGACAAAGAACAACACATCATCTGCTGAAAAGCAAGATCCACTTCCAGATATTACCTCTGTTGCAGGGGTTGAAACTATCTAAGCATAGTAGTGATTGCTCAAATTCTGCCTGTTGATTTTGGATAAGCCTAAATTCTTGGCTATTAACTGCAAGCTATTTTCTTCTCATGAGTACCATCGGATCTCACTGATCAATGCACAAAGTGTGCTTGCTCGTGAGTGGAAATCTGTTTAACAAAAACAGTGGGGAAAAGAGAGAATTGTTTGCAAAATCTGCAATGATATGCAAAGAAGACCTTCAAGAAGATTACAGTTCAAGGTAACTTACCAAGGTGGTCTCAACTTCATCTCTTTCACCTTCGGAGCTATCATCCTGTGCAAAAACATCCTCCTCCCTGTGATTGGGAATTTCACCCTCATCTTCATCTTGCCAATTCTCAATGACAATCTCAGTATTGTTGGAGCCAATGCTATTGTTGACAGTGTTGGTTTGCAAATCCAATATGAACTGCACCAAAATGGAATCATCAGCATGCGCCCCTGCAAACCCCCCCCACCCACACCACCCCCAAAAGCATCCACATCCCCTTGTGCTCAGCTGAAAGGCTGAATTCATGAAGCTTCTTCCTTCTCACCACTTTTTCTCTATTTATCAATTTCAGCAATCTCACTCCCACGAGACTTACATAGCTTGCTTCATCAGCTCCGCTTATGCAGAACGGGATTCCTAGCCTTGATTTGGCCAGAAGTCTGATTACAGGAAAATAATCTGGCACACTCAATTCGTACCAGCCTACTAAAACTCCTGGTGGCAAGCATCCTTGCTGAGAACAGAAACTAACCATGAGCGCGAAGAGCCTGAGTTATAAGTCCTTCCTCGAATCCCATTTCTTGCAGCTGAATCTGTCGAGTAGTGAAATCCAGCTCCAGAGTACTGCCATTTCGAGCTCCAGAATGCTGCATCCGACCAAGGTGTACCCCCTTATTCAATAAAGAATTTCCCAATGCTTCCCGGCATCAAAGGATGGTCCCAGTTCTCAGGCACCAGAGTCGCTGAGAGCCCTGACAAAAAGGGACACAAGATTCCTGAGACCCGCTGTCCTTCGAGTGTGGGTACCCAGTCGATGAGCTTCGAGCTTCTGCTCCTGCTGGCTGGCCCGCCCTGTTGTTGTTGTCGTCTAGACCTTGTTGTCTAGACGCTAAAGAAGGTCAATCATATAAAATGATGCGAGAGAGAGAGACCTCACTCACTAAAGCTGCTGCGGAAACATCGATCATCCCGTGAACACATCAGAAACACTATAGGAAAAAAATTTCCAAAATTCTTCTGGGGTCCATCTCTTTGGTAACTACGATTGGCAATCTGCAGTTCGAGAACAAGGACAACGTCATACTGCGACAGATGAAACCACAGAAAAGGGAGACGAAGATCTGCCCACTAATAGTGCAATAAGTTACTGCTACTACCCCTCGGCATTTTAGGGTTTATTGATGACTGTGGCCGCAGCCGTTTTCTTGGTCTCTCCCTTTGAGCTTTTGCACTGTTTCCGATGGC
>Ga0209611_10007143_pt1 | contig 17984 bp, 14 predicted proteins | sample S1TSphgellanicum_3_FD_187693 | JGI IMG/M metagenome (GOLD analysis project Ga0209611, IMG submission 187693) | Host-associated microbial communities from peat moss isolated from Minnesota, USA - S1T2_Fc - Sphagnum magellanicum MG (SPAdes) (version 2) | ecosystem: Host-associated > Plants > Peat...
GGCTTCTAACACACCCCTCTCACCCCTTTCTAGTGCTAGAAGTTGGGATCGTGCCCCAAGTTCCAACCGCTTCCACATTGCCGCATACTTGGACCCTCGAGTGGATCCACAAGGAACTTGGGTGCGCGACACTATCTATGCATGTTGCCATTTTAGAATTTTTTATTTTCCTTCTTTAATTATGGTACATATTCTATCTATGTATGGTGATAGTTACAAATTCACTGAAGGAACATAACCCTAAACCTAGTCTCTATGAGTTGTTGTTAGACCCTAAAGTCTTGAAACCCTAAACCACTCCAATTTTGTTTTTGGTTTTTTTATAACAATGTTTATATGTGCATGGTTTCAAAGAGCAAACCTTGTACATGGTGTTTTTTAGTTGCCATCAAACTTTAAAGTTGCCAAACCCTAAATCTTTTTCCTTCGTATAGAGTTACAACGAAGACCATGAATTTGAGTGCCTTTTACATAGTGAAAAATTCATTTGACTACTTGTCAATGGGTTGGCCTTGGATTTGATGAATGGTGAAAGACTACCCCCACTGCAAAGGATAAATCAAAACGAACACATACCATAGCGTAAATTAAAGAACCAATAACTTGTTGGTGTGGAACAACACACATGATATCCATTTCCACAACAAAATGAAGGGCATGATCTTTGGAAAGATGCAAGTTAATTTCAAGTGGAGTTGCCATAGGGTTACAAAGTGTTATTCCAAATAACTCAAGTTTAATTTACATATAGTGAGCTTGAGTCAAAAACAAAGTATTGGCTTGGCAGTTATGAAGAATTCACATGCCCAATAAATGATGAATTACGCCATGGTTAATCATAACAAAAGCTAATTGTAACTCAATCTTGATATGTTGTAAGAAAGATAGAGTAACCAAAATCGCATCATCCACATACAACACAATGATGATAAATGAAGGACCATGCTAATGAACATAAACATTACAATTAATAGTTATGCACTGAACACCAACATGAAGGTGAAAACACAATTGGTGGATTGTTTTGATTATCATAGTTATAATTTTTTTGGATTATAAATGAACTTTAAATGTAAAATCATATCAAACATTAAAATTTTCAATTTTTTCATTATCCATGTTGCAATAAACTTTAATGAAAATCTTATTGAAATTATGGATGAGTTTTTAAAAAAGAATGGACTCATTGTGGACTTTTGAAATGATGACACTATGTTTGTCACACACTGAAAATGAAAAATGTGGACTCAAAAAATATGTCATAGTATTATCAAATTTAAAATAAAAAAATAGGCCACCATAAATTGAATAATTTAATTGTAAAATGCATTGAAATTTTTTCAATTCATATTTTAAAAGTTAACTCATCATGATTTTCGTCATGTTTTATAATTGATATTCCATTTCACATTGAAATCTTTAAACTTTTCTTTAAATTTTTTGACCAATCACATGTTTAGGGATATTTGTAGGATGGTTAATTAATATTTGTGATAAAAACCATAGGGGATAATTATAGGATTTATAGTTTGATAATTATTTTCAATGTAGGAATTGTAGCTAGTGTAAGATGTGGACTTTTCAAAATGTCAAACGTGGGCCCTCTTAACCATGCTTTTACCCATGATGGAAATATGAATCAATGCATTCATACCAAGCATGGGGAGCTTGTTTGAAGCCATATAAACTTTGTAAAAGCCAACAAACTTGATGTTCATGACTAAGGTACATAAACCTTTCTAATCGATGTAGATATATTTATTCATGAAAATGACCAATGTGTAGAAAGGTTGTTTTTACGTCCATTTGATCAACCTCCCAATTATGAATGGCAACAAGAGCAAGAAGAAGTCAAATAGATGTAATTTTCACTATAGGAGAAAAAATATCATATGATAATCCAAACCAAGTACTGGAGAATACCTTTTAACAACTAGTTTTACTTTGTAACATTCAATGTGCCTAGAAAGGGTTAATTTAAGTTTGAAAATCCATTTACAATTCATTACATTACGTCCCAACGGTAAATTAATTCATTCCCAAAAGTGATTTTTCATGAGAGAATCAAATTATGAGGCAATGGTAGCCTGCCAATGTGAGGCATTAGGTCTATTCGAAGCATTTTAATAAGATAAAGGTTCATTGAGAAGATTGGGAAAGTGAGGTCATAAAATGAAGATACTTAAGAATAGGTTCAAGATACGATGACCAAACTATGTACACTTAATATGATGGACTAGACAATAATGAAAGGAGAGGTATGGGACTAGTGGTGATAAGATGAATGAGTGAGTCATCAGTGTGATGATTATGAACAAACAATGGGTTCAAATACAATTGACCAGGCTCCAAGAATTTTGGAAGACTAGGGGAGGACATAGAGTCAAAGGAAACATCATTGGTGTATGGAGTAGAAGGTGAAATTGGTATATAGCTAGTGCAACAGGGGGAACATGATCAATAGGTGTTGTTATAGGAATAACATGTGCAAGAAATGACACTAGAGTGGGATGAAGAGGATTGAAATGAACCCCCATTGTGAACGTATTCAAATTAGGCTTGTGAAGTAGAGACGAAGTTGTTTAGACTTGGTGTGTGGAAGAAAGAATGGGAATGTCTTTATTGAAAACATCATGACTAATGATTTTTTTTTGAGTGTGGACATTAAGAAAACAATAACCTTTGACACCAATACTATATCCCAAAAATTGACATTTTCAACTTTTAACACTGAACTTTTTACGAAGTTCTATTGGGATATATGTACATGAATAGAATAGTCAATGGTGTGCAAATGTTTCATAATAGGCTTGTGACTAGTCCAAACCTCCTTAAAAGTACAATGTGCCATAGTTTATGTGATAATTTTATTTTGTAAGTAATTTACAGTAATGATGGGTGTAATCACATTGTTAGGACCCAGACGAGCCTACTTGGTGCTTTGCTTAATGACTATTTATTCTAAAATATTCTTAAAATATTTTAAGGATATTCCATTTGTAAGTTAATAAAATCTTTAAAAAGTCCTTTTGACTCACAAAGATGTTGCATTATACTTTCATAGTAAAGTTTGATTTAAATAATGTCCCAAAAATATGTCATTTTAAGTCCATTAAAGAGTCATTTATGAGTTTTTCAAATGTTAAAAATAGTTGTTACACTGTTAAAAAAATGCTTTTGGGTATTCAATACTCATTAGATTTGTTTCAAGCTTTTTTAGGTGTTTCCATAATGTATTAGAAATATTGTTGTATACATTTGCTTAACATTTTAAATATTGACTTGACTTATCACTTAAAAAGTGTAAAATTAAGCAATTGTTACACCTAAAGTGGGTCCTAATAGCGTGATTATAGCCTAATGGCCTTTCCCCAAAAACCATGGTACATCTTTGTTGCTTGTAGCATACTAGGTGTAGATTCGACCAAAGTGTTATTTTTGCACTTAACGACCCCATTTTGCTAAGGGGAATATGTAATAGTAAATTGATGTTTTATCCCATGTTCTATACAATAAGCCTTAAATGCTTTGGAAGTGTATTAAGTGTCATTATCACTTTGTCAAATTCTAAGATGTTGATTGGTTTGTTTTTAGACATGACTTTATAGTTCTTAAAATGTTAAAGGACTTCAATTTTAGATCTAAGGAGGACAACAATTGAATATTTACTATAGTCATCAATAAATGTTAGAAAATATTATGCACCACCATGAGAGGTGGTTTACATGGTCCCGCATACATCAAAGTGGATAAGGGTTAAAACAATGGTAGCATGACTGCCCTCCTTTGGAAACATAAGTCTTTGTTGTTTGCCAACTTGAGACAACCTTCACATAAAGGTATTGAATGCAAAGGATTACTTGTAAGTTCATTGACAACTTGAAGCTTTTACATGAGGTGCAATTTCTCCATGTTAGCATGACCAAACTAGTGATGCCAAAGGATTAAGTCATTTGAAGTTGTTGTTGAAGCACTCAATGTTAAATGTGGTGTTAGCACTTGGTGCATTGAGTTGGAAAGTTCATCACTAGATGAACCAACTTGATAAAGACCACAATGATCCACCTTGTCAAGTATGAGCACCCATCCTTCAACACTTTCCAAAATCACAAGTTGTTTGGAAAATGTAATTGTGTATTTGGTAACAATAATTTGTTTTACAAATAGCACATTATGAAATAATGCTCGGACATGATATTCTAATTCTTGGATACTTTTCACATCATTAGTCAGCAATCGAATGGCAAATTTCCTTTTCCCATGAATTTGGTGATGGGAATTATTTCTGAAGTAGACTATGTCTCTTGGATCCAATGGTTCTACACCACAAATGTAGCAGCTCCACAACTACATGGGGAAGAGGGAGGTTGACTTGGAGGGGCTAAAGCCACAGTTGGAACATCTTTGGAAATAAGGACTTGACACCCACTTGTTGTCATTAGGTTGTATGCCTTGGATTCATCATTATAACTCAAGAATATACATTGAATAAAATGTGTATATGGATTCCATCATGTTTCCTTATGAATAAACGCATGAAACTTGCATCCAAATATCTTAAAGTGAGACAAATTAATTTGATGCCCAAACCAAAATTCATATGGTGTTGTTTCGTTGTAATTTGCTTTTGTAAGACTTCAATTTTGCAAATAATTTACAATTATCAAAGTTTTTTTCCCTAGAAACTTTTGGTAGCTTTGCATATGCCAACATAGCTGGGACAACCTCTATTAATGTCTTAGTCTTTCTTTCATAAATGCCATTCCATTGAAATGTGTATGCTATGATAAACTCCTTGATACCTTCCTTTTGAAAATACTCAAAAAAATCTTTTGATTTATATCCAACTCCTATTAGACCTTAGTATTTTAATATTTTGGTTGGTTTTTCTTTCAACAAATGTTTTGAATATGAGAAATTTGTCAAATGCTTCACATTTGGTTTCATGAGATAAACAAAACAATATATGGATTTATCATTAAGAAAGGACATATAAAGTATTTACAACCTTAATATGTACATGTGTTTGCAAAGGTCCACACATATTAGAATGTATTAACCCAAGGATTTGATTGGATTTAGTATATCCTTCTTTAAGGAAACTTGATACTATGTTGTTTTCTTTTTATGCAAGGTGTACCTAATATAACATTGTCCTTTACATTGCAAGAATCAACTCCTTTTGCTAAAGTTTGTATGTCTCTAAATTTGTTTTTATATAAATACAACAATGTGTGAAATGCCATAAGTCAACCCATTAATTTGTGTTGTAGTTTGGAAATTGCAATGATTTTATTCTCAAATTTGATATTCTTGCCTAGTTTATATAAAGCATAATTTAAATGGCATTCTACTATGATATTTCCTAATTTATTGATGAGGGTGCATCATCCTTGTTTTATATGCATTTCCCCTCTTACCTTATTAAAATGTTTTACGGAAAAAAAATTTCTTTAATTTGAAAACATGCAAACTTATAATATTTTTATTTCTATACCATTTAGAAGTTTTATTGTTACCATTCCTTGCCCATATATTTCATGTGTTGTATTATCACCCAAAAACAAAAATTGACTACTTTTGAATGGTTGATAGTTTGTGAAAGATTTTTTGTCAAAACACATATGATGAGGTGCTTCAATATTGATATACCAAGAGTGGTCTTCTCCTCCTTTGCTATTAAAGCGACAACATATATATTGCTATTTTTTATAACAATGTTTGACTACCTTTTACTATTAAAATTAACTTTTTTAGCTATTTTTATCTTGCAATCCTTTATCAAATGTCTTAGTTTCTTACAATATAAACATTTCAATTTTTTCTATCAAAGGATTGGGATAATGTTGTTGTTCCATTTCTTGGTGGAAACATTTGTTGGTGTACTTTGTATATTTCTTCCCTAATAATTACTTGGACAACAGATAACTAAAATTTCATTGTTTAGATTCATTTCCTTCATCAAGGTTTTTTCTTGGATCATATTTGTGATCAAAGATTGAAAAATTATTCTTCTTAAAGAACTTATGAATGTTTTATAGCTTGAAAACATGTTCCTCATGAAGCAATTAAATAATTGTTTCATCATTTGGCATGACTACACGTGTGACAACAAATTGATTTAGATTTGCACAAAACAAATGGACATGTCTTGTAACACTATCAATTTCTCTCATTTTCATATTATGGAACTTATCTTTTAGATACATTTTAGTTAAAAAGTCTTAAGATTGAAACAATCTTGTTAACTTTATCCATGTAATTTTGATGTTGCACACGATTGAACATGTGATATATTGTCCAAGTAATTATTAATTATGGTTCAAGACACTACGTCCTTTTCCTCCCACTCACTTATGCTTCCTTCTCTTAAGGCAAGTAAAGTAGGAGTGTTTACAACATGTTGGGTTATAGTTGGAAATCGTATAATACTATTTACAATAAACCATAATTTTTTTGCTTTGAATATTTATGTCAATCACATCATTTAAAACTTTTAAAAATTATATATATATAATGAAATTTTTAATGCATTTCATTAAAAAATTCTTCATGTGATGATGGTTTGAATTTTTTTTTTTTTTTTGACACTACTTTGACATTTTTTTTGAATCCACATTTTATTTTATTTTTGTGCGACAAACATAGTGTTGTCATTTCAAAAGTCCATTATGAGTCCATAATCTTCTTATAATTCATCCAATTTTTTTGTGATGATTCCCATTAAAGTCTATGCCAACATGAATAATTAAAAAATTTATAATGCTAATTTGGATATGGCTTTAAATTTTATGTTTGTATGTAATCCAGGAAAATTACAAGTGATAGTCCAAATTGTCCACCTATTCATGCTTTCACCCTAGGCAATAATCATGTTGGTCTTCATTTTGATGAAACCACTACATTAATCCACAATGGGGTATTAACCTCACTATGACTTTAAGAAAACATAATGCACACATAGAAACAAGGTATAGCTTGAGATTGGTAGAAACCAAATGTGGAAGAAAAAGTTGTGGTGTACATGTATTAGCCCACAATGCTAATACTTCTGGAAGGCTTGGGCATAGCCACATTTCAATGCCCGTACATGAGCAAACTGCAGCCAAAAATCCTACACATCACAGATTCTACCACATTAAAACCATAATTATTTCTTCACCTTTTTTGAACACCTTGCTTGTGCCTTGTTGCTAGGTGGCTTCTTCTTATTTGCCCTACATTTTAAAATCCTAGTCTCCAAAGAGGTAAGAGACCTTCATGTGATCCTTGGTTCAAACTTCCATGAATGATTTTCATCTTCAGCAACAGTTAGTTGATGAGTTAAAAACCTTAACTCCATCCATAGGTCTTGATTTAGACATGTCCTTTTGTGGCAAGATAGTATGATTCATGGCAAGATAGTATGATTCGTGTCCTTACAATAACCCCCTTTTTCTAAATTAACAACTTGGATTTGTACAATTCACTCTTTCATTGACAATGTTTGTAACATTTTCAACACTGGCCTTAGTATACTTCTACTCTTTAGATGGTTTAAAACTCGTTGGCCATTTTTCATCATAAATGGATGAAACAAGTTTTCTTCATTTATTCTTTAAGGGTTCATTTCCATTAAAATGTAATGGGCTATGTCCACTAGGGCTAGGTGTAAGGTAAGTTTTCCCTTGAGCTATTGTTAGAAATAATCTTCTCTTGATCGAAACATTCACTATTCTAACTTGTCTCATAACCCACTAACCCCAATGCAACCCCTTTCACCTCTACAATATTAGTTCCAATATCCCCTTCAACATTTGGCAGTAACTTTTTAATCAATATGGCTTGTTGGACACACCTTGTCTTCATGGTTGCATTCAAGAGATGGGTTAGATGTATCGCAAGAAGCTGCGCTTTTTTTCTCATTTGTTGCATTTTCTTTTGCTTGTTTAGTTTGTCCCACATTAAAAGTTCTCATGCATGTAGAAGATGGCCAACAAAGGCTTTCAAAGAAGATCTTGCATGCATTAATCAATAATTTATAACAATAATTAGATAAAACCAATATAATTACAGAAAAGGCATATTGTAAAAATTAGAATTTGGAAGGTAGTCATAGAGTTGAAAAATAAAGCAAACCTTTATTAAACATTTGTTTAATCAATATAGTTGTGATCAAGGTTATTAACAAAAAAATTGACAAGTAGATACAAAATATAAAACATACATTATAACATGTCATTAATATGAAAAATATTATAAATTGTAGGGTAGATTTCATATACATATGACAAGAAATTATTTTTGCAAAAAGACAGTTTGAAACATCACAACATGCAAATTTTGATACTAGGATTATGGTAACCCAAAAATGCCCATACTTTTGCATTAGAAACCTATAAAACCAACAAGGTTCAAGTAGCTTGAACAACAATCATAACTAGTCCTTCATGTTGCATATATTGTACAAAAACAATTTGAAAAAAAAAACATGATTCCTTTGATAATATACATTATACAAAAACAATGTACTTGAAGTCCATCAAATCTGCAAAAACTAAAATGAATAGTGCATCATACATAAAAACTACTTTGTGAACATACAACAACAATGAAGTTAGTGCATGAATTACATAAACAAAAATTTCTTGGTACAAAAAAAAAGATCAACTAGTCTGTCAAGTACATAAAATGAAATGATTGCATACATAAACAATGAAATTGTGCATGAGACCTACAAAAACTACCATGGTACAAAAAGAAATAAGTTAGTCCAATATTTACATTAAGTGGATTGTCTAGATTCAAATACAATTTTACAATTGTATTCACAAGTGCATTAAATACATAAAGTTCATGGTACAAAAATGGTGAAAATACTACATCTGATATACATACATAAAAATTCCATGATATACAAAGGATTAAGCTGGTGCATTAAGTAATCAAACTTTTTTTGCCATGGTTTAAAAATTGTTTCAATTCAACAAGAAAACTAATTTGTAGTAAGTTGCTAGACATGCATTGAATACAAAAAACTAATAATATCAATTTGTATGTTATCAGAAAACAACATGCCTGACAATCTAAATAACAATAGAATTGGAAGATTAGAAATGAAATGTAAGAAAAATGCAACCCACCAATTAGGGTGGTATGCCATTGTTGCTTGCCTCCTCAAATTGAGTTTGATACAAATGTGCCTCTTCCCAACCTTTTAAGACTTCCTTCTCGTACATGTCCTTGCCAAATTCTTTATATTCAAGGCTTTTAGACCATTCAAGTGACATGATAGTTTTGTAATTTGAATTTGTGAATTGGCTACTATGTCTGAAATGGATCAATGCACACCAAGGATGGTACAAGTGTCTACATATAGACACAACAATGTCATTATGTGGGAATCCACATAAACAAATAACACAAGGTGAGATTTTGATGAAATTAGGCCCATTCTCAAGCCGCACATCCTGATTACAAAATGGATGGGGGTGTTGGGTTAATCCAATACCTTTCTTCATAAGAGCAATGTGATGTTCCCCCAAAGAAAAATATTGTAACTCATAGAATGTCCTCCTTTGTTCCATTTCTTTTATCTCAACCTCCTTGACATCTAGTTTAGCTCCCACTTTTAAAAATTGAACTTCATGTTTGATGTAGAAATTCTTTAAAATTTGCTCCTACATCCTCTGAGATAGTATAACATTTGATTCCAACTTCAAATTTTCTTGATTTTTTGGTTTTGTGACAAGGGGACTTCCTTACCTAGTTTGGCATGATTGATAGAGTCCTTGGGCACAAAGTCCCCTTTAGGAACTACAAGATTCAAACTACCAACCGATTTTAATTGCTACTCTTCTAATTTTTCAAGCAAAGATGCTTGCATTGACTCCAACAACATCCAAGCAGTGTAATGTTGATCAAGGAGTCGTTGCTTTTCTTTCACAACATGGTCAACTTGTATCTTGGAGGTTTTTAGTTCCATTGATGCAAGTTGCAACATTTGGTGCACCTCAATCCCAAATTTCACATTCCAATCATTAGAGATTGGAGCTTTTTCAGCTACATGTGACATCTCAACAATCTTGGATTTTGAAACTTTCACTGCAAAATCACCTTTGAGATGGGAGTTGCATTTCACTTGCATAGATTTCACACCTTTCAATTCTTTCCTTTGTAACTCCAGCTTCTCCATTTGTTTGAAGAACTTGGATCGTTGGTTAGTATTAGTCTCCTCAACAAATGTAGCCCAATTGACAACCTTCCCCAATTTCTTTACAACAATGCCAAGCACAGACTCCTTCATTATCAGCTTTATGTAAGGCATCTTTGACTTTCCATAACACGTGGGCCAAATTTCCTCGACTTTGGTTTTGATTTTGGGTTTGTGACATTTGGTATATGGAAACCCTAACTGAGGAATGTTAGGGAAATAATGTTTATGGCATAACAATAAATTAATATTCATGGAAAGAAGAGCCCATGAAGTCTTTCAAAATAGCCAATAGATAATAATGTTATATATCATAAATTTGTCATGACAATTTAGTGAGTCAATATAACTTGTAATATGATTGTGTTGACATGATGAATAGGTGGTTATAACTATTTCATGGAACTACTAAAGGGCATATTGGTGCAAAGATAAGAGAATTTTAGGAAGGCTATGGAAGGGGCTTTTTAGGGGTGGAAAAAGAAAACCTAATAGAATACAAAGAGAAGGCAAAAAGGAGAAAATAAAATAAAATAGGAGAGCAAGGAGAAGATTAGGGGTAGTGGAAAATAATGTAGCCATGCAATATTAGAATTTGAAGGCCATGGAAATTGATGTGTTTTTCTACACAATATATATAATATGAAAATATTTCATTACATTATTTTGGGAATAATAAACAAGGGAAACATTTGCGCATGTTTGTGGGGTGTGTTTATTTATATGTGTGTGTATGAATTTTTGTGTGCAAGCACAACATTGTATCTTTCAAGATAAATATATTTGCATGTATGGGCAAAATTCCACCCAAATAACTATTGAATACATATAGTTTAACACATAATTTGTATGCCCTTATTGTTATGGGTATGTGGTATTTGTAGCAATGGAGAAGGGCAAGAATCCAGAAGTGATGCATTTTACACATGTATGATTTAATTAGGGTGTAAAAATGTATCTCTAACAAGGAGTACCCCTCTTGAAAACCTCCACAAGTTTTTTTTGTGGAACATCTCTTCCCGCCTTCATTTTATGAGGATTAGTACCTGCACCATGCAAGCCTATCTTCATGAAGTAGGTGAAATCCCTCTTAGGAGGGGGTTTTTTCAATCATTCCATCCTATACTCAAGCTCCTATAGAATGTCTTTGTTCTTTGCATTAATCAACTTTTGTGGTTTTGTGTTTAGGGTGGTGTCATCACTTTCAAAACCACCCTCTTTTGTTGAGTGTTGTTCATTGTTTTTTGACTTCATTTCTACACACCTCATTCGTGTCATAAGAAAAAAAAGGAACTCAAGTACTATGGTTAGTCTACAAAACTTCAAAGTTCACACGAATCAAACTACTATAACCATGTCTTCAACGACGAAGCTCAAGGACGCAAGTGACTAACCAAAGATAAGGGCCAAATTTAGAGAGATGATCTTTTGCAACCTACATGAAACAATTTTGAAAAGGCTTTAGGTGTTGACACTTGTCCTTCTAGCTATAGTGGGAAATGAGATTGAGCCTTTAGGTCACAGTTTTGATGTAAACCACACTTTTCATTATTGGCTTAAGTTCATTGGCGCCCAATAATACATGTCAACTGATTGGTGCACATTTATGAATCATGAATATTAAGTGTGACCGATTTGTCACACTTCATCATGCAATGAAATTTTATGTCAATTAAAGACACTACAATGATAGCCCATCAACTCAAGTTGGGCTGTCGATTTTACATCAGTGGACCATAATATTTCATACATAAAAAACCATATGTGCAAAGTGATATGTTAGTTGTGTATTTGTAACACCACCCTTTTTGACTCAATTTGTGTCCATTGTACCATGCAAACACCCAATATACAAATGGCATTTACAATGATGCATTTGGTTTTCCATATTATAACCATGCATGATTTCATAAGAGATTTTTATTTATTTGTATCTGTTTATTGGCGGAAACACTTCAAACATATATATTATTCTTGACCAAGTCGTTACTTGTATAGTCATAATCTATTAAGGAGGTTTCATGTTGCCTAAATGCTGTTTCCAATACTCCACGTAATTTTTGGGAAAGGGTTCATGCAAGACTTATGTGGAACTATAAGTAAAGATGTTTGGGAAGTCGTGGCTTGGGGTGCACAACCAAGGGATGAACACGAGGTGTGCTAAGGCCAAAAGTTTCTGTCATGTCTAATTTCAGGGGATCCTCTCCTCCCGGTAAAGTAAAATCAAAGCTGTGTGCAAGGCGGGCCAAACCCATTTGCACGAACACAACAGCCAATGGCATTCCAGGGCACATACGCCGGCCAGTTCCAAAGGGCATCAACTGGAGATGTTTCCCTCGAACATCGATTTCAGGATTCTTGACAAATCTTTCTGGGTCAAATTCCAAGGGCAATTCCCACATCATTGGGTCCCGGTGAATTGCATAGAGATTCAGAAACAATCTTGTTTTGGTAGGAAACTTGAATCCAAGGACTGTTGTCGGTTCCATGGACTCATGAGGAATACCTATGGGTGTGGTTGGGTGCAAACGAAACACTTCTTTGGTCACAGCTTGTAGGTATGGCAGGTTTGGGAGGTCGGTCTCCGTGACAATTCGATCTTTACCGACAACAGTGTCAAGTTCATTTTGCAATTTTTTCATGACAACTGGATTTCGTACAAGTTCAGCAAGTCCCCATTCCACTGTAAGAGCCGAGGTGTCAGTTCCGGCCAGAAGCAGATCCTGCAAACCTCGCACCCAAATAACATGATGTCACCATTCAGTCCACTCTCTGACGTGTAAGGCAGGAGATTTTGGAAATAAAAGGGTGGCTGATTCAGTCATCATCCAGGCCTAATCTTACACTTAGGCACATACCACACAATTTAAGGACGAAAAATGACCCGAAGCGTGGTGCCTGGACTTTAATGTAGTATGGAAGGAGCCGGGTAGGGCCTGTTCCACTTGGGTATGTGCCCAGGCCACTAGGGAAGCCATCATTCTGGCGGTCGTAACAGGTTTGACTAGGATCTGTTTCAAAGTGTAACCGGTTGTTCTCACTCTCCATGCTTTCTGAAAGTCAACTTACTCCACTAAACATGCAAACAACTGACATAGTGCTGGAATAGTGTACATGACAACTTGGGTACTTGTAAAGTAAGGCACCCACACTAAAAGGCTCAACAAGTTCTCAGCCACTATTTCACAAGCTCAAGTGAACAGAAGGGGTGAGAACGTGTGAGGCCCCTAGTACGGAACGCTCACTTTATATCCTTCATAAAGATTGTTTAATAAATTGGGTATTCTGCCCTCACTTCATTAAATTGTCGTTGGCAGAATACCCAATTCAATCACATGTATCAAAAAAACATTTTTGTGGCTCCTCGTGGGTTTGAGGGCCGAACTGAGGGCGATAGTCTGAGGCTGGGAGCTAAAACCGAATAAGAGCCTCAAAAATGTTCCTTACCTTTCGGCAAAGAACATTTCAACTTTTAGGAACCTTGCAAAAGTGGAGCTTAGTCCTTTCCTAATCAAATTAGATCGTCCACAAACGGAAGATTTACTTGTATTTTAACGGGACATTAATTCTGTCGAGGGAGGCGACTGAAAATGCATGGAGAAAATTTGAAAAATTCTTTACATCTAGATTCAACATCTTTAAAAGCTAGAAATAACATATATCCTACTACCTTGGCAGCTTTGAGACTACTGTATTATTTTCAGAAATGTTGAAATTTTCAAACAACAAAATTTTGTGAAGGAAACATATGGAATCTTGAAGAATAATTGCAATGAAAGTTTCAAAATTGATTGATTATTCAACAGACAGAAATGTATGGAAGCTGCCAATGTACTTGGGTAATCAATTGTTTAGTTTTTGTGTTTTAAAGACAAGAATTAGATTACCTGAATAACAGCTTTCACGGAATCCTCTGCGAGACGTCCGGTCCCATCTTCAGAAGGTTGTGCCATCAACACGCCCACAAAATCCTCTTCTGCATTCTCATCAAACTGCTGTTGTTCATCAGCATGCTCCTCCTCATTTGTCCCACTGGCCTGAGGTTTCTTCTGGATCTGCTGCTGCAAGAGTTTGGATTTCTTGATTTCCAGAAAGGTTTGCAGAAAGGAGTCAAGGCCACCTTTGGCCTTCTTGATTCGAGCCTTGAAACCCGACACAGTCGTGACCCACTTCAACCAGGGAATGAAATCACCGATCAGCAACGTTAACGATATAGAAAACACTTCAAAGATGAGCTCCGTGAATTTATGTGCATCCTCTTCACCCGCTGTGTCCGCATCAAAAAACCTACAATTTTTTTTTCAAACACCAACATTAATTTTGAACCTAGTTAGATAGGCCGGATAAGCATTTGCAGCATTGAACATTTGTGAGGGCAACTCCACCGGTGATGAGTATGTGACCCTGAAAATTAAAGCTGGATGAAAGAAAAGTCAAAACATGCCGGTTTGGCTCAGCAAATTGGTTTGGGTCAGCATTTTTGCACTCTTTGCTGAAGCTGATAAAAGGACATGATTAAAGCCTAACACCTGCCAGAGAAGAGTGTAACAAATATGATCTGATTGCTGCTCCCTCCCTGTTTTGTCCAATCTTAATAATTTGTCCAGGTGGTTTGCTATTGGTAGTCTGGCACCTATTTGCAGTCCCAGTTTTAGTTTTATGAGCGGGGTTGGAAAATAAGTAAATAACTGAACTTTGATATGAGAAATATTCTTGCAAGGTCACATTCTGAGCACCGCTGGAGATGCTCTCACAACAGAAATCGTGTTTTTATATAATCATATAAAAAGATGATGGGTTTGATCTGATGATCGTCAGATGGAAAAATGATCAATTTTTTTCATGATAGATTATTGATCTCATGGAGGTTAGGAATCAGGATTATGCGTACCTCTTGTTGAGCAACATCCGAGTGATGTTATTGCTAGAGAGATGGGCGAGCTTCACCTGAAGATCGACAGCCTCGCCTTTCTCACCATCTTGGAACATTGTCTTAATCATTTGGCTCAGCTCCTCGGCTCTAGGAGCTCGGAATGTCTCAATGCGCTTGGCAGACAAAAGCTCCAAGGTGCAGATTTTACGCACATGACGCCAATAGTTACCGTAAGGTGCCCACACGACATTTCTGTAGTTGTAGCTGAAAATCTCTCCAGCTATGGAAGGAGGTCGACCTCCCCAAGCCTTATCTTGCACCTTCACAAACTCTGCTGCAGCCTGCGCCGATGAGACGACTACCAGAGGATGACTTCCCAACCAAAGACGCATCACAGGACCATACTTCTTGGACATCTCCCACAAAATGTGGTGTGGGTTCTTTGGACCTAGCTGATGAAGATTGCCAATTATAGGCCATGCCGTTGGTCCAGGAGGTAGTTGGCTATCAAACGTCTTCCTGGAAAACAGGAAGATTGATGCAGCTATTGTGAGAAGTCCTACCAAACCAAGCAAGAAAAAACCCTCTAGACTCCAGCTGAATGTAGCTACTGGAATACTTGCTAACGTTGCCATTCTGGCCGGTGGCTCCAGCCAATGATGCCTTTCGTCACTACTACAACTTCAATGCAGCAGATGAACACAAGCTTCTCTAAATGGGTCACTGCCAATGCAATTAACTTGTACTAGAGTGATATCTTTGTCAGCTCAGATCTCTCTCAAGCGTCTCCTTGAGATTCGACAGGCAGTTGCAGCGGCTATGGATCAGAGTAAATTAAACACACATTCAGAATACCACTGATGACTAGTGTAATATGATATCAAAATTTGGTGCAGCTTCACGCAGTGCAGCACTGCCTCTAGTTTGGAGCTTGCTAAACCGTAAGGCTTCAGCAGCTGGATGAATCTGGTCTTCAAATTGTGTCCTTCTTATAGCTAATTTACGTTACCAGCTACACTAGTAGAGTTCAACTCAGCGCTACAAAATACAGCACCCTAATCTATTTGAACAGGCCTTAATTTGAAGGGCCTATGTGCCTTCACATGTGACCAGATATGAAAATAACAAATAATAATAATCCTTGTATATTTTGGCTACCTATTGTTGAAATTTTGTGATTAGTTTCTCAAAATTTGGCGAAGTATGACATTTTTGCACAAAATTTCTTTTTATGTGTCAAGATCATATTTTTCAGGTTGAAAAAGTGAAAATTCATCAAAGGAAAAAAAAACACTGCAACTGGAGGATCCTGATTGTCATGACTCTGAAGTTGTGAATTATGCTCTCTCAATGCTTTCAGAATTTGTGGTGCATTTTTTGGGTTTGTTTTGGGGTTAATGAATGCTGATGACAGCTTGCGAAATAAATCTACACCTACATATGGAAGAAAGATGAAGAATCTTTATATGTTTGATGGCTTTTTTTTAATAAAGTGTACGGAATACAAAAGCAACCATACTGGTCATTTGTCTTAGAGTGATCACTGTGTCCTAGAGTGGGACCTGAAGACAAATAGATTGTATTGTCCTCTCCAAAGGCAAGGACCTGGTCCTGGAGACACAAATCTGCACCTTAGGAAGGACCTGGTCCTTGAGACACAAATCTGCACACCTTAGGACGGACTTGGTGACCTAGGACAAAATGTTTTTAAAAGCTTAGGACCATAAGGTTTGAGGGCCTAGGACAAGAAGATTTCAAGGTCCAGGCCTTGATGCTTTTCCAATCCTAAGAAATTAAAGCTTAGGACTTGTAGGATATAGTGAGCCTAGGACTTGTAGGTTAAGGGACATTAACATTAAGCCTTGTAATTTTAAAGGTGTAAGAGAGAAGGCTTAAAAACATGCAACATGTCTTCACATCTTGCTTATATAAAATAATTGGGTTTTATTTTTTGATTTGGTTATTCCTGATTAGCTGCAGCCCCTCCCCCTTTGTCCCTTGAGAGCCCCAGCCAAAGTGAACGGCGCTTGATATCTCCATGGGAGATTGCTATTTTCAATTCACATTGAGCTCAAATGGAATGTTCTTGCGAACCATCATTTATAAGGTTTTTAACTTTGGGGGTGGTTGGGATGCCTTTTTTGGGTCAACTATGCCTTTTATTAGCCAAGACTACAAGTTGCATTCACTTATTAACCCCATTTATAAAAAAAAAGAACTTTGAATAGGTAGATTTTTTCTAGGATACCCCCAAAATTGTTTTTGTGGGGGGGGGGAATATTTATTCTTGCATCTAATAATAATATCATATATTGTAATACCTTGGCAGGTTGAACCAATGTTTGTCAAATAATTAATTAATTTTAAAAAAAAGAACATACCTTGGTAGCAAGCTTCAAAAATTGTTTGTGAAATAAATAAATAAATAATTTGAAAAATCATTTCAACCAAATAGAATTTTCTTGAATGTTCAATATTTTCTTTCAGAAATTTTTTGTTACTTGAGGGAAAATAAATTAAAAATTAAAAATTTCAACATTTCTGGAAAAAATATAAATTAGTGTGGAAAACTGCCAAGGTAGTAGTAGGGTATATATTATTAAAAGCCAATATACCCATTATCTATCTCTCTTGCAAATGATGTCCCCACCCACCCCCAAAAGGAAAAAAAGGAAAAAAAGGTTTTGGGTTTTGGCCTTTGGTGTGTGTGAAAAAAATAAAACACACACACACACACACACACACACAAAAGACACACAAGTTGTGGAAAAAAAGAGTGTCCTTTTACACAACATTCATTTGATGGGTAGAAGTGGACAAAATGAACTTTGATACATAACACTTTAGTCTTTTTCTTATTTGATCATTTTGCTTGCAAAATGGGTTTACAGACTAGTATGATCACTAATAAATCTGTAG
>Ga0209611_10007144_pt1 | contig 17983 bp, 20 predicted proteins | sample S1TSphgellanicum_3_FD_187693 | JGI IMG/M metagenome (GOLD analysis project Ga0209611, IMG submission 187693) | Host-associated microbial communities from peat moss isolated from Minnesota, USA - S1T2_Fc - Sphagnum magellanicum MG (SPAdes) (version 2) | ecosystem: Host-associated > Plants > Peat...
GTGTTGGTGGTTTTGCGCATTAAGCTTGGTCCTCAAGATCCAAACAAAAGGTTCATCTCCTTTTTCCGTTCTTTTTGTGGATGAAACTTACTATTCTGGCACCTTCATCCCCAAACTATCTCCACCCAATCTACGGTTCCAGCCCATCCTGCAATCTGTATCCACGGCTACGATCGATAGATTCGACAAACCAGGTTCCTTTCCTTTTTGGGGCAAAATTTTCCCTCACAATCTCACCTCCCTCCCCACCACCACAGAAGTTTTAGACAAACTTTTTTGCACAAAAAAAACAAAGGCCATGGGTGGTGGCAATGGGTGGTGTATTTCATCTTCCCAAAGTTGGATGCTTTGTTCTGAAAAAAGAGAGCCATGCCTGAATTATCTCTGGGGTTTGCGAGGTGGGCCACTTTAGACAAACAGCCTACTTTCTGTAGGCGAAACGAGGACCCTAATTTTTAAAAATTATATTAAAAATTGGGGTCCCCAAATCAAAGACGACCATCTTGGAGTATGTAGTTGTTCAAACTTTTAGGCTCGACACTTGGGGCCCCAGATGCCGATGAGGCTCTTTTTGCATATCTTCTAATGGGGTCCCCACATCCAAGAATTATCTATTCATTGCAAGAAGATTGCAATGCAATGCACTGCAATGGAACCAAACCGAACCTTTCGGTCCTTCTTGTTCCCGGTGAAGACTAGATTCTCTCTCTCTCTAACTTATATCGGGGTGCTGTACTTTAAAAGATGACAAATTTTGTGTCTAGCGGGTTCCATTCGGATTCACCAAGAAATAAAAAACCATGGAAACCAAATCCGGCCATTTTTATGGCATTTTTTGTAGTAGGAGAAGAAATCAGTTTGCGCCGCAATAATACCAATCCTCATACTAGAGAAGGTGGTTTCCAGTGTTGGCCAGTTATTGATTTTTTTTTAATATCCGGTGGGCCAATTATTTATAAATTTTAATTTCTAACTTACACACTGGGTATTGAAAAAAAAAATTCCAAATTTCTGAGACCTACCGGGTATCGATATTGTGATCAAGTCAGTCAATCTGGATATCAGTGTTATTTAATTTTGTGAGAGAAAGAACTGTCTGGTATTTAAAAGGGCCGGTTCTTGCAATAATCGGGTTTGAGAACTGGCCAATATTGGAAGGTTCTGAGTAGGTTATTAAGTCAAAAATTTTACATCATTTTTATTTGTTTCATTTAATGTGCAAAGTGAACTAGGATGCTTAATATATAAAGAAAAATGTGAAGGCTCAAGACAAATTCTGACATATTGAGTCAAAGCAACAAACAAACTTTCTTAATTCCCTTCTTTATTACAATTTCACATATTTGGATTAACATGACAGATCAGATTATCATATTGTTCACTCCAAATTGTGAGCTTCCTTTTTAAGTTAGAATATTGCCTTGACAATTTGTCTATGTACAAATTTCTCATTGTTGCCACCTTTGTCAATTTTCCCAATCTTATCATACCTCCTATCAGTGACTCACACAATGTTTGTTATTCAGGTTCATAGTTTTTATTGTACAATTGTAAGATGAAGCGGCCTTCGTCTAAACTTTTCACAGGTTCCACTTTTTCTCTCATGACTACATAGCTTGAGTTCAAACAAAATCCATATATAATCAAGCAAGATTTTAGGACTGGTTCATCATTCTTACCTCAGATTATTGTTGAATATGAGGATTAATTAGTTTAGGGCCTTTATGATTGTGACCCCAATTTATTATAGGTATAGGTCTTTGTTGAAGATCAACACTTTGCATAGTTAATCCAATAACTCCTAAGCTTCAAGTTTGTCCATTCAAAGTGCTCCCTACACAAAAAAACACAAACTTGTAACAGATTCAATAATGCCAAGATTCACAATGCAAGTGGGCAACAAGGAATTGGAAATCAAAAAGGTAAATGATATGAGAAAAGTCAATGCATAGATTGGTTGCTCCCAACTTCTATAGTTTTATAGGCAACAATGCATGAATTTGATGAATCACTTACATTCAACAAAAAGTCTAGATTGTGAAATTGGATTTAATAAACCCTAAAATACAGCTAAGACAATTCTATAATAAAAATTTCAAAATCAAGATGCTCCAAGAATTTCAAAACCAAAATGCTCCAATAGTTTGAGCACAAAACCAACAACATGTCAAGTTTCAAAACACGATGCAAGGTAGATTAGATCAAAAAAGTTTGGTGCAACAAATTAGATCCTTACAATTGAAGAAGGCAAAAGTAGTAACTACATTTGAAATTGTTGAAATCCTATTCATGGCAAAGTTGCCTCCCTTCATAAACTAAAACAAAATATTCATGAACAATCTCTCTAGTTCATCACCATTGTAATAGCCAACTTGCATCCAAAATGATGTCATTATCATCAATAATATTGGCCTCGTCCGCTAAGACATCATCTAAGGACTTCTGTTCACACATGCAATCTACCCTTGAATCAAAAGACCAATTTTTCATGATAATGACAAGCTTATCTAGATTCTCCACTCTCAGTCTACAATGACATAGACTTGTCAAAACTCCAACAATACTAAATATTTTTTTGGTCTCAATTTGAAACCTATGAATCCCAAGAATCTGCCTTGCAATAAAATATATGTTGGAAACTACAATTCATGGGACTTCCACCAAGTTAAGGGTAGTATGTAGTGCTCAAGCTTCATATGCAAGTGGTGAAATAAAGATAGTTCATTTATTAATAACCCTTGCATAATAGCTTCATTTGAGGTCACTAGTCCATAATTTTTTCCCCCCCCACAAAAACTTTGACCACATCTAGGCATTTGAAATGCAAGTCCAACATCAACGCAAACATGTTATGTGCCTTGTTAGGAATGTAAGTAGTTGCAAATGATAGAAAAGGAACTAGCACTACCATCATTTCTATCATCATATGCAAACACAATGCTTACAATTCATACTCAAAATCCCCCTTAATAAAATTGCTAAAAGTGGTTTAAGATTATTGAATCTCTACTTGCATATTCACACTAGTTGAAAATGCAACATGTAAGGTGTCAAAGATTATCCAATAGCTGCAGGTTTGGTTTAAAATACATTGTTTCACAACAAGAAGCATAATCTCAATGAATGTTTTACAAACTACCAACATTTGGGCATTTGGTACACGTCCCTATAATTCCAAAGTTTCCTACCTACCATAGCATAGATTTATGGCGTCCTTATACTCCAAGGTCTCTTAAAACAAAATAACCTTGCTAGTGAACCTAGTCTTCACCAGGGTCTTCAATTTTCAATGGTGGAGGCCTGCATCAAGGCATGTGCCCTTCCATTCACTCTGACCTTTGCCAGACTTCTTAGTCCATGTAATTGTTTTTGGCAAGGCTAACTATGTGGCTTTCAAGCCAACCTCCCAAAAACCAAGACATATTGTTGCATCATTGCAAACATATTGACATGCTTTGCTAAAAGCATGGCTAAAACAAGAACCTTGCCAAGGAGTTACAAGTTTCAAAACAACACAACTAACCACAAAACTTAAAACCTTTGCAAGGGTGGAAAGATTGCCCCCTTCGTCTTTCATGTATGTAATTAATTTGTCCAATAAATTATAAGACAACAATAGCTCCTTCATTTGTGCAACCATTACAACTCTAGATGTATCCTTCAAAAAGGCCCATTGCCACATGGCAAGGCACCCAATGTAAATTTATGAAATTAATTACAAAAGCAAATGTGTCATGTCTAGATTTGGACATCCACAAATCAAAAGAAGTTGTTGCTATTATACAAAATTGTAAAGTTGGCATCACATATTTTTCGATGGTTTTGGTAACCAATTCAATAATGGCATGTTGAATCACTTGTTTCTAATTTGGAAACACAATTCAAGGATTTTGATGCAAGACCATGCACCTCAACCACTGATTCTCAACAACAAAAATAAGCACATAGCCTTTGGCAACAAATAGGAGCAAATCCTCCATGAATTTCTTTTGCCCTAAATCCTCTTTCTTATAATGAATAGTACCACCAAAATGATTTGTGATGGCCCCATAACCAATAATAGATCTATGTTTGGATTTTTCCCAACATTAATCATCTTCTATAGCAAGATTCAAATTCACAAACTTCCACCTTGCACATGCATCTCCATGCTCAAATGTCACATGTCTCTTCATTAATGTAATCCCATGTTGTTGGCTATAGGTGATTAGCCCCTTCCTCTTCTTTGTAATGTTGCCATAACTATATGCCTGGGAAATAGAGTGGTATATAGTGCAATGCATGGTTTGAGATAGAGTAGGATTAGGTTTACTACCATCATTGACCACAAAGAAATGTCACAAGAGAAAGGTCCTATTGTGAGGGATCCAAGCCTTTTGATTCAAGCCTAATTGAGCCTTCAACAATTCCCACACAACTTCTGGTTTTGGGTTTGACGTGATTGGGGTTTCAATACTTTCAGAAAGGGTTGGTGTGCTAGGTGTAGAGATTAAACCAACCACTAACCCTAAAACTTCATTTGAACCCAATGCCATTTCATTAACACCATCATCATCAAAACAAGCTACCATTAGATCCACATTTACATTCAAAACCTTAATGTTTGCCATTTTTTATTTGAGTTTGGATTATGCACAAACTAAAAATTGTTGTGTATAAAATTCAACTCAATGAACTCACAAATTAGGATTATGAAACACAAGTGCTTTTCAACAAAAACCAACAATAGGGTTTTAAAAACACAAGGAGCTCTTAAAACCTTAAACCCAACTTGGGCAAATTGCTTCAAGATCCATATGCAAAATGCAACTTAAAGAAAATCTAGAATTCAAGGTGTTGTGAAAGCAATTTAGTGATAGACATATGCTTTGAAACACATGATCAAGGACTTATTAGGGAGCATGGAACAAGAAACCTTAAATCTCAAGTGCATTAAGGTTGTGAAAGACCATCTAAAGCAACAAGCAACCATGAAATGCAAAGGCAAAAATGAGAAAGAATGCACACACATTTACAATATAAGAAAAAAACATTTCCTAGAAAGCTTGACAAATTGATTGTTGAGGACAATTGAATCTATTCCAAGTTCGAATGCAAATCCCACCCTTGCGTGCTCTTCAATTTTGCATTTTATCTTCATACTGATAGCATTGAAAGTAAATCCCAACACTCAGAACTCACAAAATTGAAGAAAAATAACATTGTTGAAGATGACGGTCATTAAGTCACAAATCATCATGCTACAAGATGTGAATGCTATAGAATCCCATTGTCAAAAGGCAAAGTTGTTGAACAAACAAACTTGTGAATGATAGTTTCGTCGCTTCAGGTTTAGGGTTTAGGCCAAAAAGACAAAACGTAAATGAACGGAACTTTTGGGATGAACAAATATACATGGATGAAGATTAGATGAATAACCGACCTGGGTATTTTTCACCTACACCCATAAAGGTATAGGTTGGGTGTTACTCCTTTTTCAAAGTAATACCATATCAACAGGGTATTAATGGGTATTGAGAAAGTTCATACTGAGCTGGGTAGGCTCCTACCCGGGTAGTCCTAAATCTCAGACCCGGTAGGTAGGTTATTTGGTACCCGGATCCGGACCCGGGCTGATAACCGGGGAAAAAAGCAATGACTGGCCAACACTGGTAGTTTCCTCTTCCGAATTTGAACCGGCAAAAAAAATAATTTATGGCCATTTATGGCCAATTTTATGTTTTCTTCAGGAACCGCTCTATGTTCGGCCTTGTTCTACTTTCACCGACGCAAGGCACCCACCCAACCCAAATGTTGGTATGTTGCGTACCAATAAGAAGAAGGGTGTTTTTGTATCATGGAAAAAAAAAAGGGGTGAACAACTCCGGGTGGTGGGGGATTTTTTCTGCAATGCACCCACCGCTTACCCACCCACCGTCATTGCTTTTTGTTTGTTTATTTATTTATTTATTTATTTAGAGTTTAGCCAAAGGTATTTTCTCACTGAGGGAACTCCCCCCTTTTTCAAAATTGAGTGTTGAAAAATTCCAAAATACCTGGCATGTTTCAATTTCCCCCCTTTATTTTTATTTTTTTTAATACACACTTTAAAGAAAAAGTATGTTGCATGATCGTTATCATCATGATTTCCTCGGTCAATATTTTTTTTACATTTCATCAGCCCTGGCAAAGGGGGGCGAAAGGGGGGGCATACCTGGCCAATTCCTGAAGCATATGTTGCCCTCAACTTCGGGCTTTTAGAACTCAGTTCCCCCTAATTTCTGGTCTGAATTAATCTCATGAACCACCTTTGGAATAAAAAAATCTCTCTATCGACTCGACAAAGGTTGAGAAAACCCAAAAAAAGACGGACTCACAACAAAGGTTGAGAAAACCCAAAAGAAAACAAAAAGACGGACTCACAACAAAGGTTGAGAAAACCCAAAAGAAAACAAAAAGACGGACTCACAACAAAGGTTGAGAAAACCGAAAAGAAAACAAAAAGACGGACTCACAACAAAGGTTGAGAGAACCCAAAAGAAAACAAAAAGACGTACTCACAACAAAGGGAAAAAAATCCAAAAGAGAAGAAAAAGATGGACTCAACAAAGGTTGAGAAAACCCAAAAGAAAACAAAAAGACCGTACTCACGACAAAGGGAAAAAAATCCAAAAGAGAAGAAAAAGATGGACTCAACAAAGGTTGAGAAAACCCAAAAGAAAACAAAAAGACCATACTCACAACAAAGGAAAAAAAATCCAAAAGAGAAGAAAAAGATGGACTCAACAAAGGTTGAGAAAACCCCAAAGAAAACAAAAGGATGGACTCACAACAAAGGAAAAAAAATCGAAAAGAGAAGAAAAAGATGGACTCAACAAAGGTTGAGAAAACCCCAAAGAAAACAAAAAGATGGACTCACGACAAAGGAGAAAACCCAATAGAAAACAAAAAGATGGACTCAACAAAGGTTGAGAAAACCCAAAAGAAAACAAAAAGATGGCCATCATCTGATCTCACATGAAATGTAGTAGACCTACAAACTAGGTATCCCCAAACTAGGTATCTTCTTCGCAAATAAATTTTGGATTTTTTTTATAAATATTAATCATTTCATAAAAAAGTAGTTTCTTCTGAAATCACTAAAATCACTCTTCATTTGGATGTGCAAAAATCAACCAAAGCTTATAAAAACTTGTTTGTGGGGAAAAAAAAACCCAAAAAAATAAATAAATATATATATATATATATGAACTAGTTTAGAAAACATGCTATTGTTGAATATGATCTCCAAAGGTAGTATACGGAACATTATGTGCTTGTCTCACCATGTAGGGGTGCAAGTTTGGCTCGATATGGTTCAAGCTTCAAACCCTTCTAAATACATACTTCATGAATTTTTGGGTATACAAAATTCATGTGTACTAGGAGCAGGTGTATGTGTTTATGTGTTTGCTTTGCAATGTGGCAATGTGTTTTTATTATGTGTTTGTTTTTGCCACATCGGTGAAGAAATTGTGCCATGATTTGATGATTCAAAGTGCTTTTGAAAAAATGGCTTCACGTGGCCATCCATCCATTCAATCAGATGGATGGGTGTGTGACAAATTCCTATACAGTGTCCACCGCTCTACTTCCCTTTTGCACTTGTCTTGTCGTGTGAGAGGAGAGGAGATTCGGTAAAATGTGCCATGAGGCACTTTGAGCATTTCATGGCTTTCGTGCTGTCTGGCTCTCTAATTTTATTGCAGAATATTGGGCATTGGGCTGACCAATGTCATGTATACTATTGAGTTGAGGAGGAGGAGGAGGAGGAGGAGACTCCCAGCCCCCCCCCCCTCCTCACCCCAAGTAAATGATTTCTAGCGGATCTTTACAACCCCACAAAAGCACCAAGTATGAACTAAGGTTCTTCCAGCCTTGTACAAGTTTCAATAACAAAGATGAGTATATATATATATATATATACATGCATGTCATGCAAAGCCAAAGATCCGTCTTTGAATTGGACCCAATATCAAGGACAAGCCTTGTTGGTCTGGTGTGAAAACATTTGGCCTTTGTAACCCACACATGGACTTCCATAACAAGATTCTTATAGCCATGAGGATAAGGGTTGTACAAAACAAAACAAAATAAATTATTTCATTTTATTTTAAAATTTTATGATAAATTTTATAGTTGTGGATTTGAATACAATTGTTGGATTTAGTTGGAATAGTTGGAGCATTCGAATAGTCAAACTAAATAGTACAATGTCCAAAAATGTTGGTAGTTGGTACGGTATATCACATATGATTTGTGTCATTGCAAGGACCGGGGGGCCTATGTCGTCATCATGCACCCAACTGCAAGAACACTCTAGTTGATCACAACTCTACAAAGATCTACACCGCACTCAACAAACCCATTGAGCTGGTGTGTTTGTTAAATGTTTCATTGGGTTGGTGAAGGCTTGTGAATGTGGCAACAACAATTGAACTACGTTATACAAAAACTTCTTGTGAGAGGAAAGGTTTTCATACTCTCTTGTTAAGATCGAACCTCTTTGGGTTGTAAGTTTCATGTTGCACTGGCCCAAAGAGAATAAACCCCAATTGTAAGTAAAGTCCGAGTTGTTAACGCCTCATTGTAAGCAAACAAACAAGGAGTTCCTATGGTCACTATTCCTTGCCAACAAAATGCCCTTGTCACAAGGAAATTATGGGAAACCTCGTCCGAGTCAACCTTGAGTAGGAGATTGTGCTTGGGAGGTCCTACAAATAACAAAGCAAATTTTTGGGCTGAGGTTTGTTATGTTGAAGCTTTACACATTAAAATAGAATTTGGTCTTTTGAGTTTTTATTTTTGCCTTATATGCTTTTGGAAGACCTAAAAGTTTGGTTTGGAAAAATGGGTCTCCAACTTTGAGATTCTACTAGGGGCATAATAAAATGGGGACAAATATTACATGATTTTTTGGAGTTTGGAATTAATTTTCAAATGTCTAGTTCAACCTTCTTCCGCACATGTTGGAAAAAGGTTCATTTTATATAATGCATTAAGTTTGTACAGGTTTTTTTTTTTTTCCTGAATTTGAGAAATAATATAGCTTTATTCCAAAGCATGAAGTAAGTTATAACACCATGGGTGACCACACAAGCTAGGAGCTAACCAAGGCTTAACATATAAATTTATTTTTATTTTCTTCAAATTTTACACTTTTCAAAGCTAACATGAAAGCAAAGATGAGATCCTAAAATAGCATTGATAATACATTTGTTACATTCCAAACAAATTCTTATAAGATTGCTAGTTTACAATCAACACAACTTAAAATCTACACCTCATTAAAAAAACTCCATTTGCAGCCATTGCTCTAGAAATTCAAATTCTTCAAATTGGAAGTAGGATAGGATACTTTTCTAACCAACATCTTTTCCTATCAAAATTAAAATTAAAAGATTTTTTTGTTTTTTTTGTGGGGCTTTCCAATTGTCTATGAGTCAAAAATAAAATTAAAAAATCACTAGAATTCTAACACTAGGTTCCAATACATCATAGCCAACAATATAAAAGGATACTTAAAATTTTAAAAACTTTTTATATTATGTTCAAAGTCTAAAAAAAAACTTGCTACTCCACAAAATTGGGGAAAAAAGAAACAACAACAACAACAACACTCTCCCTTCACCCAAACCACAAATGGGCCCCCATGATGGTTTTGATCATGTCATATGTTTGCATGCGGGTTGACCATAGTCCGAGGACTACTCGTTTGGAGGGTCATTTTTCCAAGTCCGAGCATCTCCGTGGACTCTCATCTTGAGTAAAGTAACAACCGAGGAGGAGTGGAGTGTTACCCAACCGGTAGAAAAATTATCGACGGGTATCACGGAAAAAATAGGCGAGGCATTTCAAACAATGAAACATTCGTTGTTTGTGCAGAGGAAAATTTCTTCTTCTTGATAAGGTGCCCTCCAATTATGCTCAAAATATATTTTTTCCCATTGGAGACTTTTTTAGGAAAAAAACAATTGTGATGTAGCCATAAGTGGGGACGATTGGCCATAAAATGGTTTAGCCAAATTTTATCACAAAAATATGAAAACAAAAATGTTGACTGCCTAATGAAACCTGATGTCAAATTTAGCATTTTTAGAGAAACCCTCAAAAACACCCAATTTTTTTGGGTTTTAGAGGGAAAATTGCTAGAAAGAAAACGCTTACGATGGGTATGGGTACGATAGTCCGATCTATTCATTAGATGGGGGAAGGTACACCAAAACAAAATTCTTTTCATGTCGCTTTAATCAACCCATCACCCACAAAAGGTAAAAAATTGGGACATTGGATATGACCAAAACAGAATCATGGTGAAACTTCCTTTTGGCCCAACCTGTACGGGGATTACGGCATTTGAACTTTGGTCAAAAGCTTATGAGATAAATTGTGATGATGTCAAGGTATCTTGCATCACCAAGCAAAAAGACAAAGAATGAGGTTGTGTCACGACCTTTTGGTTTGATACGGTGAAAGATATCATTAGCTTACAGAACTAGAATGAGGTTGTGTCACGACCTTTTGGTTTGATATGGTGAAATATATCATTAGCTTACAGAACTAGAATGAGGTTGTGTCACCACCTTCTGGTTTGATATGGTGAAATATCATTAGCATACTGAACTGACATCTAGCCTCCTAGGTGGTTACAAACTCTCGGGTTCAACCCTCATTGAACTAGCTGACAATTGCCTGATTCTCCTTCCTCAAAAGAAAAAGAAAAAACTCAACCCAACATCCTTTGAAAAGGGGAAAAATAAAATGCATGCTACATTATTATTTCATTGGTTGTCAAGGTTTTTTTTTTCCTAACTTGTGTTCCTCCCCCAAATTTTTCCTACACTAGTACCCCACTCCATGAGTAAGGATATTTATTTATCATATATAAAAAAAACCTTAGTGATCCTTGCAAACAATCAACCATGAAGTTCCCCAAGTTCATCAATGAGAGGTATCCTAATCGGTGTTTTTTCATGGTGAATTTTCACTTTTTTTAAACCCGAAAAAGCATGATTTCAACATCATCTAGAAAGGATTTTTGTAAAAACTTTAGTCCTTATTAGCCAGATTGTGAAACATTAAAATAAATATCCCTTGCTTCCAACCCAGTGTTTCTTTTATTGGCAAATTTTAACCAAATACCTACTACCCTGGGAAAGGGTTGGCAACCCCTAAGCTTATAAAATAGAGGCCATTTTTTTTTGTAAATTCTCCAAATATCGCCATTCAATCAGTGTAGCTTCGTAGTAGAACAAACTAGAAATGGACACATGTCGCCATCTTGTGGTGCTTACATTTTATATGGATGGGCCATATGACTTCTCCTTAGGGTTAGGGTTTGTCATTTTTGAGGTTCCTCAGGAAGGATAAGCCTTTTCTTTTGACAATCTCAATCGCTCCTTTTGTCGCATCCTTGACCTTGTTCAAAATAGAGGAGTGCTAGTTTTCTTTCACACATGGACTTGTTATCGCCAATCACTTTTTGATGTGATGTATTGCTAGAGGACTCATCGATGGTGGAGGAGGTTGAATCATTTCACGATTCTTCTAAACCCTATAAGATTTTTAAAACCTTTTCAAATTTCCCCTTCTATTTTTTCCAATTAAGTATAAACATTACAACTTACTTGTTAGGGTTTAATGTAGCTATCATGTTCATTGTTTGAGACTTGAATCTTGTTGCTTGCAAATTGCAATGTTTGCTAGCATAGTCCATTCAAGGTTGAAGCTTTCATTTTGCTTTGTAATGCGGCAATCATGATTGGCTATTAATCTTGTGGTACTTGGTTTTTGAATGTGGTTGCAACAACGGCATTTACAGTTGGGATTTGATCGGGATTTAAGAGGCTTGAAGCTTAAGCAGCAAGGATAGCATGGTAGTTGTGACCATTTATGGCCGTTGCTACTAGTTTATAATTTTGTTACATTGTTGCAACATATAACATGCATTGTTTTTACAAGTTGGCTGCTACAATAACGTAACAACTAATTTGTTCTTAAGTCTTTATTTTCATTTTGGTGTTTTGATTAGGGTTTAAGGGCCAAGATCAAAACATCTAGATTTTGCAACTAGTTATTCAAGTATGAAATTCATGAATGGTGATTTCGTGTAATGTGAATCTAGTGTTGTTCAGCAGTTAGCTCACACATGCAACAAGTGAATCATAACATGTTACTAGTTGCTAGTAGTTTGTGTGCATTTGAAAGTTGAATCTTGTTAAACTTATGATTTTAGACTTTTGACCAACAAGGTATAAATAATGAAAATGGTGGTTGGTTAGATTGCAAATTTTGTGATTTCATAACCTAGGTAAATAGTGATCACCTTGACACCCAATGTTTTTTTCAAGTTTGAACTTACATTTGTTGTCATTTCCAGTGTCCAAGTTAGAAGTCTAGGTTTTGAACCTCCATTTGTTTTCCAAGGCCTTGAAATCTTTTGATTTCTTTGAACCTATATTTGTTGTCCAAACTTTAGGGCCTTGAAATATTTTGATTCCTTTGAACCTATATTTGTAAGTTGTTGCAAACTCTAGAGTTACGTTGTCTCTTTTTACCTATGTTTGTTACATAGTTGCAAACTCCAAAGTCTAGGTTTGGTGTTTATGATTGTTGCAAACTTCAAAGGTGACAGGTTTGGTGTTTTAGAACTAACCTATGATTATTGTAGAGTCATTCTAAAATTTAATGGTCTAAAGGTAAGGTTGGTTTGAATCAGTGCCTAGGGTAGGGGATAGGTTTATCTTGTGGAATCAAGCATCAAAATTTTGTGTTTGTTGCCATGGCACACCCCTTGAGCTGTCCCCAAAATCTTCAAACATAAGTTTTTTTTCTTTGATCGAGTCCCCATTGATCCTTCAAATGCTACAAGTTCCAACCAAAACCTTGAGCCTTTTGTTGTGCTTATTGATCTAACCCAAGTAGTTGCAAACCTAACCAATAACAAGAAAAAAAAATAAATTATGAATTAAATTGTCATTTCCAAAACTCATGGATTATTAAGTTGCCTTGGGTAGAATATGTTGTGGGTGTTGACAGGAAAGTCACACAAATCAAATGCGAGGTTTGTAATGTCATTGATGGGAAAGATAGGCTTTTAGTAGCCAAATTGGATTCTTTGTGAAAACATGTTGGCCACAAGAAGGCCACAATTGCATTTATTGGTGTGGTAATGGGGGATATATATTTCTTGCAAACAAACCAACACATGATCAATGAGAAGCTCTATGTGCAAAGAGGTAGAGATTTTGTGTTGCGGCAAGTTGCTAAGGGGTTGTGGTGAAACAAAAAAAAAACTAGTGTAATTTGCAATCATTTTTCATTTACTTTCATAAGGCAAGCCTATGACTAAATACAAGCAAATGTAATTTATGTTTGCATTCCTTAAAATGCCGAACTACCCATCCAAGCATTGGAGTGTTGGATGGGAAATTGCAAAATCGTTGCACAATGTGGTATTAAGTGCCACTAAAGAGGTTATCCTAGCCTTTAGTTTTTTGTCTATTTTTGCAGATGAAATAACTACTATGGATAATCAATCCTAGATTTCAATCCATTGTTATGTGGTGGTAAGATGGAAAAGAATTTTTATTTTGTTCACACTTGAACGATTTAATGGTGGGACTACTTTTAATATCAAATTTATGATCATGGTTGTTTTAATGACCTTTAGTGGTTTGACTGATGAATAGATTATTGAATGCGTTGTGTGTTTAGGAATTGATGGTGTCTCCACATTTCAAGGGGTTAACTAATTGGTCCCTTTTGGGACTTGGAATGGAAATAGGCCTAATGCCCAATTTTATGAAAAATATTCATAATTTTCCCCCTTCAATTGTTGGGTCATTTTTTTTCTTTTTTCTACCAAGTAAATTGGATGTGCAATGCATGGTCATGGCCAAGAAGGAACAAAACAAAATTTTGTTTCAAAACCTTTTTAAATTGATGTTCAATAAATATAATAAACAATGCAAAGTGGGTGAAAGGCATCTCAATTCATATTTTTATAAAAATCAAAATTCTATAAGGTGTGTAATGATTCTAAAAGTAATGTGTGTTTTAATATTGTGGTTGGTTTTGGAAATTGAAACACCAAAAATCCAATTGGAATTTGGATTGTTTATTATTGTTTTTATTAATTAAATGTGGGTACATCTCATATGAATTTTTGAAAAATCTAAACTTTGAAACAATCATTGGCAAATAAAAATTCAAATGAATTTTTTAAATATCTATATACATGAAGGAAGGTTGTTTGTTTGTTTTGTTCCAATGGTTCATGGAACCAAGGTCATAATGACACAAGGAAAACTATTAAATTTGTCATTCGGCCAATCAATTGGGATTTTTGTAAGAAATGATATCTTTAAAATTTTAAAAATATAACTCAACCTAGGATTTGAACCTAAAAAAATACGCCCAATTTGCAAAAAGGAGATTGGTGAAACCAATCAAAAGAATTACACATAGTGCATACTAGATTACAATGATACATGTGTTAGTATTTTAATTTACAACAATGTTCACATTTTCTAAAAACCATGGCAACATAGGTTGTATGTCCAAAGGTTGAAGATTGTTAACAATTTTCAATTTTTTTCAACTTGTGACTCTAGATAACATTACATACACTAATCCTCATGCAAAAGATTCACGAATGTGTATCAACACTTTGGATGATATCGTTGCACCTTGGGATTTGTGCCTTGTAATTGCATAACCTAACATTAAAAGAAATGATGTTTTGTAAAAATGTCCTTAAAAATCATATTTGTTTTGAATTGATTTTTTTCTAACTATTTGCACGTATCCTAATGGATTGGGTGTAATGAAAATGTTATAAACATTATTTTCTAAAAACTCTAACTTTGTTACGATTCCAATGGTTCCATTTGCAACACCAACTTTTAAATCAATGTTTTCAATCAGCATAACCAATGCTCCTAATGCAACATGTTGCATGTGATTGAATATTTTATTGTTCACCCAAGATTGAATGTGTTTAACATTACTTGCATTTGTGAATAACATAAATTTGGTCAATTGAATTTTTTTTGTGAAAAATCAAATCATTGTAATAATCAACATCCTTCCGATGTGTGCAACATATTGTTGTTTTGTCATCAATTGTTCTACTAGATTACACCATAAGGATTGTTTTGGTGTTTGATGGTTTTTTTAATTATCACTTTGAGCCATGCCAAAACATGAAGAATTTCTTGTTTGTTTTTGGATTTCAATTTTCTTGATGTCCAAAAGAATTGGTCAAACATTGGGCAAAAAAAGTCACACCTTTGCATTGGGGAAATCCCAAATAGCAAGGCACTAAATCCTAGCAAGCATTAAACATGAATGGCCCATGTGCCATTCACTTCTGAAAAACTTTTCTAAAAATTACCCTTCACATTGAAAGACTGACAACAATTTCAAATAAATTTGTTGCAGTGCTCTTGTAAGCCTTTGGATAGGCTGCTTGTACAACAAGCAAGCAAACTCAAGAACACCAAAATCTCATCCTTTGTCAAAGAATTGTTGCTCCTCTTCATCATTGCACTGTGAGAGAAAACACAAATAAATCCCACCACCTACTATACTTATGGCCGTAAGAAAAAAACAACCCACCTTGACCACCTACTATATTTATGACAACACAAAAAAATGGATAACTATTGAATTCTTTTTATTGTCGATGTAATTAATGACTGTCACAATAATTCAAGGGTTGTGAAAGGAAGGAAATAAGAAAAAACAAAAAACTTATTGTGAAGGTCCTTGTGGCCATAGGGTTGTGAAAGGAAGGCATCAAAAAAAAATTTATTGTGAAAGTGCTTGTGGCCATGTGGCGCTCTGAAATTTTAAATTGTGTCTTGAGCCCTCAGGCCTACCTCCATTAAACATGGATTTATTGTTTTGTTGAAGACACAACATGCACCTTATTTCATTGGGATCCATTGTATGGCACATAAAACAAACCTTGCAATGTAGAGTTCATTTTCCATGCCAGTGGTTTCCAAATTGGAAAATATGTTCCAATCTTTCTATGGGTATTTCTCTAATTTTCCCCCAAATGGCATCTTGAATTTGAGAAGCTTGTTGAAATTTTGGAAACAAAAGGATTAAAAGTTTTTTAAAATGTGAAAACGAGGTGGATAAACATGCTAGCACCTTTGAAACAAGTTGAAAAAAAATACAAAACCTTAATTGTTAAGATAACAATTGAGAATGATTCTATCAAGATAGCCAAGGCCGATTTGGTCAATTTGTGTGATATTGGAACAATATTGGGCTTGCCATGTATGTTGGAATTTGTTAATGCTTTGATGAAGTGTGCGTAGGCCAAGTATGTTTTTGTTTGTGACTACATTGCAACTATTAAGATTTGCCAAACTGATCATATAAAATATATAGTGATCCCACCACTTCATTTCAACCTAAAATTTTTCTTGAATTCACAAATGTTGTAAACACATCTTGTAGAATTACGCAAGATTGGGTGATTGACCTAAGTGATGGCAATGACCATTTAGCTTTTCACATTATTGGATAATCACACATGGTGCATTTTATTGTTGCTATAATTGGTGAACATTCCCTAGTTATTCAAGAAGGTTTTGATCAAGCTATCAAAGTTGTCAAAGCTCAACGCATTGTTCCATGTGATTTGTTGGTCCTTAAGTTAGAACAAAGGTTTCCAAACCACAAGCTCATGATTGCTCTTGGGATTATTTACCCACAATATTAGTTACAACCAAATTGTGAATCCACCATCGTGGACCATTTGGCCTTGATCAAACGTCATTGCTATATTTCCAAAAAGTTGGCACCGATGGCAAGTGGGTTTCAGAGCCACTTACAGGGGATCTTTTGGATTTATATAGCTCTCCTTTCAAATTGACCATATAGAACCAAACTACCAACGCCAACATAACCTAGAGATGAAAATCTAGAAATTAGATTATGGCATTAGCCTGCCACAAATAGTCTACTTGTTGCTTGTCTCTTTGAGTTCATGAAATTTATAGAGTTGGCCATTGTTCAAGTCATGGACAGTGTGGAAGATGAAAGAACATTCTTCACTTTGTTTTTTATAATGTCCAAGCTACAAAATTATTTGGTAGGGCATTTGAACATTGCCATACACATGTTTTCACAAGACTTTTTCACCAAGGAAACTTTTCCTTTTCATCATGTTATTATAGATTGGAATGATGGAGACGAAATGAAGGTGGGAGTTAATGCATGAACATTTGGCTTGGAGTTTGAAATTTGAACTTTGAAAGGTCGAAGGTGATAATATTGATTGCATTTTCCATTGCATAAACACGTTTTGTTTTTGTTATAGTATGATACTAACATTGTCAGCTACTACTAATACTTTGTGCTACAATGGGCAAGGTCCATGTGATTGGGGTTCAAATCCCTGGTAGAGTGCTTAGAATTAGAATTTGTGAATTTTCAACCTACCTATAATTGACACATGTTTCCAAATTGCATAAGATAATTCTTTGCTGAAAGCCTAAAAACTGATTTTCTAAATGTGTGGAAAGCTTGCTCTTGTACACACATATCAAAGTAGGAGCCACCAAAAACCTTTACAAACTTCAAAACTCTTGGCCCAATTTGCACTTCGGATGGTGCAATATAGCCACTTGCATCACATTATCTTTTTCCTGAATAGCCATAAAAGCTTTGCCTTCTAAAATACCTATGCCACTCCCACTACAAATTAAAAGCATAAAAAGAAACATTGTTCCGACCATGAAGAATGGGGTCATTTCCTACTTAGGAATCCCAAGGTGGAAGAGACTACCCATTGCCAGTCTTCAACCACACCAAAGATCTGAGGAAGTACTGAGATCATAACCAGAAGAATGTTGTATGTCTTGGTTGTATGTCAGAGGCCTAAACCTTGAAGAAGCTATTACCATAGTACCTTGCCAGCTTCAACACATGTTTGTGGAATAAT
>Ga0209611_10007145_pt1 | contig 17981 bp, 9 predicted proteins | sample S1TSphgellanicum_3_FD_187693 | JGI IMG/M metagenome (GOLD analysis project Ga0209611, IMG submission 187693) | Host-associated microbial communities from peat moss isolated from Minnesota, USA - S1T2_Fc - Sphagnum magellanicum MG (SPAdes) (version 2) | ecosystem: Host-associated > Plants > Peat...
GTTCAATTTAGAGGCCATTTGACCCCTATTTCTTGGGTTTTGATAATAAAATCAAATTGTGATTTGACTCATATGATCATTATTTTGATCATAACTTCTAGCTCACAACTTCAAATGGAAAATGCAAATCATTTTTAATAGTTACATTTTAAAACATTTCCAATGATATATTAAGGGCCCAATTTGAAAACCATTTACTATTTACACTTTTGTTGTAAACATTTGGAATTCTCACATGGCTTCAATTCCCAAAGTGGGAAACCACTTGGAAATGTTGGGACTCATTATCTCACACTTGTGGGAATGTGTTTAAATCCTAACACATTTTTTTAATTCAATCCCATCCTTATGTCTTAACCTTGGTCATGAGCTCAAAACTAGGAAATTGATTGAATTCAAATTTGATTAAATAAAAATTCAATTGAAAATAAACAAAATGCAAATTGGTGCAAAAGGTATTTTAAATCTACTCATCACTTGCACTATTTGTGACTCAACAAAGCAATCACATAAGCCTTGAACCTTGAGCCATGACCATTGAACCTAAATTTTCATACATGTTTCATCCATCATTTTCATCCAAATGACAACTAATATCCATATTTGTCATCCATCATTTTCATCTAAATGACAATTAACATCCATCAATTTTCATCCATGTCATCCACTATGATGTGAATTTTCATCCAAATCATTTTAAACTTTCATCCTAATGAACATGAACAATAAATACATCGTGAAATTTCATTTATTTCATCCACCACAAATAGTTTATTCATCCATAATTTTCATTCACATCATGCAAAATTATGCTAATAATTAATTGGGAACATATTATTGTTGTGTTTGTTTTATTGCATCAAGGTCGATTTGATTTAATTTCTTTTCAAAGTCAACTTTGCAAAAATAGGTCCCCCTTGTCAACTAAGGTGTACATTAACTTGCCTTTGTTCATTTACTAAGTTGAAATGGCAAGTTGACTTGTTGTGATGGACTTCATTCCATGACTTGTTGAAGCCCATGTAAGAAATCGACTTTTAGTTGTTGCCTTATGAGGCATGGCAAGTCAACTTGCACTTGTTGACCTATAGATGTGACAACCTAACTTGCATTTTTTCAATTGTGGAGGATCGCAAGTCAACTTGCACTTCATGTCAACTTGTCATGCATCACAAGTCAACTTGTCATTATTGACGACATGATTCACTAATTCAACAATGACAAACTAAACAAACAAATTGACCAATGCAACTTCATCAAGGACATAGCCAAGGCTCTTGTTGGAAATAAGAAAGTTACAATCCCATAATATATGCCTTTAGCCACTTGATCTAACACAACACTACTATTTGAATTCCAATGTTGTTAAGCATAGGTCTTGCCGCCTATTATGCAAAAGTTTAACCACACATTATTTGTATGCAACAATCATTTAACACATGTACTATTATGTGTTAGTATTCAAATGTTTATTTGGTAATGTTTAGAACAATGCATCTTTTTTTTCAAATGTTCATTAATCCATGCTCCTTGGTTCACAATTTTTTTTTGAAAATTGTACCTGCGTTGATGCAAGTTCAAAAATTGAACATTTTTTAATTTCCTAAGTTGTGTCATATCATTATGCAAAAGCTTAACCACATCATATTGGATTGAAAAATTAAGCTCAAGGCTCATGTAATTATGATAATCCACAAACAAAAAAACTTTACCACGTCATAGTTGCTTACAACTATTTTTACCATATCTAGTGCTTCTTGTTATGCAAAAGCTTAACCATACACTAATTGGAGTAAATGTTGTCTAGCATAAATAGTGCTTGTCATTATGCAAAGTCTTAACCACACTATTTAATTGCCATTGTTGTTCAACACAAGTAATATTAGTCATAATGCAAAAGTTTAACCACACGTTATTTAGAATATATGTTGTTTAACACATGTAATTCTTGTCACTATGCAAAAGCTTAACCACACTATTTGAAATATATGTTGTTTTACACATGTAATGTTTTTCATTATGCAAAATTTTAAGCACACCATATTTGGAAGGTGATGGCACATTGTGTTGTACCCAAAAACAACAATTGGGAGTGCATAAAATCAATCCATAATTATTATTATTTAAAATGAAGTGAGCAAAAAAGATCAACCATTGGATGTTATTAAATGGGAAATTATCTCGGCCATTAGGTTCATGTGCATGCAAGTTTGGAAGTCAAAATTTTAGAATTTTGGTCGTCTTTCACATAAGGGGTCAAGGTTTAGAACTTGAAATCTATGTGCAACAAAGGTAGCCTATGTTGACTAGGATAAATTACCTAGCTCAAACTAGGAACCTAGGCTAAATAATTAGGCTAGACCTATAGCTTAACTTAAGTATGAGGACTTCAACCCTTCACCTCTGTGAGGTTGAGGGGCCAAAACCTTACCATTGCATCATGTATGTTTTATGTGAGATACCTTGTCACCATATTATAATAAACATATTTTTCTAACTTAGTTAAGTGGCCTAGCCAACCTAAGTTAAAGTTCTTAAATTATTAGGCTATTTTAAGGCACTTTAGGCTACTACCAAATTACTACTTGGTAATCTAGGCTACTATAGGCTATTACTAAGTTATTTTAAGTTATTTTAGGTAATTTTAAGTATCTAAGTTAATTTAAAGTATTGGTAACCTACTATAAATCATTTAAAAATACCTATAGGCTTTTCTAGGCCACTATTTGTCTATTCTAGGGAACCTTAGGCTATTAATAGGCTATTTAAAAATTTTGGCTACTAATTGGTTACCCTAAGCTACCCTAGGCTACTCTAGGGTACTTGAGGCTATTTTAAAATACCTATGTTATTCTAAGCTACCCTACGGTACTTGATGTTATTTTAGTTCATACCTATTATACTTTCAACTATTATAGGTTATCATAGGCTATTATAGGTTACTTTATATTTATCTATATTATTGTTAGTATATTCTAAATTATTTTAAACCACTACTTGGTTATTTTAGGCTACCCTAGGCTACCTTAAGCTAATATTTGGTTAATACTACCTAATTAGTTAGTTACCTAGTATGTTAAACTAGGTTGGCTAACTTAAGAAACCTACCTAGGTTAACCTAGCACATTAACTAAGATTAAATTATTTAGGTTAGGTAAGCCTACCTAAGTAAACCTACTTAGTAGCATAACATACTATGTAACATATGTCCTAATAGCTTATAAATTACCTATGCTAAGCAAGCTATTGAGTAAACCCTCCTAAGTAACCTACCTATGTTAACATATTAAGTAATTACAAGATTAAGGAGACATGTGTCACATCTTTCATCGACTACTAGTTATGTAATCATACTTACCTACCTACCCACCTACGTACCACCCACCCACCCACATACCTACTCACTTACTTACTTAAATTGAATTTTTATTTATTTTTTAAAAATGTCATGTGACATATTTCAATTATGCTAAGCGACATATTTTGATTGCACCAAGTGCCAAAATGTGAGTGGGTTATATTTTAGTTGTAAAAATGAAAACAAGTTGCAAATTGCATGTAAATGGTCAACATATGAGATCATATAATGTTGATTGTATACATCATCCATATGTAATGTGTTTACATCAAGGTGAGTCATCATTTGCAATTGAACATTGCATACAACTTCATTTATGCAATTAATGGATTTTTAGTGCATATGTTCATTGCAACTTGTTTATAGTTGCAAATTATAATTCTAAATTGACACTTTTCTTTTAGTGGTTCAATGTAATTGTTCTCATGATAACAAACTAGGGACAAGCTATAGATGGCGACCATCACATGAAGAAATAGTTTAAAAGGTGGACATTTGCCCAAACAAAGATGTTAAAAGATAATAGCAACAAAGGTTGTATGCAATTCAACACCTATCATAAAGGTGTTTATGTAAGAATGTTTTCTAGAAAAGGAAATATAATAGTTGCAACTACTTAAGACATCCAAAACTTAAATAGGTAATCAAAATGCAAAGTTTATGAAAGAGTAGTTATTTAAAACTAGGAAACAAGTCTAGGTTGAATTACTTTTTCCTAAACAAGATCAATAAGAGGAGAGAAGACAAATGAGGACAACACTTCTTATTATAACACCATTGAATGAAAAATGAGAGAATTCTAAAGGTGATTTCATCACGAGGAAAATACAAAAGATGAGAGGTGCGGCAAAGTTATTTCAACAAGAATTTAAAGAATAACAATAAGTACCAATAAGGTAAAGTGAGAAATTCTTCCACCTCAATAAATAGAACAACATAAAGAATGAGTATTGAAGAAGGAGAGATCATCGACACTTACTAAGATGATGAATTCATGTTGTCACTAGAAAGGGAACAAAGCCTACCAATGGGTATGCATGGTCAACCTTCACCACAAATGGAGCAAGTGACCATTGAAGATAGACCTAGTGTAAGACAATACTAACAAGCACCAAAAGTGGCACTTGTGATCCCTAAAGATAGACCTAAAAGCAAACAAGACCAACAAGCATCCAAAGGGGCATTAATGATCACTAGGGAAACACATGTAGACATAACTAACCAACTACTACCAGTTCATCGAATATGTGGTTACCGAAAACAAACCCACCTTCAACAACAAGTTTTTAGATGCATGACATGTTTACATATAAAACTTTTGGACAATCCTTTAAAACTAGGTCAATAGAAGCCACACTAGGTTTTCATACACCAAGTGGAGTGTAGAGTAAAGGAGTGACAAATCCACATGTGGGGTCATGATTTGTTTGGATGAACTTCAAAATATAATTTGAGAAGGATGGGATGGAAGTAGACATGCAAAGAGAAATACAAAATTTGAAATTGGACATTACAATACCACATGGAGTCATGGACAAAATGAAGAACATGGAGCCATGTTAATCTTACCATAGGATGCAAAAATATGAAGACATCAAATAAACAATGTAATCTTTGTCAAGAAGGCACAAAAATTGAATGAATGGTGGGAGATGGTGCAAAACATGTTCAAAGAAGGTATGAAAGTGATGTTCAAGAAGTTCAAGTTGGATGATAACATGTACATGCACCAATTGAAGGCATATCTTGTAGCATTTCCATATTTCCATTATGTACCTCTAACATTCAATTTAGAAAAACTACATGGAAATCCATTGAATGATAAGGTAGGGCCAAGTGGAAAAGATTCAAAAAAACAAATATAGGCTAAAGAACCCTAGGCACTCGAAGAAGAACTTGGACTATTAGTGGAGATGAAAAGGGGAGCTGAAACAATTGGTATATAAAAGGAGGACATTGTAATGGAAGAACCATAGGCACATGTTGTCATACAATATGACTTACAATCAAATGAGTTCAACACATTATCTCAAACATCACATGAAGGGGAACAATCAAAACAAGAACATTAATATGAAAAGATATTAACACAATAACATGTGGTGGAGGAAGAACAATAGAAGTGGATTCAATAGACCATTTGGAACAACAAGTATATGTAGAGCAATCATTGCCAAAACAAGAGGCAATAGGAGTATTTCCACAAGCAACCAAGCAAGAATAGTGCTTCTAGTTGACCTTAACATTAGATCATGTTGTACATAACAAGGATTTCAAGGATGGAATCCAAAGTACAAGGTTGTAATGTTAAGAAAACATATTAGTCAGTGAAAGTAAAATGTAGTGTATGTAATTAATAAATAGTTAATTTTTAGATTTGAATTTGGGTTTTGGAAAGAAAATTTGAATACTTCTTCCCCTACTTTAAAAAAAAATTGGGACATTATTTCTTTATGCAATTTGGAAATTTTTTACACCTTCTTGTTTTGGTAAGGGACTTTGGAAACATTTTGTGAAACATTTTGTTTTTTTAATGAAAAAATACATGTATAATTAAAGTTGCAACAACTAGTACTTATACATGAACAATACCTATTACTAACTAAATCAATTTACATGTAAGTATTTAGTATTTAAAAATATTTATGATTTTTTTAAAATGCCTAATTAAGAAGTGAAAATCTAGTGATTACCACCAGGCCCAGGTCATAAATATGTTTTGCCCAATTATGTGATGTCACATGGCAATGTAAGTCAAATTGAATAATTTATTATCCAATTATGAGCTACCACATGGTAACCTAAAGCTATGAAATGAAATAAATTTGTTTAATTGTGTGATGTCATGTGCGAACCAGAATCTAACCAAATAAAGCTAGGTGACCTCGACTAGGAAGTTTATTTTATGCGGCCTAACTTAGGAAGTCTATTTTATGTGGCCTAACTTTAAAAGCCTAGCCTAAAAGGTTAGGTAGGATAACTAGGCAAGGAACTTTTGTAACCTATGTTGTTATTTAAGTTGTAATTATGAGGATTTGAACCTTTAACCTTCACTTCGAAGGTTTAATTCCATAACCATTACAACACAACCTTTTTTCATGTAATTTTTTCCCCACCACAAAAGTATAAACAATACTTTAATACCAATAAATATTTAAAGCCTATGAACCTTACATGAGTAGAAAATATGTCTTTTGCAATTGTAATTTATAACTAATTTTCAATTGCAAGTGATGCATGCAACTAATTTTTGCTTTAGTTGCATGTAACATATTATACATATAGTGCACATATGGTATGTTTATACTTTCTATCCATTGATATTCGTACAACAAGTTGCATATGCAACTACATGTGCAATGAAATGAAAATCTCTTTTATGATATGTGTGCATTTTCAAGTCAATCATTTATTAACATGGTGGATTTGAAGCCCATTTTGGCATTTAGCTTAGCCTATGTAACCTAACCTACATAACCTACCTACCTTAATCTAACCTACTTACCCCAACCCTTTAAGAATGCACGTAGGTTGCAAGTATTAGGAATTGAACCTTACACCTTCACATTGATAAACCAAGTCTTCTACATACACCATCAAAAGGTGTTTAATTTTTGTCAAGCTTTTTATTTCACATGTTTAATTCATATTAATACCAAATATGAAGGAGGTAGTAAACAAGTTGTAGGATGGTAGTGAGTAGGTAGGTAGGTAAATAAGCAAGTTGTAAAAGGTAGGACGTATGTGGGTACATAAGTGAGTGGTGAGTGGGTAAGTAGGTAGTAGGTAGGTGGGTAGGTAAGAAGGTGGTAAGTAGGTAGGTGGGTGGGTGGGTGGGTAGGTAATTAAGTAGGTTGATAGGTTAATAGGTGGGTGGGTGGCACTATGAGAAATCACTTATGTTGAAACCACACTACCTTACAACTAAAGTTGAAAAAAAAATTCATATATAACTATTGTGTAATTATCCTTTAGGTATTACAATTATTGTGCAATTATCCCCTTGAAAATACAAGGTATTAATAAATAAATTACCACGTTAGAAAATCAATTAGTTACAAATGAGTTAAAATTGGGTATTATATATGGTAATTTATACACATTGTACATACATATGTAATCAACCATGTTTGATTTTTTTAGGAGTTGCATTATAGTTGCATGTGACAACTATTTTAGAATTATTGTAAATGTGTCACTAAGGCAACAACTATGTTGTAACTAATGTATAATATATATATATATATGTAATCATGCCATGTGTCCATATTTTCACCACCCATTACAAGATACATTTGCAACTAGTTTTAGACTATGATTCCCATTGATACAATAAGTAGGGCCACTAGTGTGCCACCCACTATTACAGTACTATTGTTCCACTATGTTATGACTATAGTGCAATTGTTTATAACTTTATAAAGATATATATTCATATGTAATTTTTTATAAATAGTTATTCTTTCAATAATTTGACTATTGACTATTAATATGAATAAATAAGTATAATTCATATAATTACTTAATTTTACATGAAATAATAAATAAATAAATAATAGATAAATATTTATCCAAATCGGGGATACTTCATAATGAATTAGAATAATTATTGAAGATAATTATTAATTCATCAATAACTATTGAATCATTGATTACTTAAATTCATTCATTATTTATTTATTTGGATACATATAATCCATTTAGATGTGAAACTAAAAGCAATGTGCATATTATACTTGAACTTTGTTTTACTATTATTACTAGTGATAATGAAATGACAAAAAAAAAAAAGGTTTGCATTTGAAAACTTTGTTATTTTCATATATATATATATATATATAAGATTCAAATTGCAAAAAAGACCATCCAATTATTATCCAAGGGGAGATTCAATCAACCACTTTTGTTTTTAATTCATTGAAAATTTGGAAGCAATTAGGGTGGATAAACATTAAATTAACTAAACAAGTGGGGATTAAATCCTTGAATTAGGTATTTAAGAGAGAAGTTTTTATTGGAAACTAACTTAATCTCAAAGAAGAATAAAATTTTAATCTCTTGAAATAATCTCCACATATTCAAATGAAATAACACATATTTACATTTATATGAAATTACATGTAAAAATGTGCATGAAATTGAAATACATAAATATTCAAATTTTTTTTGAAAGGACACAAATATTCCCAAAAACATTGAAAAAAATTAAGAGATTTGTTTCTCTTTCAATATCTTAGGATCCATAAGGACATTTTGAAACACAACAGCTTGTCAAAATGTTTTCGTTTTTATTTAATAATTTATTTTAATTTTAAATTTGGTTTGGAATTGACCTCTAATAAATTTTCATTTTCGAATTGTCTTTTTGTATGACTTACGATTATAACCCATCCCACCTAAACTAGCTCCGATGAAATCATTGTCACTAGAATTGAAAATTCAATTTGGTGTACATATAATATGCCTATTTATAGCTTGAAAAAATTAATTAAATTGATAATTAATTATTATGAATGAGTTTGAATCATATAATTAGTTCATTTATTAATTAAAATAACTTTTTTTTCCAAAATTTTAGATGATAAATGATTAATTAAACGGTTTTAGATAATCATTCATCTAATAATAAATTATCTGAAGTCAAATAGTTAATTATTTGAAATAATAAATAAATAAATAAAATTGATTAACTCAAATATTATTAAATTAAATTAAATAAAATAATTAATTATAATTCATGAACTAGCTATTTATTTGAATTAGACTAATGACTTTAATATGTAGTTCACTAGTTAATTAATTCAAATAATCAATCCAAATAATTAATTATCATATATTTAATTAAAGAATTTATGTTTAAGATAATTATTTTCATACAATTAAATAAACTATTTTGATAATTAATTCTATGAAAAAAATGATTAATTCAAATCATTATTTTAAATAACTAAATAGTAAATAATTAACTCACATAATTAATTATCATATAATCATTAATTTAATTGGATAACAATTTACATAATGAAAACAAAACATGAAACCTCTGGGAAAATCTTTTTATAGTTGCAACTTAATTTGCAACCAAGGAATAATTAAAAGATTTAACCCATATGCTTTGTATTTCAATCCCATGTTACAAATTATATAAAAAAGGCATGTTCTTTTATTATCTCACATTAAAATACATGTGCCATTTGGGGATGAGCTTAAAAAGGTTTAATTCTGAAGACAAAACATAAAAAATAAAAATAAAAATTCATGGCTATTATTTAATTTACTTAGTTTTATGTTGTCCTACCTACTTATCTACTTACCCACTTAAGTAAGCAAATAGGTCCTACTTTTCTACCTACCTATGTAGGTAGGTAGGTAGGTCACATGTAAGTACATAAGTATGTAGGTTCTAAGACCTACCAACCTATGGTTATGTACAACGTATTTAGTTATTAAAATATATATCTACTTTTATTTATAAACATGAACCTACATTAAACCTACATTAATCTTAGTTTAATGTGTGTTATATTTAGGTTTACCAAGTTTAAACTTAAACCAACCAAAACTAAATTTAGATTACATTACAAACTTATTAGCTTCATTAATTTATTTGAAATTCACACAAAATCTATTATTTTGTGGGTTCATGTTGTGCATTTAAAACATGTATGATGCATGTATGAATATGATGAAATATTTTCAAGTGATCTAATTATTTCATGAGTTAAAAATATTTCAAGGATGCTTAAGATAGCTTAAAACATGTATGATGCACATATAAGTAGGATGAATATTCCCTAATCTATCCTAGGCCTCCTTAAACTAGCTTAACTTAAAATAGGCCTTTGTAGATTATTTAGTTTAACATAATACAACCTAAGGTTACCTAGGTTATCTTAAGGTCATGTAGGCTAATTATAGAATTACTTAAAGATACCTAGGTTGACTTGGGTTAGTCTATAAGAATGTTTTAGGGCTACTTATGCTCACCTAAGTTAACCTAGGGTCACCTAAGATAACCTAAGTTCACATAAGCTCACATAGGTCTACCTAAGGTAACCTAAGAAACCTAGGCAAACTTAATTAGGTTGACCTAGGTCTACCTTAAGCTTATGTAAGTTAACCTAGGCCTACCTATGTTAACTTACTAGGTTGGCCTATCTAGGGTAATCTAGGATGGTTACATTGTGACACATATCATGTTTTTGAAAATGACTAATAATTATGTAATCATAATTGTGATTTCATATAGTCATTTGTATGATTATAGTCTTGTAATTGATAATGACTAATGTTCACAATCCACTATATGAACAAGTTTAAACCCTAGTCATAAATTGTCCTAATAATAAAAACCTTGTTTTGGCATAGTGTAGGGAGGAAGTCCAAGGAACAAATTGTCACCCTTTCAAATTTTTCAAAAGTTTAACACTACGTCCCAAACCTCACCTATAGAAGGTCAATAAACCTTTAACATGTTCATGCTGGTGTCAGCTTTGTGCCTTTCAAGTTAAATTGAAATCATCTTCCCAATCGTTGTGTTTTGTAATTCAGTTTTGCCTAAACTATGTTCTTTATAGTAGTGGTTACTTGCATGCAAATCAAATTGGATCCATATATGCATCTTACGGTGGTCTTGCAAGTTCCTTCAACATTTTGATGCTTCTCAAGATGGTGTTTTGTTGTTGTTACAAAAACATTTGAAGAAATCTCCTAGTGTATTTGGAAGGTACTTTTTACATGTGAATATTGCTCCTCAAAATGAAAAGGAATCCTATGCCAACTCTTTGAGAATGTTGGTGGGATCCCTATACCCACATATAGGTGTAAGATCCGTCCTTTGCCTAGGCTCATGATTTATGTATGTTTAAGTTCATGATAACATTTTCCTCATGCTTGTTGATGGGTAAAGCCTTGTATGTGGGGGGCAAAATGCAAGGTTTGATCAATTCATCCTAAGCCTACGATTTTGGGAATGTTGCCACCCTAAGATTCTAGCCTACATGTAAAACCTTTGGAAATATTCATAGTGTAGTTAAAAGAATGCTTACAACATGTAGATCTTGTGAGGCAAATTGGAAAACAAAATGCTTTCTCTTTGCAAGAAATGAAATGCTTGTCTTTTTTTCTTTTCTTTCTTCTAAAATGCCCCATGTTGTTTTAAACTTTTTTTTCCCATGATACCCAACTGGTATCCTATTGGTACCCATTGGGTATCATAAGAATAAATAAATAAATAAATAAATAAATGACAAAAATTTGTTGATTTTTATGCTATGTAATGCCCTAGGCCTGGGTGTTACCCCACATGTAACAACCTCAGTTGAAAACTATAGTGTTTGGAGGGCTCAGAGACTAGCACAAATTCTTGCTCTTAATGAAGCCTGTAAATAAATAATTTCCTATAATTCCCCTTAGGTTTGGGAGATTGATGCATGTAATTTCCCTACTTGGTGGTCAATTTTCTGTAAGGAAGGTGTTTTTCCTTTATTTATTTATCTTTTTATTTAAACATTTCCAATATCTTTTTGTTTTCACCATCATGGTCCTAAATTTGCCGAATTTCCAAAAAATTATTACAAAAATCACCACATTCTTTTAAAAAAAGGTTCCTAGCAGGTAGCCAAAATATAAAAGGATTCTTAAAATTTTCAACATTCATATTTGGTCTATAGCAATTGGGTATCACACCTTCAATCAATAAAACCTAAACCCTAAAACCTGTGCAAGAGGGTTTGAATGATAGGAATTGGGGATCACACCTTCAATCGATAAACCCTAAACCCTAAAACCTGTGCAAGAGGGTTTGAATGATAGCAATTGGTATCACACCTTCAATCAATAAAGCCTAAACCCTAAAACCTGTGCAAGAGGTTTTGAATGATAGCAATTGGGTATCACACCTTCAATCAATAAACCCTAAACCCTAAAACCTGTGCAAGAGGGTTTGAATGATAGCGATTGGGTATCACACCTTCAATCAATAAACCCTAAAACCCTAAAACCTGTGCAAGAGGGTTTTTTTTATAAAAAAACTTTTCCAAGGAACCACAAGAAAATAAACAGTGTGGCTCAAATGATTACATTGGGAACCTGTAATTTAAGGATCCTTATATCATTGGAAATTCAGGGTTTCATATGTATACCCATCTAAAATGAAACCCTAAAATGAAGCCTGCGGGTCAATCAATTTATCACTGTTGTCACCAAATAGCCTAAGATACAAAGGAAGGCCAATAAAGGTTGGCATACTCTCAAGGTTTCTGAACCATTGGGATTGGTAGTGTTGGACTCCGAAGGAGCTTCTTGTGAAGTGGGGGGCTGTGAGACGGGTGTTCCATTCGGTGTAAGTGATGCAGAAATGGTTTGTGAACCTGAAAAAAAAAACAAAGCATAATACTATTGTCAACTGAAAGATGACTAATTTGATTAATCAGAGAAACAAAAGTGGAAAAAAAATACTAGCTCAAGTATCGAACCCTAAACCCTAACCCTAATCCCTAAACCCTAATCCATAATCAGAGAAACAAAAATGAAAAAAATACTAGCTCAAGTATCAAACCCTAAAACCTAAACCCTAAGAAACTATACATGTGGGGGGGGGGGGACTTAGCAAACCCAAAACCCTAAACCCTAAGAAACTATACATGTGGGGCAGGACTTAGCAAATTTGCTGTTTGGGAGTCAAGTCTCAAACCCTAAACCCTAAACCCTAAACCCTGAGAAACTTCACATGGGGGGGGAGTCAAGAAAAATACTTACAATCAAAATCCTTCCAGCCAAGTTGGTGATTCACATTGTCATAAACAATGATCTGATTTTGAAGAACAATGTCTGTAATTTACACAAGACAGAAACTACAAAAATTAATTCACAAAAATCTGATGAAATTTCCGAGCTCAAATGAAAATAAAGGCCAAGATCCAAAAGATTGAAAATGGTTGGATGATTCTGTCAAGTATTTACAAGATCTACTACGTAAATACTTGACAGAATCATCCAATCATTTTCAAGTTTTTGTACATGCATTTATCCAATCATCTTGATCTAGAGAGAGATATTAGGAATTGAAATAAATATTATTATTATTATTTTAAAGAGTCTTTTTTTTTACCTCCTAGAAGTGAGTCTGTAGCAGCATCTCCAGAGCTTGGTTGCCACATTGGGCAGTAGTAATTATTATTATTTCCCTGCCCAAACGACAAATTTTCAAGTTCCACATTTGCCATGTTAGTAAGAATTGGGTACTTTTTACTTCCTATTGCAATTTTTGGGCTGATGAAAAAAAAAAAAGGCTATTTGGTGTTAAAATTCCAAAACTCATGTAAATTGAGGTTTATGAAATTTCATGCATGATCACTCTCAAACTGTTATTATAAACCCTAATATGCCCAAATTGCTTGGAAAAATTAAAAATTGAATTGGGAAGAAAAAAAGTGTAAAAAAAAAAAAAAAAGGTTTGTAATTGAGGTTTACGAATTTTCATGATCATTTTCAACTGTTATCTCCTACACCCAATTCCTTGAAAAAAAGAAAAAAAGAAAAAAAGAAGAATTTTGAGAAAAAAAAAAAAAGGGCTTCAGAGTTGCATGCCTTTTCTTTTAGGGTGTGACATGAATATACACAATCATGATTTTAATTGAAAAGGATAATTGAATGTAGCCTGAAGTGATCTAATACGTGAGAGTTTATGAAAAAAAAAAAAATACTATTAATAAATTCATATGAGATTTTATTTTATTCAAAAAAAAATTGTACCTATTTATTGGCCTTGCCTACCAAGGCAAGAAGGATATTGTGTTTAGAGTATAGTAGCTTAAGGGATTTTGGCCCTTAGGTAATAATATTAGGTCTATTTTTATATGAGGATTTTTGAAACATGATAACTTTGTCTTGTGTTGAAACTTGAGATTAGTTATATAATAGAGTTATAATAATATCTTGGAAGGATTTTGGTTTCTTTTAAAGGATTTTTTTTTTTTGAAGATTATATTTTTGCATGGTGAAATATTTGAGTTTTCATAACTCTCTTTTTTTGCCTGAAGATACCTTTTTAATAAAGTAGATGGTGTTTTATTATTGAAAATGTTTTAAGGCTCTATTTATGAATGCAAAAACCAACAAAAAGCAACAACTTGAGACAAGAAGAAAACGGTGACTTAGAGAGAAAGGTAAAAAAAGAAACCACTCACATCAGAAGCTTGTTCAAGATATGAATCGGGGCCAAGTTCCATTGTTCCCCCTTCGAAGTAAAGAGTAAGATTTGGAAATGTGTAAGTTGTACTGCAAAAAGAGTTAACACAAAAAACAACAGCCATGAATTAGTGAACAAAGGGAGAGAGAAATGAGGCCCGGCACCCCCCCCCCAAAAAATAATAATAATAATAATAATAATAATTCTAATATAAAATGCCAAATTCTCATAAAATTCTCAAATTTGAGGCTTATAAAGTTAATTAAATTAGGCAAAAAAAATTGAGCTCTTGCAAAATTGGCCTTCAGAAATGACTCTGCAAAAATGAAATGGGTCCTATGAAATTAATTAAATTGCCAAAATTGCACTCTGAATAATTGGCACTACTAAGTCACTAAAAAATTGGAAAATGTGAAATACTAAGCAATTTTCTAACATGAATGAACCCATGTTTGTTAAACAAAGCATTTGTCACTAAGAATTATATCTACATATTTTAGCAAAATTTCATCAAAAATTGACTCTCTCTCTCTCTCTCTCTCTCTCTCTCTATGTATATATGTATGTATGCATGTATGTATGTATATGTATGTACATATGTATGTATGTATGTATGTATGTATGTACCTGCCAGTAACTTCGTAACATGAAATGCTGGAGCCACCACCATTGGGCAGTGATTGGAGTGGCAAGTTTATGCTCGAATTAAGCTGCCACCCATTAATTTAACACATAAGTGTCTTTCTCTTTTTTTGGGGGGAGAAATCCCAAAAATTAGATCCACCCAACAACAAAACCACAAGGGTATGCAATGCAAAAGGAGTGAAAAAAACACTGAAATTTACCGCTGTCATAAACTCGGTGTAGAAAGGCTCCACAAGATAAGCTAAAGTAGTTCCACTGTCGAAGATCACTTGCAATTCAGCCCCAGTTGAGTTTGTGAGAATTGGTGAGCTTGATATATTGGCTCCTTGTACAGCAATATTGAGCAAAATGGCAGCATAATGTGTTCTGCATTTCCACAAGAAAACAAAACCAAGGGCTGTGTCACACACTCTGGTGGCCTTGCCAAATTTTACATTCAAAGCATGATGGACAAGACAAGACAAGACAAATGGTCGTTTTGTGTAGTTAAGTTTGTTTCTAGAGCTTTTCACTACTAATGTATTAATAAAAAAAAGGAAAGAGAAACAAAACTACCATGTCCATGCTTTGAATGAATGAAGACAGGAGGAGGATAGGAGGACTCTTGGGCTTACGAATTTGGAACCATGCTCGTGTATACAATTCCTGGTTCTGTGATCTCGCCAATTACAAGAGTACTGCTTGCATTACTGTCGCCCTGGAGACAGTGTGCAAAGATATTGGGCGTTGTGCCATTCGCTGCCAATTGACTCAGCACTGAAATCGATGATTGACCAAACCCAATCAATCCATCCACTGCCTCATCTGTTGATCTGAGATTCCCTGATCGAGAATCTCCACACCTGGTTTTTTTTGTTTTTTTTTTCCGCCCGTTTTCAAAAAAAATTGTCAAAACTAAAAAAGGGCAGGTGAGCTTGTTGGAAACAAAAGAAAATTAAGAAAAAATGAAGTTCTTTGCAACAAATAATTGCCATTAATAATTGCCATTCATTATATGAATGAAATTGAGAAATGGGTGTGTGTCCCACTCACCCAAAGGAAACTCTGGTGGCTCCAGTAGAATTTGTTGAGGAATTGCCGATTTCAGTGTATGTTAAGAGATCAGAAACAAAGTAGCCACTAGCAGTGCTACCATCTCCATACAGCGCCTCAAATGGACAATCTGAAGTACAAGGCAGACTTCCTCCATCCAGTTCGTTGGATGCGGTCACACAAAAAGCATCACTGCATCCGATCTGTTCACTAGTAGAAGATGAACTTTGACTGTAAGTCGAGAGCGGGATCTGCAAAAACATTGTTGCCAAGCACACACAAATCGCAACAAAATTCAGCACATTGGAGGAACCCCATATCTCTTTTTGTCATTTCTCTAGTGAGCAAGCATCAAAGTTGGTCAGGTTGATGGGTTGATTTGTAAGTAGGTACCTCAAGAGTGCTTGTTCGAGGACACCCACTGCAAGGGCTGCAATCGATCCACAGAAGATCACTCCCTGTATCCATCTGAACATAAAAGGATTGAGGAGGTGTCCCCAGCTGAATCTCGGTATAATACAACCTTCACACACATCACATCATCCCCACCCCAAGAATTTTCTTTCCTGTCATAACCAGCTCTTCTTTGATGATCTGATAAGATCCTGCAATTTTTGCAAATTACAAAAGTTGTCATCATCATCATCATCATCATCATCATACACAACACTTCCCACCCTCCAATAACTTGGTGCTCTCCTAATTCTCGGCATGACCTTTGAAAAATGTGGGAAAAAACACAAGTCAAGTCAAGCTAGAAGTGAAGCTTTACAAAAAACTCATGTTTCCAAACAACCATGTTCTTCTCGATGTCTCTCTGGCAATTCAAAGCTCAATCAAAAAAGAATTCTTAAGCCCAACCTTCTCTCCTACAATTGCGAGACCATTTTTCCCCTTTCTTCTTCTTCTTCTCCTTTTGAAGAATCCCGACCATCTTTTTTTTCTTCTTTTACAATTGAAGTTATTCAAAATTGGGTGAAGTCCCAAAGCAAATTTTGGTTGTTATCTTGCAGCATGTGAATTGGGTCAAAAGAAGAAGCTTATAAAATCTCTAGGTCTTCACTAAGCTCTGTGAGAAGAAGCTCACAAAAGTCTCTAGATCTTCACTAAGCACTGTAATAAGAAGAAGAAGAAGAAGCTGACAAAAGTCTCTAGACCCCCTGTGCCAAACTCATCATTCACTCCCCAATTACAGTGTACAAGAATCCCAAAAGATTCTGTTCTGTAAGGGTAGTGGAAGAAACCATGTTGTTGTTCTCATGACAAAGTCAGTCTCACCCCACCACCTCTACAGATTCCAATAAGCTTAATTATTCCTGAACATGATCAAGCACACTAGACTTCAAGCAGACAGAGAGAGAAAGAATTCCCAGACAAGAATTGTTTTGTCATGGAAATACAAAGTTTCAAAGCAGTTCTTCTTCTTCTTCTTCTTCCCTGAACCCATCATCTAGGAAACTACAAACTGCAAAATCAGTTGAACAAAAGAAGTTGGGTGGGATGGGAGTTTGAAGTCTGTGGCAGAAGGAAGTTTAGAGAATGAAGAAGAGAAGATGAAGAAGATAAATAGATGGTGAAGAGAGGATGATGATGATGAGAGTTTGTATTTGTATGTACCCATCTGCGTTGAAGTTTCCATTGAGGGTGAAATCCACGACCTCGAAGTCTTGTCTACCTCGCATCATCTGCTGCTGCTGCATCATGATGTTGTTGAATCGACGCTTGTCGTGTTCTAACAATCGGTTGTAGTGCTCC
>Ga0209611_10007146_pt1 | contig 17981 bp, 19 predicted proteins | sample S1TSphgellanicum_3_FD_187693 | JGI IMG/M metagenome (GOLD analysis project Ga0209611, IMG submission 187693) | Host-associated microbial communities from peat moss isolated from Minnesota, USA - S1T2_Fc - Sphagnum magellanicum MG (SPAdes) (version 2) | ecosystem: Host-associated > Plants > Peat...
GGCCATGGTGAATCTTGTGAATTTGAGTTTGCTCGTGGTTCATCCTAGCACCAGAAGTGTTCCAACTATGCACTAACCATCTTGTGTTGGTTTTGTGCAAGTCCGTGTGAGTAATTCATGTTTGTCACTCTTCCTAGTCCCATCCCCGAGCTCCAACATGCCCCTTTACCCCTCAAAGTGCTACGAGTGAGGGAGCATGTCCCGACTCTTTGCTCTTCCGATGTTTTTAGTCTGGATTCACATTTGAATCCATTAAAGAGCTTGGGCGGTCATCAGTTCTACTCCTTTTGCTCGACTTGTTGCTTTAATCCTCTTACTTGACCTATTGTTCCACTCATCACGTGTGACCTGGTGTTCAACTCCTTTTACTCAATGTGTTGTTTAATTCCTTTTTTAAATTTGTTGTTCAGCTCTTCTTGTTCGACCTACTATTCCATTCCTATTGTTCAACCTCTTGTTCGACCTATTGCTTCATTCCTTTTACTCAACCTCTTATTTAGGTACCTTTCTGCTACGCCCATGATTTTGTTGTTACTTATTCCTTTTGATCGACCTATTGTTCTTATTCCTCTTGTTTTAGATTAGTACCCCCCCCCCCCCCCCCCCTTACTTTTTTACAGGTGTGGAGGAGTTGTCCAAATTTGAGTTTTTCAAGCTAGACTTGGAAGGTGATTTTTGTTTTAAAAAATTGTTTATTGATGAGTTTTTGTAATTATCCATGTTTTTGGGAAATGGTGGTTGACAATGTGTTTATTTGCTACACATGCAGGGATTATTTGGACATTGTACATTTAATTATATGCATTACATCTCACTTTTACACATTTCATTTCATTTGCACAATTGCATTATGTATTTTTTTAGCACATTGCATCTTTTTTTAATTTTTCTTTCATTTGCTTAAATATTTAAATTGATTTTCATATAGCTCGCATAATCTTATTTTGGCAAACAACATATTTATTTTGAATTTTTCCTTTGGGGTAAATAATATTTGGGTACAAAATGGGGGAATTAACTCAAAATGAAAATTTATTTTTGATTGAGAAAAATCAAACCAATGAAAATGAAATGTACATTGAAGAACATGTGGAAAAAGTAAAATGTGCAAATGTGCAAACAGAAAATAACAAAGTTGAAGAAAATGGGGAATAAATAATGAAGAAAAATTTGCAAACATTACATGTTCAAAGAAAAATTTAGAGAAGGCATAACATAAATTTTTTATGTTGGCCATTTTATTATGTGAATGATGGGAAATAAATTGAAGTTGCATCCGATCAAGTTGTCAGATGTATTTTATGTTATGATAATGTTGTAAATATTCTTAATCCAAGAATTAAAGAAAGAAAAGGATTAATAACTTATTATAAAACTTATCATATAAATGCTCATAAGAAACATGTAGATATAGATCATTCTATAATTGTGAAGAAATTTGAAGAAGAAATTAACAATGATATAATAGGAAATGTTGAAAAACGACTTGTAAAAAAAAGGTCAAATGTTCCACCAAGTGCAATATCTATTTTTTTGTTGTAAAAGAACCATTCAAAAATGATGATGTGCAACAAAAAGACTTTTTCAAGACCTTGGCCTTTTGATTGTGAAAAATAACTTACCATTGTAGTTTGTGGAAAATGTATGATTTAAGCATTTAATATTATAGTTGTTTCCTAAAATTTTGTTCCTTTTTAAAAAATAATTTTTTCAAGAAATATTACCTAACTTGGTGGAGAAAACGAAACAAATATATATTTTCCAAAAATTTACAAAGTGTATTTTTACCACAATAAGCTTTGACTTGTGGATGTCAAAGGGTGTGCATGATATATTTGTTTTTGTTATAATTTTCTTAGGATTTGATTGGGAACCCAAACAAGTAATTATTGGTTTGTTTGAGGCAATAGAAACTACTAGGCAAACAATAGTTAACAATTTGACAAAATTGTTTGATCAATATGAGTTAAGAAACAAAATCATTGCCTATGTTAAGGATGAGGGCTCAAATTTAAATACTATGACAATTGCTTTAAAAATTGTTGTAAAATGTGAAGTCTTTGGTTTAGATGAAAGTTTTTAGGATACTTGTTTTGGCCATACTTTTTCTAAAGCATGTTAATATGTTATTACTCACAAAAAAGTTTGTAGGAATCTCAAGTTTATTTCAATCAAATTTATCTAATCAGATTTGTAAAAATGTATACCTTGGCTTTAAAAATTTGGAAAAGGTAGACAAGAATGGAACAAGGCTTATTCAAATTTGAACTTGCCTCCAAGAAAATTAAATACTCTAGTGAAGACAAGGTGATTATTTAACCTACTGTAGTTTTTTTCTAGAATTATCGTCTTTTTTATTTCTTATTGATTTGTTCTAATTTGATCTTCTAACATTGGACTTTTAAATTTTTTTGCAAATTTTCTAGTAAAATCATTATGTTTCAAGAAGCATTGCAATTCAAGGATGCTATTATTCTTTATTATAGTAGGTAAAATACTGTTAGAATAAGTAAAAGAGTGTCTCTTTTTCTCACTTGGCACATCTTGAAAATAATTGTGAATTCCTTATCTCCTATTGTAACTACTTGTGTTCTAAACCAATCTAAAAGCCACTAGTTGCTTTTTGATGCATTATAGTCTACCATTACTATGTGTTTAAAATTTAGGGAAGAAATTACAAACCCATCTACTTTAGTCAATTTGATTAATGATGATTTTGAAATAGTTTTTTAGTTATTTTTGTTTGTTTCCAATGTCAAAAGAAAAGTTTGTGGTGTTTTGGATTCTTTTCTTTCATTTAAAAAAAAATTTGAAGAAAGAAAAATTCACAACATGTTTTCTTTGATGTTAGATTCTAGATTCAAAATCCTTCGTCTAATATTTTCTTTTGTTGGCCGTGAGGAAGGTGTAAGTATTGTGGATGAATATTGTAAGAGAACTTTGTATCCTATGCTTTTGAAATCTTATCATCATTTGCATCCAATGACAAAATTTGTTGAATGTGCAGATCAAACAAATGATGAAGATTTTAATTTGGATCTTTTCAATAGATTGCATCCACAAGTGAGCCATCAAAGGAACTTGTCACCAGGGAATTATTGATTTCAGACATTACCAAATGGATCCCAAAGACATCAAATGTCATTTTCAATGGTGGGGAAAACATGAAGCCATGTTTCCTATAGTTGGTTTTTTGGCTCATCAAATCTTAGGCATTATAGGGTCATAAATTGAAACTAAAATAATTTTTTATTTAACGAGCATACTTATAAACCTAAGGAAGTGTTGTTTACAATTTAAAAATTTTAAACACTTGATTTTTGTGAACAAAAATTGGCCAAGTGATCCTAAAGATGGATGTAAAGCGCCTTCCAATTTAGTAGAGTTAATTCAAACATATTTAGGTTTTGAAAAGGAGTTAGAAGAATTTGAAGGTTTATTTGAACGAGATGAAATAGTGGACATATAAAATGTTGAAAAACTAATTTTCAATTTTTTGTACAATTTTATTATTTTTGAACATTAAAAATTAATTTCTGAGATGATAAAATTTGTAATAGCTAGTATGTGAAAATTGGCTTTAAAAACCAATTAGTATCATGCATATCATAATTGGCATTTTGAAACTCAAGTGAAATTATTTTTTGCAAATTTTTGAAACCCTACCCAAGTCTTGAAAATATGAAAATAAAATTAAAAAAAAAAACTAGGTGGAGTTTTTCAAAACAGTCTCATACCCGAACCCTACAATTATCACAAAAACTAAAGACCTGCCCAACATTGGTACATATATCTTTCTCCATTCTACACATCCCTCTCCATAAAAGTTTTACATTCCCAATGTCCCACAATCCAAAAGTTTTGAATTTCCCCCAAGTCCTTCTTCCCCACATACCACACAAGGCCCACATTAACCTCTAAAAAATAGGGTCCTTATTTTAATCCCCTTCTAAAAATGTCCTAGATGATTGGGTGAGTTACCCCCAACCACTCACCAACACATATTTAATCCCACTAGCTTCACCCCATTAGCTTAGGTAAGGGACGGTAAATCTACCACTAGTAACGACTAGTTATTAAGAGGCCTATGGAACTAACTAGTCTATAGATTTCTACTTGTTAACAGTCATGTTAAAAACATTTCCCCAAAAATAAAAAAATTTATAGTACTTTTACAAATTATTTATAATTTTTGATGAAATCTTTAAAATGTATTATCCTTGTTAAATTCAATCCAAATCATACCACATGTTTCAATTTAATATATTAAAAACCTTGTAATGTAAACACATTAAAGACTTGTAACATTAATATAATTTTTGACATTAAACATGTTCAAAATCAAAGATTGGTTACACTTCATGTGGCTCCTATTAATGTGGACATGTGCCCAATTTTAATTGATGTTGATTCATAAATATCATAAATCATAATTATAATTTAAAAATATTTACTAATAAATTATAATTAACCAATAAAGGTTGTTTAAAGATGTAAAATGTAGGTCCTCTAAGCATGTAGACAAACATGCCTCCCCTAAGCATGTCAACTTCCATTAATTAGGCATGAACAAGGTTTCACTAGAGGGAACTCCTCACTTCTATGGTGACAAGCCAAGGTCTTCACCATCCACTTACCATATCACATCATGCCAAATAATATCATAGCAAAAAATATAAATATGTATTTCATTTTGAAATTCATGCATTATAACATTATTATGATTCATCCCTTATAATTTCAAGTGACATATTATGTTAACACATAACTATTTATAAACTTGAATCATGGTAGGTAGATATGAAGGTAGGCAATAGGTAGATAGGATCTATTAGATACATAAGTAGATGGCAAATATGTTGTTACACCTAATTAAGTACCTTCATCCTAAGTCCACCTAATAACCAACATTGGAACCTACCTATTACTAGCCTACAACCTACCTAGTAACAACCATGACCTACTTATATTGCCAATTTACAATCTACCTACATGCCTAGACACCTACAAGCCTAAGATGCCTACACACTTACACTTGGCTCATATGGACATAAGTACCATTTTCAATGATTAGTGTTTAACAAACCATGTCACCCATGGAATGAAATTAAAATTAATCCCATTGTAATAGACATTGACATCATGCATGCATGATTCAATCTATTTGTAACATATACAAGTTTTGATCAAGGTTGGTTTTGATCGACCTAGTCAAATAAGACATGCTTCTTTTTATTTGGGAGGGGTTAAAATAGGGGAAAATACCCCTCTAGTCATTTCAGACAAGTAAATTCTCATATTAGTCATTATAATATAATGTTAAAACATAAAAGACATGATTTTGTGATAAGGATACTTTGCAACATTTCTTTTATTAAGGACAATAAAATATTGTATGTTTTTTTGTTCTTCATTAGTATTCAATGCATAGCCAAAAAACAAAAGGATGATTAAAGGTTTGTATTTCATATTTGGTTTATAGCCAAATAATTTGGCTAATTATTCCTAAGAATGATTACCATTATTTCTACATCTTTTTATGGAGGATTGCCATTTTGACTCCAATTTTAAAGACAATTAAACATTGGATTCTATATGGAAGAGTGGTTTTTTTTTTGAATTTTTTGGCAACTTGACAAAAAAGAAAAAAACCATGTGCAGAAAATACAAAGGGATGTTTTTGGAAAAAATAGACCCAAGTCATCAAATTACAACGAAAGAAAAATCTAAGCTCACCATAGTTAGAGGATAGCTTCCAATGAGCCTCCAAATAATAGGAAAAAACCTAATGTTTTTTACCTACCCTTCTAACCTTTAGCCAAATTTGGCTAAGTCCTTTTGGGCATGATTGCCAATTGACCTAATTCACAAATTTGAAAAAAAACACTAATATGGACTTTTGTGTATGTGTGTGTGTTTTTGGGCAAGGCATAATCTTGTTGTAAGGCTCGCATTGACACCAAATAAAGCTCATATGGATGGGTGAGGGGGGGGGAGTGGGATAAGTACCCATCACACCTAGAGTTAATACCTTTTTGTTTAGGCACACTAACACCATAGGTGTCAACATCTCATTAATGACGCTATGACTTTTTGCAAAAGTAATGGCTATAGATGCTTCTAGAAACATTGTTTCATTTAGATTATGAGGTGCCTCTATGTGTTACATTCATGATTACCATTACACACCTTTTTTTCCCTCATCATCACGATTCACAACCACCTTGCAAAAGGTAACTAAAATTTTTGATTTTTTTTCCATGTCCGGATTGATTACTTGTCATCTCTTTTCTTATTTCCCATTCTTTGCATTCTTTCTATTCTTCTTTCCCACCCCTTCCTTTCTCTCTGTTCTTCATTCCCAAACTTGTAGTGTTTTCAACTTTGTGTTATTTGCGCTTTGTAATTTTTCAATTACCTATCTACTTGCATTATGGTGTTTCAATGCTCGTGTTGCATGTTGTTTGCATTCTACTCCTTTTGATGCTCTATAATTTTTTGACCATCTGTGCTTTGGTATTTTTTTGTGTTCATATCTTTTGTTTGTTCAATTGTTTTCATTCTATTTTTTTTTTGTGTTATGTGAATTTTTGGTTATCGACATTCTGGTGGTTTTTTGTCTTATGCTCTTGTTTGTTTTGCAAAACTTTAACACAAGGGAAAAGTTTCACATTTCTCTATTGTGTTTTGTAGTTGTAACCATTTGAAGTAAGTTTTCTAGTTTGTTTTTTTCCCTTTGCTTTTATTTGTGTGTGATTGAAATTTTTTTGCATTTGTTTTGAATGTTTGTGCTTGTGTTTTTACACAAATGAATCACAAAGATTTTTTGCTTATGGTGATTTTGCTTATGCTTTTGATTGAGTTGTTAGAAAAATTATGTGTTGAATCTAATTTTGTAAATTCAACATTTTTCAAGCAGACTTTACGAAACACCTACACCCACAAGGAATGGTGCAATCCAAATATGTTTTCTTGCTTTTTGCATTTTAAGGACACATGATGATGTGTCCTTTAAGAACATTGTTTGAAGATTTGGGTCATTAGGTGAAGCCTTGCATTACAACTTGCTTTTATTAATTTATATTCGTGGAATATAATGAACATTGATGGGTCAAATATATTCACATGACCAAAGAATTATTTTTTAACATTGTAGAAAAAGGGCAAGCCCATCCTTGGGTGGTACCACTAAGAACATCACACCTTGATTTTCTTACATTCATCAAACTTTGAAAAATCATAGGAAACACTTAAATGAAAAATTTCATAATTTTTTTTGTGTGAATATCATTATTAGGTTCCATATATTTTGAAATCTCAATAATATCAATAATATTGTGTATTTTGATGTTTGTAGTCATTGCATTAAAAAAAAGTTTCAAGAATGTAGTGCTTGTTATTTTCCTGAAACTTTTTAATCATGAACACAAAATTGGAACATGATTTAAGGATTTCTTTATGAATTTTTTTCCTAAGGTAATTTGGAAATCATTTTTTAAAGGTTTTTATTTGGAAATTAATTGATTAAATATGATTTAGTTATAAATTTCCAAACTTGAGGCTATTGATTTTGAAGGGGCCATTTTAATTAGGAATATAAATTTAAAAAAATTCCCAAGTAAACTTCAAGCCATATATTAAAGCATGCAATTGATAAACATGAAATAATAATAATTTATAGTTATGAATTCATTTAACAAAAAAGGCCTAGAAAAATGATTTGGTTGTTTTTGGTTTCTTAACCATTCCTTGAGGTGGTTTTTAGTGGTACCACCCAAGGATGGGTTTGCCCAAAAGTTGCATCCCATCATTCATAAACAAGATACCAAATACAAGAAAACAATCTCTATTCAAATTTGTGTTTCTTGTGCATTTTATAAATTAGCTCAAGGAGAAATTTTTTCAACATGTTATGAACTTTTCGCATTGGGAAGTCTACAATTTCTTTTGTTTTGCATGACTTTTTCTACATTGTCAATTCTATTTATCAAGGTTTGATTTCTTGGCTTCAAAGTCCTACCATGATTCTTGTAATGGATGAATTCAAACAATGGCAATCTTCCAAGTGTGCAAGGGACTATTGATGGAACCCACATCTCTATTCTCAAACCCCAAGGTGGCTTTGCATCATATTACTATTATCATAAAACATGGGGTTATGTAACACAAGTTATTGTTGATTGTAGTAAAAAAATTATTGACCTTTTAATGGGCCTTTTTAATGATACGAAAGTGTTGTGTAAGTTTTCTTTGGACAAGAATGCTCAATTGCATGGTTGTTTGATCATGATAAAATTATTCAAAATGGATTTCCCCCTTACCTTTTGGGTGATAAGGGGCATCCATTAATATCATCAATAATGACCTTGTTTAAAGAGGAAGGCCAACATTTGGTCTTAGAGATTCAATACAACGAGAAACACAAAAGAGGTTGTTCTATTGTGGAATTTTTTTTTGACATATTCAAAAAAAAATTTCAAAAGTTGCTAACAAAGTCAAAGTTGAGTATATCCTTCATATTGGATGTTTTCATTTGTTGTTGTATTCTACATAATTTATTTAGATTTTAGACATAATCTTGTATTCAACGATTAAAGATGATTGCGTGCAGGTGAATGTGGAAGTGAACATGGTTAATAGATTCAATGTAGATGTTGAAGAATAAGCAATCCATAGAATTGAAAGGGAAGAAAGATCCAGAGATGTAATGTGTAAGGAATTATGTGTTTTCCTTGGACAACAAAAAAAATGTGACATGATTAACACATAAAGTACATTTCCTAACTTCATCCTTCATTTGAATTTGAGTGTCAAAGTTCAATCATCTTTTAATCCATCTATTATAACATGTGTTGTCTTTGGTTGTATCCAACTTCTTTCATTGTAGAATCTCCAAGTTGTCAACTCAACCTCTTGTTGTGGATTTTAGTCCATTAGGGTTTTGTTGATCCAATAAACTTTTCTTTGTTAATTTTCAGACTCCCAAAGTCAATGTCATCAAAATCTTCATTTGGAGGAATGAATCCATGAAAATTTTCTTTTCTTAACAAGTCAAAATTAGTAGCACCTCCACTTTTTGCTTCCTTAATAAGCACCATGCCCATGACTTTTATTACTCCGGTGATTGCCTTCACCCTATTCCTATTCAATTGCATGTCATTGATGTCCTTATCCCTATTCTTAAAGTAGTTTAGTTGTTTACCAAAAATTGTTTCTTAGATTTTACAATGTTTCTTTTCCATAAGCATGTTAGACTCATGCATCTTGACACTTGGTTCATGCATCTTGTCCATTGAATCAACAATCAACTAACTCCCTTTTTGTGTTGCTTTTGCCACATTTTTATGTGCAAAAGAATAGACATGTTTAATTTCGGTGCTTTCAGCATTGTGAAATCCACCATCTCTTGGATTATGAGCTTCTTGGTTCATTAAGGTTGGTGTTTTAAGTAGCTTTGCAAAGGTATTGATTGAAATGTTGGTTGGGGTGTGCATTGGATTGACATTTAGAAGTTTAGTCAGAAGCACAATGATAACTTCCATGAATGATCATGAAGGAGAATAATTGGTGTGTGATGTGTCCGCCCATAAACATTGTCCACAAAGGTCCATCTTTGATCATAAGTTGGGGATCTACATAAGCTTCAAGGTTAATGTCCTCATTCATATACTTATTGATTTCAACAAAATCTTATACAATTAAGCCACTAGAATTGAATACACCATTTTTTTTACCCATGATATCTTAGATGTGAGGTGGGTTAAAAATTGGCCTACTTCCCAAAATTTTTAGCAGTAGGTCATAGAAGTTCTTCAAAAAAAAATGTAGCAAATGGAAAGTAGCCTTGTTTTGTGGGTTTAGTGTTTGATAATGCTAGTTGTGGTTAACCTTGTCATATATTAAAAAATCTTCTTGAAATATCCTATGATTAAGCCCCACTTATCTTTACATGCAAGGTCGTTTCTTGTGTGTTGGGAGAATCCTAAAGCCATAATAGTTGCTCAAATCTTATCCATTTTACCATAATAATCTCAAACATGTCCTGTGGGTCGACCATAACCATAGCTACAATATGTTCATTTCACTTTGCTTTTTATGAAAGCTAGGATCTTCCCATGCTCCCAGTTCAATTGTCATGGTTTTTTGAATTGAATCTCAATGAATGCATCAAAATTAGAAGTAATTTCCTTTTTCCCCTTCTATTTTTTCTTTGATGGTTTTTTGGATCGAATCTCAATGGACACAAGTTGATAAACCTCTAAGTAGGTTCAGTGCAATACAGTAAGCAGTAGATTATTACAACTCAAAATACCAGTGCAAGAGAGAAAGTTCCAAAATTCATAAAAACCTGGCACGAATTTCCCAGTGTATTGGGAGGCCACGTTACCAAACCTAATAAATGATGATGAAACCTTGGTAAACTTTATTACAACAAAGCGCCCAGCAAAGGGGGAAAGGGAGGACAAGAGAGAGGACCCAAGTCCGAGCTAGAAGCGCACAATCCCAAAGGGGGGGCGGGGGAGGAGGCACTGCTGAGAGGAAGCACTTTCCCTATTTGGGGCCGAGCATTTTGAAGTTTTCAACATTGCCCACATAATTTTTAATTATGTTTAAAAAACTGTGATACCCAGGGGCACCAGAAGCATATCCACCAGGCATTCAAAAACCTAAATTTACAGGTTTGGTACCCGCCGGGTATCACAGTAAATGTTTTTTTATTGTTAAAAAAAAATAAAAATACTGCAACAGTTTTGACAACAGGCTAGTGCTACTAGGCTACCGTCTTATCCAAAATTGAGAATTTTCTGAGTTAGGAGGATTGGAGCGCCAGCTCAGAGCTAACATGGAGAGAGCTAAACCGGGAAACCTGAAAGCGGGCTTCTTCATCATCATCATTGGTGTCCTGCCCGTTGGTCGGGTGGGCTTGGCTTTTGGTCGCTTGTGAGCCACTGTTCTTTTTTGGGGGTTCTGTTTTGGCCTCTTTTGGTGCGGGCCAGATCTTTTGTAATGATCTTCATTGCTTCATGATTGACCCTGCCCTCCTGTTTGCAACAAAACAAAACACCTGCTGCTGCTTTGTCGGTTGGGATCCTTGTTCTCTGGTTCCTGGGCATATGCGCAGCAGACATGCATCTTGTTGAATGGGCTGACCAATTCTGGACAGACAAGTCTAGAGAAGTTAGCAAGTAGGTAAGGTAGTAGGTCCTCTTGTCAATTTCACTAGCATTTATAGTGATGAGCTTACAAGTGTTTCTTTCATGAATTTTTTAGTGTGGCAAAAGTGGCTGTGTTTTCATTTATTTATTCGTTTATTCTGGCTATTTTTAATTTCAAAATGGCGAAAACTGATGTTTATAGGGTTTCTGGCTATAAACTAGATATTGCTTCCAGCACCCCTTTTTTTCTGGCGCAAAATTTCGCACTAATTGTGAAAAGTAGAAATACTTCTGTCACATACCTATATTCCCTTGTTTGGGAAAAAAAACATTTGCCAACTTTAAAATAAAATTGAAATTTTTTCTCACGTTTTGACTCAGATATTGGGTTGGTAGCATTTTTTAAAGCAGTTATCTTCTTATTTTATATATACTGATAATTCCCACTTGACACAAAGTCAGGAAATTGAAAAAATAATAAAAAAATTGCCTCCTCTATTTCTGGCTACTTACTGGAACCAAATATAGCAATCTGCAAATTTTCACAGTAGAGAAAAGCTCGAGCTAACAGTTGTGATAGGCCCATGCTTCAGATTGTGGTAAGTAGCCATATTGAAACAGGCACAACCACCCTAGAAAGCTTAATTCAGGCATTTTGTTGCCACATTATTTAATTAGAAAATGGTGTGCCAATAGTCTAAGGGGAACACTATGGACAAATCTCTGGTTTATGGATGTATACATTGTGAGCTTGAAGCTTTTAGACATTATTAGATCTCCAAATACACACCATTCCCAACCCCAAATTCCAGAAAAGAAGACAATGTACACAGCACATAACACATAACCCACCTCTGTAACAACCTTGGCTGAAATTGCAGTGTAATCTGGGTGGACCTGCCCAAGCACAATTTCCCACTCCAGGATGGCACAGGCAGATTTTGTGTAACCTCCCTGGAGCTGGGGTTTTGATGGGTCGGAACCTTGGCATTGACATGAATGCACCTCAGCTCATTTCAGGCTTAGAGCAGAGGACCTCCTTGGTTGTCATGCCAGGGAAGACACTGCTATGGGGGCATTTACACCTTGAACCTCAGGCTCTGCCCTCAGTTCCCAAGGCATTACAATATATAGCACCTTCCCCTTTACCAGTGCAATACCTGAGCACATGAAATGTGAACTTTGTTTTCAACCCCAAAAGAAGAAGTACCTGCCTTCAACATATTGATCTGTTTCAATTGCTTGCTTGCTTTGTGGTGATTTGAAGCCACAAACCATACCCCCAGTGGATGGAAGATGGCACCGAGTCCTAGCTAATGCACTATGAACTATATGTCAGGCAACTGAAGCCCTCTCTCTCTCATTCAGGGTCCGTATGAGCTAAAGAAAATGAGCTTAAAGCTCTTGTGCAAATCGGCATTTGCAAAATAGTATTTCATAAATTGAGGTTTTGAGAACATTTGCTGACATGGCATTCATTTATTGGATCTGAGCAGGGCAGTTACATGCAGTAGCCTGGTTGTTCTTATCAACCTCATTCAAGTAGGTAGGTTAGAATTAGAGAGTGTGATTTCTTGTTGTGTAACAACCTTGGAGAGGTTTTGTAGTGGGAAACAAAAACAATTGTCAAAGAATGGGGGATTGTATTGCACAGGTTTGTGGCAAATGTCACCCATTGTTGGGCAGTTGTTTTGTATCCATTTCTCAGTCTTGTTTTCAGAGAAGATGCTCATCTGAAGGTGGTCCTCTATAGCTCAGTATCCTCCAAGCTTGCATTTTTGTCCAAGAAATAGCAGCAGCTGTGATAAACCTCATCTGCTGTTTCTCCAATGATTCTTTCAATGGGAGAGAGAAGGCCCATTGATCTTGTTATGCTTGTCTGAGAATGTCCTTCCTCTTCTCTTGCAGGAGATGTTCATTGCATATACATGTGGGATTAGGAATGCTTACAGGTCAATCTCGTCCAGGAATCCTGAGGCACCTGATACAGATAGACATTATGGTCACAATGCACGTGTAATCATCATTCAGCTCGCAAATTTAGTTATCTCTCAAGAGTACAAGGCTTTTTGAATGAAGACTTATGTCATGCAAGAATGGGTCTGGGTCAAAACCTCAAGCTAGATTCTGCAAAAGAGCCATATCTAATGAATAGATGGTTCAAGGATTGAAATAATCCCCTTTATACATGACAAATTTCTTTGTTTTCAGGCCAAAGGCAAACTCTCTGACAAGTTAGAGTTCCCATCCCCTATAGTCATGTCTGTCATCCTCAGTCAGAGGCATTGTCTATTCAGCCTCAAATTTATAGACATCTGCTTCTCCACCTTGGGTAAGGATTGGTTGACAAGGCCTCTGTGCATGTGGGAGTTGGCATTGTCTACTCTGCATCGGCTTCCTCAGATGGTCATGGTGAAAGTTGATTCTGGGTAAGAGATTTCTCAGCTTCAGAAACATCTGCAACAGCCATGTCTTCATCAACCATGTCTTCATCATCTTTTTCTTCTATCTTACTCTCTGATACCCAATTGCATCAATTGCAAAAGTTGGCTGTAAAATTTGGGGTTCCAATATCAGGGTTTCCAATAATATTGTGTTTTTATCTTACTGTCTGTTGCATTTTGCAGAAGTTGCAATGGGAAGAATCAGTCATGATGTTGGCTTGCATTCATTTGAGCTTGCCCATGATGTACAAAACAAGTGCCTGATCCTAAGGCCATAGAGACAGGCATACACAGAATGTAGGGTTGCAACTTCCTGCATCCTTGACATAATGTTGAGCATCTGCATGGCTCAGCCAAGATGACACCATTCCCTCCTCGTGAGATTTGACAGCATTGTGAATTCCTGAGCATTGGACTATCCTTTGTGTTGTATCTATGCTAGAGTCCACTTTGACTCTAGATTCTCTGGAGCCAGTGTTCATTACTGACTGAATCGGCTATCAAAGCAGTGGCTGATTGCTTTGAAACCAAGTTGCAAGCTGTCCCACTAGAAGGCCGTGCACAAATGGATGCTCCAAAGCTACTGCACAGGTACCGTTGCAGATGCTTGGTTTACAGAAACTTTTGCTCTCTGGGATTGGTGGCATCAGAGATGAGATGGTGACTGAATTGGCAATGCTACTCGGATCCAGCTTGAAGGAGCTTCACCTTCTTGTCCTCTGATTCTCTTCTGTATGTGATTTCTACCTGCGCTTCAGACTCTTGACAGATGCAGCGGTGGTCAGAGTGTTGGCATGTTGTCAGAAGTGCAAAGTTTTGGACCTGGATGATACATTGCACCACTGCTCTCTGACATGGCCATTGATCATTGCGGGTGCTTTCTCTGAAATGTTCAAAGTTAGGTACTTGTTCTGTCTATCGTTGGATGATTTTGAGCTTCTCAATATTTTTGGGGAGTTCTGCCATTGTTATGGCTTACTGTTTCATGCTGACTCTGCTCCAATTAGTTTGGTAACTTGCCAGAAAACTGGATGCAAGCTAGAGGGCAAGTAGATTAGTGCAGTATCACTTAAGGCAGGTTGTGGGTGTTAGCAAAAGTTCTGAGTGTGAAACAGCAATTTAAGCAGTTATTGAGTGTTCAAGTACTGTTGTTAGAGCATCAGAGTAGAAAGTACACCAGGAACCAATGGCTTCTAGTGCCTAGTCCTTGCACAGATGATTTTTCAGCAGTTAAAGAGAATGATATAACCCATGACCTTGCTAGCACTCACCCTCTTATGGTGAAAAACATATGAAGAAAGAGTAGATAAATCTCCATACCTTGAGTGCCTGTTTAACATACTGTTGTCCAACTTAAAACTTTGCTGAATGTTGATGGCTGTAGTGAAAAAAGCAGTAGCAGCATTTATCAGTGCTTCGGGTAGTTCCTTGTGTGAGCTTTCAAGCAACTTGTGTACTACAGGTAAGTTCCATCCTTGAATTTTGCAAGGTAGTGTATTATGAGCATCTGATGTTTGTTCTGAGTGAGCTGTTATTGTCTATAATACCTCCAGTGCAGAGGCTTTTTATTGAATTTTCTGGATCTAAGTGAAAGTATTGTGTGAGTGCTTGCTAGAGAGCTGAGTGACTCCAGTGAGCTCCTTTTTTCCCATGAAAAGATCATATATGCAGTATTCTGGGAACTACATGTTGGTACTGGAAGGAAATATCAAAGTTTTATTGGTGAAAGGGAGCACTACAAGGTCTAATTGGGGATAGTGTTGTTTGCTTGGTACATGCCAGGGACAACACACTTGTGGCATTGGCTAAACATACTCAAATGAGCTTGGAGGTTTTGGACATGTCCTGGTTATAGACTAGGCTCTTGGCTTAGTAGCCAACTCATGTCTTCTTCTTCATCAGCTTCACCTGTTTGGCTGTACCCAGGTTTGTCACTTCCCTTGTCTGTACAATGGGTGCTTTCAGGGTGCAAATTTATGCAGGTAATGTCATTGTCTGCTGATGCAAATGAATAACTTTTTGCTTCATTCTCTGCTGTGTGCCTGTACCATGAAAATGTGATGCTGAGCAATGACCACCAATGAACGGAAGGGCACACATTGATCATGCAACTGGTTTGAACTGCAGGCTTCTTTCCCATACAAAGTGGTCTTCACATGGAATAAGCTAGGAATTGAAGTTGAAGGGATGTGAGGTGCTTCCTTATACTGCTATGTGAGCTTTCTAGAAGCATAATACTTGAATTAAATCATCACTTTTGAATTGGTCTGGTTGTCTACTCTGCAGGTTACAAGATTCTTCAAACTCCTCATTAGAGGTGATTGGATTTGGGCATGACCATATAACCTCTCCTGGATACCAATCAAACTCTGGATGGTGGCAGTTTCATCAACACATCCACAGTGGTGAGTTTGTTTGTGTATGACACCTAAGATTGTTTGAACGAGTTTCTTCAAGATAGGTGCTGCACGCAAAACATCCATCACTTGCCAAAATCTGCATAATAACTCTCATCTGACATTAACATGGAAAATGGGAGCGAGGAAAACTGTCTCTTCTATGAGGGAACAAATTGAATTCATCTGAAAACTGAGTTTGCATGATCAGCTTGGGAAGAGCAAACTGTCACAGATGACAGAATGCCATTTTCATGATGTGATATTGACTCCTGATACAAGCAAGCAGCTCAGGTTCCTTGCTCCTCCCCCACCTTTTGTTGATTGAATTCAGAATTTCCATGTCATGTGGGACACCTTTTGGTGAATGTTGTTAAGTCTGCTTCCATTCCTTCTTTTTGTTCCAAACTTTGGCAGTTGTTTAAGTGCTTTCAGTGTTTTTTCACTTGTGCTGAGTTGTGGAGATGTCATTTCTGTTTCTAATGCAGAGAAAGCCAGGAAGGGTTTTGAATGGGTGTTAATGACCTTGGGTGCCTTCTTTGTGTGCTCATTTTTACCACAACAAAACCATGGTTTTTTGTTGATGCTTGAAGCTTGATTGAATTGACTACATGGTGTCCAAGTTGTCTGATTTACTCAGCTATAGTTTGAACTATTCTGTTTTTGTTTTTAAATGCAACACTTTGGCTATTTTTTTGGGCACCCAAGTGAAGCATGTTGCTATATTATCTAGCTTCTAACATTATTAATCAATTAGAATCAGATATTTTAACTGTGATGTGGATGTTGGAACCTTTAACTTTGTCAAAACACCTAAATGATTTCAACTTGTAAATCTTAACCAAAAAGGATCATGTTTTTATAATATGACATGTATTTCAAGGAGACAAATTGGTTTAGAGGTTAAACAACGTTATTTGGACTAAATTGTTTTAGGGTTGATTTGGGGTTTCAAGTCCAAATAACATATGCTTCATTTGTTTATAACTATACCAAAATTTCACTAATGTTGTTGTTTTGAATGTGATAAAATGTACTTAATGATTATCAAAAGGTGTATATGATTTTTTTATACATTAATACTAATAATTACATTGATAATTCATGTAAATATTACGTACCAAATTTGATAATCACAAAGTTGAAATATTTTTAAAAGGTGAAAGGTGTGTATGTAGCCCTTATTTGTGCCTCTATCAAGGAAGCTTGTAGCATGATCGAAAGATGCATTATTAATCCCAATGGATTTATACAAGAAAAAATATTTTGCATTGGGTTGTGAGTGTTTTTTTAGCAAAAAGATGAAAAGAAGTCCAAAAAAAGATTTATGGCATGTTTTCCCATTGAAAGTGCTAGGATTGTCACTCAATGTCACTACAAGTGGGAAAGGATGAAAAAAATATATTTCCAAGAGAAGGCACCAAACACTATAGAAGGTGGTACACAAGTGCAACAACTACGCTTGTGCAGTTCCATGATTTCCTCCTTTCACAATTCTTACATTTAGTATCATAGTAGGTAGGTTCAGCACAAAATACTTATGAGGAAAAAAAATTGGACTTTTGAAAAATTATTCAGGATTGTTCCGATGTACTTAACAAATAAAAAATGAACATTAATTGGATTTTAATAGGAGATCAAGGACATTTGGGCTCAGTAAGCCCATGTACATATAAGAATCATTGGGATGGAGGAATGCAAACGTGTTTTCACGCCCATCACTGAGTTATAATGCCAAAAACAAGAAAACCCAAAAGCAAACATACCCAAAAGCAAACATATAAATTCAAGTTGACAAAGGAGATATTATATAATAAAGTTATAGGTAACTTCATGTAGGCTACACAACGATGAGGGTTTTTTTAATTTCAATTTTGTGGTTAGCCACATTGGCAATCATCAACAAGAGGAATTGCCCAATTTGGCCATAGGCCAAAGAGGAAAGTAGAAATTTTAAGAATGGGGCTGTATTTGGGCCACCTGCT
>Ga0209611_10007147_pt1 | contig 17980 bp, 17 predicted proteins | sample S1TSphgellanicum_3_FD_187693 | JGI IMG/M metagenome (GOLD analysis project Ga0209611, IMG submission 187693) | Host-associated microbial communities from peat moss isolated from Minnesota, USA - S1T2_Fc - Sphagnum magellanicum MG (SPAdes) (version 2) | ecosystem: Host-associated > Plants > Peat...
GTTCATCAGTTAATGCCATGTATGTTTTCTTGCCCATAATTACAATTGTTGTTTACAATTGTTGGCCTCGTTTATATCTAAACTATCTGGTATATTCAGAGGCCGGGCCGGTTCTGCCATAGAAAACAACACTGGAATTGCCACCATAGCAGACAATTCCAATTACGCCTGTGGGGACTTAGTCTGTCTGTGTGCAGAACGCCCTGTCACAGACAGACTAAGCGAATTAATATATTAGATTAGATAGATAAAATAAAGTGACGGCTTAATTTAAACTTAGGTTGAACCGTTCACATTGAGGGGTTTTTTAAACTACACAAGAAGTTTGGGCAGCTTGGGGAAATTTAGGATTTTTTTTTCATGCCACTCATTTTTTTTTTTTTGGCACTTTAGAGTTCCTGGGAAATGTTTTCCAGGATGCTTGAAAGAATTTCACCAGTTTGAGAAATTTAATTCTGCCCGATAAATTTCGGGCACATTAGATAGGTTGATTTTTTTTCATTTTTGCTCAAAATTTTGAGAACTCAACCAATCCTGATGCTTGGAAAGATTCAGGAGAATTTCTTTTGAGCAAGCTCTGGAAAAATTCCAGGCAATTTCAGAAATTTCACTCTGTCCTAGAAATCAGAAAGGTTGAAAGTTTTTCAATTTTGCCAAAAAATTTGGGGACTCTGGAAAAATCCTGAGGCTTGAAAATTTCGGGCATTTGGGGAATTTTTATGCTACAGATAGTTTTGGGCCCCTTACAAAGGTTGAAGAAAGTTTGAATTTATACCCAAACATTTTGGGCACTCTGGAAAATTCCTAACACATGAAAAAAAAATGGGGCAGTTTTTGGGATTTTTTTCTGCCTGATAACTTATAACACATTATGCAAGTTGATTTTCTTTCCTGCCCAGCATTTCAGGTTTTCTCTCACATGAATGTCAATATGTTGGGTAGAGCAACATTAGAAACTCTTGTGAACATGAGGGGTTATTTAACCCCTTTGAAATCACGTGGTTCTTTTACTTTGTCCCTTTCACCACCTCATGTGAATCTAGCTTAAAGGTTTAAAGAATATATCTAGGACTAAGGGTGAGAGTCTTTGCACCTTAAGAAAAATGTCTTACACGCTTCAGACAAATGTCCCACACCTTGAAAATAAATGTCCTACCCTTCAAAGATAAATGTCTCAGAACCCCAAACCAAATGTCTTGCACCCCCTCAAGACGATTGTGTGACAACCCCATGACAAATGGCCTATTCCATTAACAGAAATATCTCACAGCCCCAAGACAAATGTATTGCAACCTTAAGACAAATGTCTCGCACCTTAAAACAACGACCCAGTCCATTATGTAATAGTTCCAAGCCATTGGACCAAGAATTCATATGTATTTGATAAAATACACATGTTAAAAAAATACCATGTTATCACTCAGGCCGAGAGAGTTTATCCCAAGAGAAAATTAATTTTGCATATGCATATTGGCCTGGGGTTGGAATATATTTTTGGGCATATTGGCTTAAGGTTGGAATGATTTTTTGAAATATAGCCTAAGGTTAGAAATCTTTTGCCATTCTGGCCTAGGATTACAATTTTATGTACCATTTTCACATATGATTGAACCATTTTTTAACAAATGGACCTGAGGTTGGAGTCATCTATCAGTATGGATGTTTTGGGATTCTGTAGTTGGGTCACATAATCCAAATTGTGGGACCCAATGAAAACTACATTGTGCTGCAGTCTCTCCATAAGAGATCTCTGCCCGAGGCCGGTAGGCTGAGCGAACGGGTAGAAAATCACAGAAGCGCCTGTACTAAGGTCCCTTTCCTGGGATTTTTCACTTTGAAAAAATAGTGATAGGCTGGCTGGTACCTTCCGCGAATCAGAAGATCCGGAAAATAATAGACAGCCCAAAGGAAATGAATGCAGTCAGTACAAAAGTACCGCTGCGAATTATTTCCTCCAGTCTGCCCATTTTCCCGGTTTATTTTCAAATTGTCATGCCTAGGCATGTTTTGCGTGCATGTTATGCATGTTATGAACACACTAAAGGGGGATGTAACCTATTACTCGGCATCTTATGTGAGGTTACAAGCGCAAACCATACCGTATTATGTGAGGTTACACCTACAAAACATGCCTGGGTGTCACTTGAGAAAATATGCATGGGAAATGGGCACCGTGGAAGAAAAAATAGCAGAAGGACTTTTGTACTGACTGCATTCATTTCCTTTGGCCTGACTAATGTTTTCCGACTCCTAGTAGAGCCTGGCTGGCCGCTTCCACCGCAGATGGTCCCACTTGCTGGAAAGAGGTTTCTTCGGGCAGGTAACGGAACAGAAAGTACAAAGGAAAAATCCAGGCAATGCTTTCCACATGACGAAGTCCCAGTTACGAAGCAAAAGCCGAGGACTAAAACAAAGTTGCCGTTAAAAATGGAAGGAAAGTGAAAAAATTATACTGGATGACACTTCATCACATCCAAATTAGCTTGAAGAGCTCTTCGTGTCACGTACTTCTCGGTGGGTGTTTTTGTTCTCGCTTTTCTGTGCGACGGGAGCTGCACTTCTTGAAGACGGCAAGTCGAACAGCAGAGCTTGGAAGTTGTCGTCGAGGAGAAGCGCAGGTAGGACGAAGGTGCAGCTCTGAAGTTGTCGTCGAGGAGAAGCGCGGGTCGGACGAAGGTGCGGTGAGAAGAGGAGGCGTTGTAGTGATTGATAGGGCAGGCGAGCGGCCGGGGAAAAGCAAGTGACACGGTTGAAGGTGCGACGGGTGAGAGACCTCGTTGCTCAAGAGCAGATGCATAAACTGAGTCTCCTGCCCGATGACCATTGTACCCGTGGCTGTTTGGAGTGACGGGAAGGGCATGCGGCTTTGAGAAATGTCTTCGACGGTATGCCCCCAGGACTCATGACTTGTGTTGTCAAGTATTAGCGAACTTCGATGCTTTTGGATCAGTTTATTTAGAACCCCACTAGGACTTTGTGCTTATGGAGCTGTTGTTGAGCCGCTGTGTGCTAAGCTTTGGAATGAAGTTATTGATAGGACTTGTTGCATCCCCTTGTTGGTCTTACCGTATGGGGTAGGACTATGTATGCATATGGTGGTTTTGGACCTACCAATCTAAGGATGTCAATTCTGCCACAGTCCTCAAGGTATATCCTGTGATATCTTTGACAATTGTTCTCAACCGTGTATGCAGGTATTGAAATGATTCACATGCCTCATGTTCATCCTTCTGAAAATTCAAGGCCACCCTCTAAAGATTCTGTTAAAGAGGACTAGAGGGTAGCTCAATAAGGAAAAATTGTAAGGCCAGTTGGTCTTTGTTCTCCTCTGCTATCCCTTTCTGTGTGTTGTCTATCCTTTTGTATTTGTCTGTTTTTTGTAATCTTCTTGTGTTGTTGCATGTTTCTAGCCAGTGGCATGGCTAAGTCCTTCTGTTGCTTCCAAAACACCAGCAGAAACTCAGTATGCAGGTTAGTGTTTTCACTGACCTTTACCTACTGTATGGAGCTGATTAAGTCAGTGGGAAAGTTGTGATAGAGAAGTCACTTTCATACATGCTGCTGTTGATAGTACCTGAACAGGTGTGAGGCTGGTACTGTTGTTCATACTGCTTTCGTGTTTTATTTTGTTTTTTGTTTCTTGGTCCTTTGTTCTCTGTTTTTTCTCTCCTTCTTTGGGATTCTCTGTGGCTGCTTGAAGAAGTGTTAGCCTTCTCTTAATCATGAGAATGGAAATTTCTTGATTCGTATGAGAGATATTTATTGCTTTGTTATTGCAGTGAAATGGGCATGCTTTCTGAAGCTGTGGTGTTGTCATGTACATCAAAACATAACAGAAGGATTTCTCTTTCCTCACATTTCAAGATCTCCATTGTCTTTGGTTTCAACACATCTGAAGATCTTCAGTGCTGACTTTACTTTCTTTGAGGTAAGACTCTCCCTCACATGGTTGTCATGCTTTTCACTAGATGCTCTTAATATGCTGTGAGACAAGGTGGGTTTGGTTTCTGCTATGTTACTTGTTACATCTTTGACAACTATTTTATGGTCACTCAAATCCCTGTACATCTGATGTATGTTTGATAAGGTTGATCATTCATGTGTGAGTTGCAGTGCTTTGGGAGATGCAACTTATTCATTAGGGTCCAAGGCTTTAGGGCACGAAGGTTAGTATTTCTGACTACTTAATGGACCAGGTTAAGGACAGAGTCAAGAAAGAAAGTTTGAATCACTTGGTTTCAATGTGATTGAGATAAGAGCCTTGTAGAGTTCGCCATAGTTTTTTAAATGCCTTTTGTAGAATATAGCCACTTATTGATTGCATGATATTTTTCTGTGGTTTTATTCAATTTGACTCTGGAGAGTGCATGAATTACAGGGCACTAGGGAAGACTCAAAATATAGAATCCCAATCTTATTTATTCAATAGAAAGGGAACAGTAATGTTTCTGTTCCTGTGGTGGACATGTTAGTCTGTCTCCAGGAATACTGTAGAAGTGCACAGAGTGACCTGGATCCTTAGTGAGGGGGGTCTCCCAAGAGGGTCAACAAAAGCATGGTTTGTGTGATGTGTACCAATTGCTTTCATGTCCCAGGTTGAACGATTTAGGATGTGCATGGAAGACTGATGACACGCTGGTTCCTCCTTGAAAAATCAAGTAAAATCTTGCAAGATGTTTTTAAACTGGTTTTTCCGTTCAAAAGCTCCTCCAAGCTCATCCCATGCATCTGTGAGTACTCTAAATGCATGCCTAAATTCATTGCACTTGGTTCTCTGAGATTTTCTCATGTGTGTTTTCAAGGCTACAATGGTGCTTATTACTTATGGAACCATGCAAAACAACTTTGGCACAGTTGAGAAATATCCAGAGATGATCATTGTAAATTGTATTTATGAAGGTGATCATTGCTTGGGTGAACTCATAAGATCGTAAGGTGTTGTCATCTATGGTTGTTGGGACCTATTGACAGCAGGAGGCACAAGATTTTTGTCATCAAACTTGCTGAGTCTACTACATCCGTCAGGGTTTGAAGAAACAAGATTTCTAAATTTGGAAAAAAGAAGTGTTCCTAAGTTGAATTGCAATAAATAACTTGTGGTCATTATATGGGAAATCATGTTATGATGTTGGTTATTACCCTCAGGTTCCACTTGTGCATCAGCTGTGGCCACCTGAAGATACTGTGTGCTGCATTGACTTCGACATTGTGTTTTTCCATGGTGTGCGAAAGCCGGGGGAAACAGATGCTTGGAAGAATACTTGGGTTGAACACACTTCTGCCCAAGAATTTTGGGTTAAAGATTGGCTGCCACAAGATTTGGATGGAAATGTGCGTGTCTTAGCCTTGTCATATGACTCTTGTGCCATACAGTCAAACAACGAGGGCAACTTGCAAGACGTCAGGGACCTTGGATGTCGTTTATTAGAGAGCCTTGTGTTCAGGTTTCTCCACACAAAATCCTGAGTACCTTTACTTTGTTGGAATGTTCCCCAACTCAGCTTGATAATTGGACATGTGGAAAGAAGTCGAATACACAATGAGGTGGCTTTGAGACATAGTTTCAATGTTGAAGTTGGATTATTGCCCCAGAAATGCAGTGTGTCTATATTGGATACTATTTTGTACTAGACTGCTCTAATTCAAACCATTGCTTGGTCTGCCTCTGTTTTGAGGGGTTTAGTGTTCCTTCGTCTGCTTTTCTGCTTTTCTGCTTTTCGGATTAAAGAAAAATTCCTTTTTGGAATTTCCCCTTTCAGCGTTTGCAAAATGGTTTTGTTTCAGGTCTTGTAAGTGGGGAGCTTCTTGTAAACCCACTTGTTCATAGTTTTTCCCTGTTGTCCTTTCCTCTAGTTTTCTTTTCCCTCTCTGTCAGTCTCTTTTTGTCTTGTCCTTGTTGATGTGGTCTGTTGCTAGCCAGTAGTATGGCTGAGTCTTCCCGTTGGGTTCCGGAACTGCAGCAGAAACTCAGTTCATAGGTTGGTGCTTGTCATCGGCCTTTACCTACTGTAGGGAGCTGATGAAGTCAGTGGGGAAGTTGTGGTAGTTAAGTCACTATCATACATACTATTGTTGATGATGGTCACTGAACAGGTGTGGGACTGGCACTTTTGTTCATACTGGTGTGTGTTTTTTGATTTTTTGTTTGTTCTGTCTTTCCTAGTTTGGTTCCTTTGGTGGTTTCCTGAGGAAGTGTTAACCTTGCTGTTTTTTCTTCATCCTGAGAATGGAGATTTCTCTATTCTTATGAAAGATACTTCCTTATTCACTTATATGTGGTCAGATCTGAGGCTCTACAACCTTAGTATGAGTTATCTCTGAATTCTCTTCAGGTTGACTTAAATTGTACATACAGATGTTTTCAATACTTATGAAAGTACTTGCAATCAGTTAATGATTGTCAAAATTCTTCTGGTATGTCTTGACACATTGCAAAGGGCATTTAGCTATATGAGTTCTAGTTTTTATACAAGCAATTTTCACATACAAAAGTTGGTGACATTCATAATGTATTAACACAAGTTATTTTCTTGTGGCAGTGATCCCTGGAGATTGGGCCAACAACATGGATGTGTTTTGGTAGGCCATTCTTTTGGTGGTCTGGTGATCAAAAGTTTGGTTGTGGCAGCGGCAAATTATTGGTGTCAATACAGGCAATCTAATGATCTTGATAAACAGCTGGTGGCAGATAGGTTCCTGGAGAATTTGAGAGGTGTAGTCAATTATGCAGTTCCCCATAATGGTTCATTCTTGGAATCATACTTTACTCTTGGGCACAATCTATCTGGATGGGTGAAACTGGCTGAGTTCATGAAGCAGCTCAAACCATTTCCAGAAGGGATGGACGACTTGTCAGTAATGTTTGATGAAATAAAACACGAAAAATCTATCCTTGTGTATGATTTCGTTGAAGACAAGCCTCTTAAAGATCTGGTAAGCAATGACTTTCTATGTTGATTCAAAGCCAGATCACCAATATTTCTGAATGTTAAGATACCCTTGATAATTCAATTTCCAAAAGCCTAGCATTCAAGATACAGATAGTGCCAATGATTTTACTATGGGAGTATCTCAGTTTATTTATGATGAAAAATGCTTTTACCAGGGAAAAATGATGGTGCCAACAGCATCAGCACAAAGGTTTGCAGGAGCTTGGTGGAGATTGGAAGCTTGTGATCACTTCACAGTTTGCAAGCCTATTAGTAAGTTCGATCCAGGCTATAGATTGCTTGTGAAGTGCACAAGAGATTGTCAGCAAGTGGTGAGCAGTATAGACTCAATGAATCCTTTCGTGGCCTTCCTCTTTATCACGAATTTTGCTGACTTGTTGATATCATAGGTTAGTTGAATTTCCTCCCTTCGTATACTTGCAATCCAGCACCTTATGATTTTGCTAGCTAGTGACTTTAACACTTCCAAAGAATAACTATATCCTGTAGACTGGTGTAATCAGTGTTATGAAAATGCATGAACTTTTCATCTTATTGGCATTGATATGATTTTACATAGTTTTTGTGTTCAAAGGCAGTATGAATTACGGGATTTATGGTAGTGCATTACTAGTAAGTCCGTATATATGTGAAGCATAGATCTTTTAATCATTTAAGTATATGTGCATATAGATGCCTCCAAGAATGGCTTAGGTGACAGGTGTTCAATTATTGGTGAGCATACCATTTCACCTTAGCATGCATATTCCACAAAATATGATCAAATTGTAGATGTGAACATATCCTCACAAGATTTTAGGTGGACCACATTGACTTGATTAAATTGAACATACTCTCTCTTTGGCAGGATTCTTTATTGAGGCAGGCACGCTTTTTATCTGAAGTTCCCCAAGAGCTACCAAATATCATGAAAGGGGATTCTTCTCGGTACTTGGAGCTTGTAGCAAACTCTCTGAAGGATGTCCAGATCTTGATTTCTCCACAAAGTGCAAATCCAGTACCCATGATCAATGAGCTCCAATGTCAATATTTATTGGAGAAGTTTTGTGATAGTCTAACAGGTGCAAGGGCATGCATTCAGGACGCATCTTTACAACATGGTCAAGAATTGCATGATACTTTGAAAAGTCTTGCACGACTGGCTAAGGAGGCTGAGAAACTTGTTCGTGATTGTTGTAATCCCGAATGGATCCAAGCTGCCATGATCTTTGCAAATGCCAAGGAGCATTTTGCATCCTTGACTTTTAAATTAAGGTTGTACATGGAACTTTTGCAAAGCATTTTCCAGGAAGGAGCAACAAAGGAGTTTTTGACTAAACTTCAGGATCGAAACTGGATTGATGATGTCAAGGATGAAGAATTTCACTCCATTGATGAGAAAGCAAAGGAGGATCGACAAAGGTTGCTATCAAGATTGACTGAGGTTCAGTCAAGTGATTCAGAGAATCTCATGAAAAGATTAGAAATCTCCTCTGATCGAGCTACTTTCTTGCAGAAGAATGCAACTAATGTGATCAATGCCTGGAAAGTGGAATACAAAAGTATTCATCGAGTGCCAAATGGTCAAATAGGAAGGGGAGGTTCTGCAACTGTTCACAAAGTTACATGGCTTGGCAAAGATTTTGCAGAGAAGTGTTTTCATGGACCAGAAAATGAAACTCTGCGAAAAGAAGCATCTCTTCTTGCAGGATTGTCTCACCCCAATGTTTTGCCCTTGTTTTGTTATGCAAAGGGATCATTCTTGTTCCCTTATTATGGAGCTGATGGATGGGGATCTTCACCAATTAATGGAAAGATTGGTGAACAATGAAAGCCAAGATGCCCCGTTTGAACTTCTGGAAGCAGTTGACATCATGTTGCAAGTAGCGGAAGGCATGAATTACTTGCATCAAAACAGGGTGGTTCATCGAGATCTGAAATCAATGAACATTCTTGTGAAGTACAATGAACATGATAGGCATGTGTATGCAAAAGTGGCTGATTTTGGGCTCTCCAGAATAAAGGAATTAAGTTGCACATATTCCAACCTAACAATGGATCTGGGTACAACTCGATGGATGGCGCCAGAACTGTTTCGTGATTCAGAGGATCATAATGTTGGTCCAAGTTCACCAAGTAAGTCCTTGAAGTATCATTTCAAAGTTGATGTCTACAGCTTTGGGATGGTGTGTTATGAGATTTTGACTGGATGTGTCCCTTTCTTCAATTTCAAGCTGATGGATCTTCGGAAGAGGATAAAGGATGGTTTGAGACCAGATATGCCTGAACAATGCCCTGAGCAGCTGTCCACCTTGGTTCAAGCCTGTTATCATCCTGACCCTAAGGCACGACCTTCATTTCCTGACATTTGTGTGGAGTTGAGGCATATTATGTGCTCACTCATGTTAGTTTCTACATCGTGATCCTTGTACAAGCTTTGTAAAGGGAGTAGTTCATTTTTGTGGAATTGTATATAGATTGATAAGTCTAACAACCTGAAGCATGGTCATGAGTGCTTGAGGAGGAGGAAATATAGATTTGTAGTTTAGAGAATAGAGGAAAGCCCAATCATAGATTCCAGAAGTAAAATGTGACACGTGCCCATTGAAGGTGGACAAACTTTGCAATGTTGAAGCTATATTGAGAACATCAATGTTGAAATTGGAGCAAAACTAAGTTGTCAGTGATTGATTGAGTTGAAAATATCTACTCTTGCAGTAGTACGATGAAGACTCTGAAATTGGTGTGAAAGGATTGATGGTTGTTGCAAGGAGGTATAGTCATTAAGGTATATAGTAAATACACTGACATGCCCCTAAAACATTTACATAGCATTGTGGGAGGGTTAAGAGTGAAAAACTTATACAAGGCAATGATGTAAGTGTTGAAAGCTTGAAGTGTAAAATGTTCAAATGTGTAAGTGTAATTATTCATGGGATTGACATGTCATATATGGACCTATTGACATTCAAGACATTGGCAAAAACCCCTAAATCCATTTAAAAATTGCTTCTAAATAATGCAAATATGGTTTCCTTAGAGTAAATCAAGGTATTTGAGTCCAAATAATGTAACATATTTTGGGTTTATTATGTTTATTAAGAGGCCTCACTGAAAAAGGGGAAAGTACTAATGTGGGTGTTGGTTCACCTTGGTGCAATCAGTGAATAGGAGATAATGGAAACATCCCTTTAGGTCACTCAAGATGATTAAGAAAACAAATTCAGATCACCAAATCTAGGATCCCATTGGCTTGAAAAAATAATCTTGAAGCTTACACTCAACCCTATCTTGTTGAACATTGAAAATAATGACCCTTTCTTCCCATGTCCAATGGCCTTCTAAAATTTTCACAAACCTATCAAAATTTATTACACAAGTAAGTATTAGTTCGCTCAAGGCAACTAAAAATAATAATTCAAACTGCCAAATCTAGCAATTTCATTGTTCATGCCTTCAATTTTCTTAGAAGCACATCACTTATTCGACCTCATCTACACGCCATTGCCACGCCCAAGTTGGGCTCACTGGAGAGAATCTTGCACACCACTAGGTTTGAGAATCCATGACCTTTTGCGGTCGTAGGGTTCCAAAAGGAGCTATTTCAGCATTGCATGGTTTTTTGTTTTTTCAAGAACTATCAATTTAGGGTAGTTGACTTTTCAGAATTTACATAATCGGTTGGTTCCAATTTTTCGCAAAAAAAAGATTTTAAAAAATTGACTGATTCTAGTTCCTTACAAATTAAAAATTTGTACAACTTAGCTGGTTCCAAGGGTTTAAAAGATTGGAAGGGTGGTTTTGTTGATTCGTTTTTTTTGAAAGAAAACATCTTGATTCGACAAAATGATTCTCATGAAAAGCCCTTGACCCGACTACATCTACCTAGTTTTTAGATTTATGGGGCAATTTTTTAATCCAATTTTTTGAAGAAGCTTGGTTGATTACAATCCTCATTCTTAGGCAAAACATCTAGTTGGTTGCATTGTTTCAATTACCGTATAAATCAAATCTAGTTATTTCAATTGTGAGACTATTTTTTTAATATGAATTTTTTTGAATGACCACACATTATACAAGCCTTTGAAATTAGCCAATTTTTTAGTTTTTTAAAAGTAAAAGAACAACACAATGTTTTCAATTCTCATTTTCAACAAGGCATTGAAATTACATAATTTTTTGAAATCAACCATGGACAACAAATAAAAAGAATAGTTCAAATGCATTTTCATTTAATCAAGGCACTTACATTAAAAATCCAAAATTCAAAATACCAAGCAATTGTGAAGAAAAGCTTCAATGATACACTTCAAAATTAAGTTACATATAAACATTTTGTGTCATTTTAATGCCATATTAATCATGGGAAGTTGTGTTAAATGATTAATTTGAGTTTGAGGAATTCAAATTTAAAATTCATTTAACTTGATTTGAGTTTTGTTTGAGTGAAAGACTTTTGGAACTTGAACAGTAGCTATTTTAAAAATAATTTGTTGCATAAAAAGGTAAACTAAGCCCTCTCTTAATTAAAAAAATTTGATGAGAAAAAGATTGAACTAATAATAAACTATTACCCCATTCAAAAAACATTCACAATTTAAAAGTTGTGAAATTTCAAAAATTCAAAATATATTTCAAAATTTTAGAATTTAAAAAGTTTTTGATCACATGAAAATGGGGTGTAATGTACATGACATACAATAACAAATTGTAACATATGATATAAGAAACTAAACCCTAAAATATTTAACATATTTTGGTATGATTTGGAATTATGATCATTTTTCAAAATGAAACACATAATTTTACAAAATATACACAATTAATGAAAAATTCATAGGTATTAGAAAAAAATAAACATAAAAGATGTGATGTATTGTGGCAATTATAAATATTTTGCAAAAGATTTCATCCAATTTTTTTAAAATGATCATCAAAGCACCCATACTCTTTGAATCCTTTGTCATTGTTGACACATTTGATGGTGATTTGACCCTTATGAGTTCTTATGGTTTTACGATAATGTGTTGTATGAATGTGCAAATATAACTAAAGATCATACCAAGTAGTTTAAATGATTTATGACAAGTTGTATAATTCAATTAACATTAGAGATCTTTTATTGGCCTAAATTACCATTTTTCACGTAAGCATGGTCTTTGGAGGAAAGAAATATGTTGTCATATCTTGTTGATGAAAATTATGTAATAATATTGTTTTTGATGTTAATTGCAACATGTGTTCAACATGGCATTTTTATTTATTCAAACAACACCCAAAGATTGTCCATTGATGTCCCAAACGTTGGCTATGTTTTTGGGTGAAATGGAGATTGTATTAAGAGGAAAAAAAATGAAAACTTTTTAAATGAGTATAACAATTTAAATTGATCTTACTAAAAACAATGTGTTGTCAAGTGGTTCCAACAATGATAGCTAGAATACCAATGTTGAATGTGAATTACACCTTTTGGATCCAAGATAAAGTGTACTCGAATGTTTTGATTTTTAAAGTCTTTATATCCCATCAACCTCATGTTGTTTAATATGTCACATTTTTTTGTAATTATTTATACCTTCAATCAAGGAACACATAGATATTGGGTTTCAAATGATTTAAATGTACATTTGTTGCTTTTGGTTTTGGGCCTCTATGTTATATAAGTTCTTATATAGGAATGTGCATGGTTTTAGATGCCTTATTTCCACAATTTTTCATGTACATGCATTTCATAAATTTATTTTGAATATTGTTTAAGTTCAAATGAAAACTAAATATACAAAAAATGTTTTGTCACAAATAAATTTGGTGACATATCATATTAAGGAATCAATTAAATTGTATGTAAAGAAACTAAATTAGAACTTGTGAATAATCGATTGTTTTGATTCATTTAAATGCCTTTTTTACCCATCACATTGTGTGTTAAGGATTAGCCTTCACATTGTGCACTAATGAAGGGCCATCACTTGTTATGTCAAGATAATTATCATATAAGATGGTCACTAGTCTAAAAATAACATGATAAGACTTTGTGATAATTCACAATTTAATCATATAATAGTAAAAATTTAATCAAACCAATTATAAAATTTATTAGACTTTGAAATAACAAATTTCCAAAACGATGTTTGATGTTGTTAAATTTCCTCAAGTTCACAAGGATGAGAAGTTGAAATCCTCTTGTTAAAATAAATATCATTATGCGAAGTTATTTTCAAAAACAATCCCTAGAAAAAAGATGAAAATAGATATAACAATGAGTTGAACAAACTTGTAGACCTTCAAAAATCAATGTAATCTAGTTGAATTCATTTAGGATGTTGATCACTAAGATGATGAAGATCCTTGTTGAAAATTCAAGAACTTGAACAATTTAAACCTTGATTGAAAATAGCCCTCAAAGGCCTTTGGAGATATTTATTGAAGTTTTGAAAATTCAAAATAGAAAAAATCCAAGGTGTAAACATGGGGGGTAGGTGCACAAATGGGAGGACCAATTTGCCATAGATTCAAAGTCCCTATTTATTCAAAATCTTGATCAAATTTTGGAAAAATTACAACTAATTTACATTGATTTCCTCCTTTTTTCCCCCATAACTTTAATGTTTCATCTAGAATTTCAATTTCTTTAAGCATATAAACAAAAATACCATAAAACACTTTTTCCTCCAATATGATATGAATTTATAAAAAAATGTTTCTAATTGGCCCATTCAAAAGTCCATAAGTATAATCCTAAAATTCAATTAATTAATTTTTTAAACCCTTAATTTCCTTATTATGATATTTTACTAATTTCAAGTCCCTAACACACACCCCATAAATCAATGGACTATATCATAATCCAGAAATAAATGGCAATCAGATGTACACTCCATGAATTTTGAGTTCAAAAGTCCATGGCTTTACAAATTTTTAGATTTATAAAACGATTTTGTGCATCATGTGAATGTTCAAGTTAAAATCTTTAAACCAAGTTCATTTCAATAAATTTCAAGATCTATAAAGCAACATGGGCATTGCAATGGCAATCACAAGGCAAAATTGGCTTACATAACTCCCAAATTGGTCCACCCATTTATGCATGCACCCTGGGATGATGTTAAATCATATAATAATAAATGCCATAATAACATTTCTTGCCTTTCTTAATTTCATTTGGGACAAAAAAATCTTGTGAGTTAAAACTAAGACATGAAATTCACACATAATTAGACAAAAATTGGATATCAATTTTGAAAAATTCTAAGTAACCATTGACAACCAATTGTTCACATACTTGTGATAACAAGTTTTGAGATTTAATTAAGTTTAAGTCTAAGTTATAAGATAATTCTAAAGTTTCCAAATTGAAAGTTTGAAGGTTTTTTGGAATCACCATCAAAAGCTAATCAAGGAACCAACTTCCTTTCAAAATTGAATTAAAATTTGAACAAAAAATGTTGCCCAATCTTAAATAGGTTCAATATCTCTATGTACATAAGTATAATTTTATGAAAAAAAGTGTTTGGCTTTAGATATAGGCAAGTTATTACATTTGATTAGTTTTACATAACTAATATTATATGATTTTTGTTTTAAATTCTTTGTGGAAATGGCAAGAATTGAAGGCTCTAAAAATTCAAAAAACCAATCTCAAAACTAGATCAAAGGTTTCATTGAAAACGAAAATAAATAAAATTAGGGCCAAAGGTTCCAACAATTAGTGAACATTGGTAATGACCATATTTAGTGTTGAATTTTGTTAAATTGTCATGGAGTAATACTTATTGAATTTCTCCTAATGTGATATAAAGCTTTTTGAACATCTTTGTTGCAAATAAGAGGTTTTTTTCTTTCAACCTTCAAACATTAACATTAAATTAGTGCATAACTAATGTTTCTTTTATTGCATGTTGGTGTTAAACATTTGTGATTGGAAGTGTAATCTTAATTTGCAAACAACTTAATGAAACACATTTGACAATCATGATTTCTATTAAAATTTTTATACGTGACTATGTAAAATTTGAATGTTGATTGAATTAACATCTTAAAATACATCAATTTTGGGTTAAATTTTGGTCAATAGTTAAAATTTAAATGTGTGGGTTTTCAAAAAACCTTTGAATATGCACTATGATCACATATGTGTTTACTACACATGGTGTGATTTTTGTGAGAATTTATTCCCATATTTTGCACCCAACCAAGAAGGAATGTCAAGACAATTTGGTTGTTATACACATGTAAGGCCCATCACCACCTTCATATAGAATATTAGTCAATAAGAATAGATCTAGTAATTGATTATTGTTTATTTTCAATGTAACAAATTATTTTCTTGGTAAGAAATCATTATGTAAATAATTGTGACATTAGTCTATAACATTGCTAATCAATCTAATAGACATGTTGGGTCCCAGAGAAATTTCATGCAAGAATCTTGAGTCCCATATATTGCACTTTAACATAATGAAGTAAAAAACTTGTGTTTGTTTTGGATAACAACCATTTTTTTGTGTGAATTAAAAAAAAAATTATGTCATGAATTCAATTAAAAACCACCAAAAATTGGAAAAAAGGTCCCAAAAATTGCAAGATTTTATTCATGTATCAATAAGGTAGCCAAAAATATATAATGATTTTTTTTTGTTTTTAATATTTTGTTAATATCCAAATTTGGCAAAATCAATGTATGTCCACCTTGGTTTTGAAGAGAAAAATTCTATTGGATACATAGCAAGTTGTATCTATGTTTTCAATATTCTTATCCAACCAAAAAAAATGGAATTACCATAACCAATTACCATTAGACATAAGTAAATTGGGAATGGGTAAAAATTAGTAAACAATAGAAAAAAAAGGTGGGGGATGGAAAAAACTACCTAACATCAATAAAAAAATATGGGGGAATGCACAAAAACCAATATAAACATCAAATAAAACCAAAATGGGCGGAATGCCTTAATGTTGTAACAATGTGAATTAAATTGAAACAAATGTCCATCAAATTAAAAAAAAAAGTAAATTGGTAAAAACCAATAAGTATGAAATAGAAAGAAAAAAGAATTTGGAGGAAATGCAAATACTTAATGTTGTTGATAAAGTATGTAAGACAAATTAATGAATCTTTGGTGGACACATCAACCACCTTTAGATTCATCATCATAATCTCATGATGTTCATGATGTTCCTTGTTGATATCTCTCTTCAATTCCATCTTTTTGTTCTATCTCTTCATCTTCTTGATGAGTTTTTTTAGAATCTATTACTACTATTTGATTGTCAACAATGTGACCATCATATCCTAAAGATTCATTTATAGAGCTTGAAAATTTCCTATTAGAATTTCCAATCTTGAAAGAGGGATGCCACTAGCAAGTTTATGTCTCCTTTGAGAACACCTTTCAACTTCTTGCCATAAAACGTCATGGTGATATTTTTCTCTTCGTCTCACATAGGCATTGTTGGTATTTTGGTGATGTTGATACTATTAGGATTGAGTTGTTTCAAAGGCATTTGTGCACCGAGGTTTTCAATGATCCATAAGTTGGTTTGCACAATTACCAATTTTTCTATCTATTTCGTGGACAACTTATTCCTCTTTTGGTTTGAACTTGATTCCATATTGATCAATTCCTTTCACGAATTGAAGTGTCATAAAATAACCTTTTGCAATCTAGGCACATGCCTCCTAAACTTTTCTCACCATGAAATGGGCTATAACATCAGGTCTCAAAGTAAGGCAACCTTTCTATTAAAATATCCTTTCTTGCAAAAAAGTTGCAACAATTCATCTTCTATTGGATTTTTTTCAATAATTTTTGGAAAATTCGCATACATAAAAATCGAACTTTCATGAGATTTTTTGCCATAGAACCATCATTTTTTCTCCATAATGGATGGGTGACAAAACAACCACATGGATGGGTTGATGGAACCATTCTCATCATTAAAACCATTATTGTTTTTATCTCTAAGTGATGAGTTAAATTCAATTTTTTTGCTTACACAAGTGATGTACTAATTTTATTCAAGAATTCATATAACAACCCAAATGACAACCTCATTTATCTACCAAATTTAAAACTGTATAAAATGGTTATAAATTTATAACTATTTTTTGTACATTCTTCCAAAAATCATGAGAGAAATCATAATTTTTGAAGATGTGAGCTTTTTGAGTTCCAAAATCATTCCATTTAGACCAAACATTCGAAACTACAATTTGCTTTGAACTTTTATGAACCTTCACTAACCATTTTAAAACTATGAACATCATAACAAAGTGGGTGTTGGAAAATTCAAAGAAATCTAATTCTTCAAGTGTCTTACACATTGCTAACACCTTAGGCTTTTTTGTGACAAATGTCACAATTTCTTGCAATGCTCGACACTTCTTTCACCCAATCAAGTTTTTTAGTGTCCTCAATTATGAAGTCAAAGCAATGTGTGACACAAGGATTCCACATATTGTGTGGGTATTCAATAATATTCATCATGCCCATAAGCCTGTAATTGCTTATATTGTTAATCATAACTTGTATGACATTGGTAGGCCCTACATCTTTTATGACCTATTTACTGTGACCATGGATATAAGTAGCTGTAAAGTTTGATCTTCTTTCATATTAATGAAGTTCAACAACATGTTCCAATTCCAACCTTCTTTGCCATTCCATTTTGCATTTCAACATACAAAAAGAATTAAGGACAATAAGTCCAAATTACAAATAAATAAAAGTTCAATGCATATGCAATCAACATTTAGATTATGATAAGTTGAATTATCAAATGCACATACCTAAAAACCAAATATATTTTTGAATTTAAGGTTTAAATAATTCAATAACAATTACCTCTATGGCTAATGTTCAAAAGAGATGAAAAAGTTCTTGCACAACTTGGGGCTTCACTAAATCTTCTAGTTGTTGGTAGCTTTTGAAGTATCCTTTTCCAAGAAAGTGGAATAGAAAGTCTATAAGAATTCCAAAATCATTGAGTAGCTTAAGTAACAAAAATTGTTAAAAAAAAACTCTTTACATTTGACAAATATCGTAGCCTTG
>Ga0209611_10007150_pt1 | contig 17979 bp, 13 predicted proteins | sample S1TSphgellanicum_3_FD_187693 | JGI IMG/M metagenome (GOLD analysis project Ga0209611, IMG submission 187693) | Host-associated microbial communities from peat moss isolated from Minnesota, USA - S1T2_Fc - Sphagnum magellanicum MG (SPAdes) (version 2) | ecosystem: Host-associated > Plants > Peat...
AACCCGAACTTGCCCAAATCGAAATAGCCGCCTTCGAGCGCCAGATATTTATTGAATTCGTAACCGCCAAATATCTTATAACCGAAGTGCAGGTCGTCGTTCTTGATTGCCGTGGTATCGATGCCCTCTTCGAGCAACCCGTCGATGATTCGCGGATCGTCGATTTTTGCCCGCGACTGACCTAAGTTGGCGCCGAGATACCAACCATCGTCGTCAGCGACGGCCGGCGCACCCGCCGTGAGCGTCAGCGCCGTGACGGTGAGCACCCAGAAGGCGCGTGAAAATATCATGTTGTGCTCCACGAGCATTCAGAGCCTACGGCGCCGGTACATTGATGACGGTATTGACCAGGGTGATCTGGGGACCCAGCGACATGACCCTGCCATTGAGTGTGACGATCGAAAGTTGGCCGGCGGTCGAGAAGATGGCGCCCGATGACGTAATGATGGTGCCGACCATGGTGCCTCCACCGGCGGCGTTGATCGTGGCCGCTGTGCCGACCTGCCAGAACACGTTCTTGGCCTGCGCGCCGCCCGCCAGAATGACGCTTTGCGGAAAGGCCACGGCAGGACCGCCCACGGTGAGCGTCGTCGCCATTTGGAACACCCAGACCGCATTCGCGTTGCCGCCGGCGTCCAGGGTCAAATTTCCGCCTTGAATCAGAAACGAGCCCGTCGGCGGAGCCGTGTACACCCCGGGTGGAAGCGTGAGGGATCCCAAATTGGTGCCCGGGTTTGCCCCGGCGGGCATCCCTTCCAGTTCCAGATAAGCCGCATTCGCATCCACCAGCGCTTGCTGGGCAATTTTGCAATTGGCGATGTTCGGAGTCACGTCGTTAGGTCCGGTGGTCGAGGTCGTGCACGAGAAAATCGTGCCATTCACGCTGCCCACATTCGACTGCGTCTGGGTGTAGATGTCGCCGGGCGTGTCGTGATACCCGGTGATCGACGTCGTGGCGGTGGCGACGCTCGCCATGTCGCCGTTGATGACCGTCAAGGTGCCCGCATTCGTCATGCCGGCGGCGCCACTCAGATTGCCGAACGGCGACGCCGTACCCAAGGACACCGGCGCAAGGCAGTTTCCCGTCGCCGGGCCGACGGTAAAGGTCCACACGAAGTTGCTCGCCAGTTCATTGCCGGGCACCGCCAGATCCTTCACGCCGCCCGCGCCGCCGATGATCGTGGCCGTGTAGAGTCCTCCGACGGTCAGCGCGTTTTGCGGGGTGAAAGTTGCAATCCGGCCGGTCGCCGCGTCGAGCACCACGGAGGCCGCGGTAACCGACGTCGTGGCAGGAGAGGGTCCGGTCACGGTGAACGTCCCGGCGGTGATCGTGGCCGGGTCCATGCGCAAGCCGGAAGGCACGGTGAATGTCGCGTTGACCGACGCGTTCGGGCAGACGCCCGTTTGGCCCGCAGTCGGGTTGGTCGATGACACACTGACGTTTGCCGCGGGGGCTGCCGCCGCCGTGGTGAACGTCCACACATAATTGCTGGCTGCGGGCAGCGGCGCTTGGTTGCCGGCCAAGGCATTGCCCGCGAGATCGGTGACCGCGGTGGTCAGAGTCGCGGTATACGTCTCGCCGAGCGCCAGCGGCGCGCTCGGAGTGAACACCGCCGTTTGGTCGCCTCCCTGATAGCTCACGGTTCCTGCCGGCGATACGCACGGCGTGGCGCAGGTGACCGTGAAGCTGCTCGCGCCGATGCTCGCAGGCGCCATGGCCTTGCTGAAGGCCGCCGTGATGGCCGCGTTGACGGGAGCGCCGGGGGTGGGTCCCGGAGTGGTCGTTGCAGGGTCGGTCAGCACCACCCTGGGACGGGTCGTGTCCGCCGTCACACCGGTCGTGAAATGCCATACAAAGGGGCTGGCGAGGGCGAGGTGCGTCGCGGGACTCACTGCCCCCGTGATCGTGGCGGTGTACTCCGTCAGCGGTGCGAGATTCGCCGAGGGGGTGAACGTAGCATTATCACCGGCCGCATCGAGAGTGACCGTACCTGCAGGACTGGTGCACGGCGCCGCGCAGGTGACCGTAAAACTCGCGGCGCCGGTGAGCGGTTCAACCGGCTCACTGAAGGTGGCGACCAGCGAGGTGTTGATCGGGACGCCGACGGCCTTGTCGATCGGCGTCACCGCGGTCACGGTCGGCGCGACCGGCATCACTCCCGTCGTGAAATGCCATACGTAAGGACTTGCCAGGGCCAGGCCGTTGGCGAGACTGACGGCTCCGGTAAGCGTTGCCGTGTAGTGCGTGAGGGCGGCCAGCGATCCTGATGTCACCGTGTAGGTGGCCGTGGTGCTGCCCGCATCGAGAGTCACGGTTCCCACGGGATTGACGCAGGGCGCCGCACAGGTCACGGTCAACGATGCGGTGCCCGTGATTGCGCGCACCGGCTCACTCAAAGTGGCGCTGATTCCAGGCTTCGTCGGCACCACACCGATCGCGCCATTCGCCGGAGTCACGGCGGTCACCGTCGGCGCGAGAGCTGCGAGACTTCCGTTGCCCAGGATGGGGTCTCGCCCGCACGCGGCCGCGAGGCTCCCCAGCATCAATGCGAGTAACCAGGCGCGCTGTCGAGGAAGGTTCTCGCTGCTGATCACTGGCACCCCCGCAACCCATGTTTCACCGCAGAGGGTGCAGCGCGACTTCCCGCTGATCCACTCACGAATCTCGCGCGGTCTAGCTCCAGCCTTTAAGCTTCAGCCGCACTCGTGGCACAACATTGAGTCTTTGTATCGGGTCGCGTCTGTACGGCGACCCACATAGCGGCGATCTCGTAGATCGGTCGGCGCGCCGGCGCCGCTAGCGCGGCTTGATTGCGCCGCGGCAGATGCGCTCGAGCAACTCCGGGAACTCGATGCCGGCGGCCTTGGCGGCTTGCGGCAAGAGACTGGTCGCGGTCATGCCGGGAAGCGAGTTCGCTTCCAGGCACCAGAATCCGCCCGCGGGATCACGCCGGAAGTCGGTGCGGCTATAGGCGCCGAGTTTGAGCACCCGGTGCACGCGCTGCGCGTAATCCTTGAGCTGCGCGGCTTCCGCCGCCGGCAGGTCAGCGGGAAACACCTCCCGGGCACCGGCCCCGCCGGTCTGGTACTTGGAGGCGTAGTCGAAGACTTCACCGGGAGGGATGATTTCTCCCACCGGCAAGGCCGCGCCATCGAGCACCCCCACGGTGAATTCGCGACCCGGGATAAAACGTTCGAGCATCACCTCGTCGTCGAAACGAAGCGCGGCATCGATGGCGCTTTGCAACTCCTTCGGGTCACGCACGACGCGCAAGCCCACGGTCGAGCCCTGCTTGTTGGGTTTCACGATCACCGGCCAGCCGACCGCGGCACCGACCGCGGCGCTCGTCGCCGGCGCCATCAGCCAGTCGGCGGTGGGCACGCCGACCGAGCGGAACAGCCGCTTGCTCAAATCCTTGTCCATCGCCGCGGCGCTCGCGATGTGATTGCTGCCGGTATAGGCGAGACCGGCAAGGTTCAGCATCGCTTGGATGCGGCCGTCCTCGCCCGCGCCGCCGTGCAGCGCCAGGAACACGACGTCCGCTTCGTGAAAATCGAACGCCCCGGGCGAGAGCGCGAGGGCGAGGGCGCCACCGCGCGCGCGCGCAATGTCCGCGTCCGACGGCGGCTCGGGCGCCACTCCCGCGGACAATAACTTGCGTTCGTCGGCAGGCGGCAGCCGTCCGCTCGCCGTGTCGACTGCGAACACCTCGTGGCCGAGTGTGCGCAGCACGGGAATCACCTGCGCCGCGCTTGCGATCGAAACATCGCGCTCTTCACTGGTTCCGCCGAACAGGACTGCTATTTTCATGGATACCCGCAACGATAAGTCTGTCGTTCCAATCCGCGCCGTGTTAGGAATGTACTCCATGAGCGCAACATCTGACACGATCGCTACGCCCAAACCTTCGGCCCGGCTGCGCTCGGGGGCCTTGAACCTGATGGAAACCGTGGGCCAGTCGCTCGCAACGATCGGGCCCACTCTGACGCCGGCGTTGAATGTCACGGTGGTGGCGGGGCTCGCAGGCCTCGGCTGCTGGCTGTCCTATTTCATCGGCACGCTGGGCGTGGTCATCGTCGCCGCGAGCGTGGCGATCCTGGCCGCCCGGCACCCCGAGGCGGGGTCGTATTTCGTCTACATCGGCCGAAACTTCGGGCCGCTGGCGGGCGCGCTCGCCGGCTGGGCGATGATCAGCGCGTATCTGTTCACGGCCATCGCCGTCTCGCTGTCGTTCGCCATTTTCTTAGGGGACTTGGTCGCCGTGTTCGGCATCAAATTGAACACCTTCACCACCGCCCTCTTGATGATGGTCTTCGTCGGGGCCGTGACCTACGCGGCCTATCGCGACGTCAAGCTGTCCTCCCGGGTCGGGCTCATTCTGGAGATCATCTCGATCTCCATCATGGTGGTCATCATCGCTCTGGTCGTGCGGGTCAAGGGCAGCGTGTTCGACCCGGCGCAGCTCGACATCGGACGGTTCAAATACGGCGCGGTATTCTCGGCGCTGCCATTCGTGATCTTCAGTTTCGTGGGCTTCGAGAGCTCCGCCACGCTGGCGAAGGAATCGGCCAATCCGCGCCGGAACATACCGCTGTCGGTGATCGGCTGCGCCGCCTTCGCCGGCGTTTTCTTCACGCTGATGGCGTATCTGATGGTGTTCGGCATCGGCGACGACACCGCCAAGCTCGGCGCGAGCTCGGCGCCATTCGGCGACGTGGCGGCCACGGCCGGGCTCGGCTGGACCACGATGGTGGTGTATTTCGCGGCCATCATCAGCGTGTTCGCCTGCTGTCTTGCGTGCGTCAACGCGGCCTCGCGGCTGCTGTTCTCGATGGGAAAGTATCAGTTCCTGCACCGCTCGATGGGCCTGGTGCACGACACGCACCGCACCCCGCATCGCGCGATCCTCTTGTGCGGATTGATCGTTGCGGCCATGGCTCTTGCCCTGCTGCCGGCCGGTTTTCTGGACGCCTTCGGCTATGCCGGGACGCTCGCGAGCTTCGGGTTCGTGGTGGCGTATTTCGGGTTGTGCATCGTGGTGCCGGTGGATTTGAACAAGACCCAGGAAATGAAATCGCGCCACGTCGTCATGGCGGTCGCGGGCGCCGCGCTCATGCTGTTCGTGGTGATCGGCAGCGTGTATCCCGTGCCGGCGTATCCTTACAATATCCTGCCGTATTTATTCTTCGCCTACATGATGGTCGGCGCCATCTGGTTCGCGATACTGAAGTCGAAGTCGCCGCAGACTCTCGCCTCGATACAGCACGACATGGAAGGTTGACCTCTCTTTTCACTGAATGCTGCTCACGGTCATTCTCTTTCTCGGATCGTCCGCCGCGATCTATTTCGCCTGCGAATTCTTCGTCAACGGCGTCGAGTGGCTGGGCCGCAAGCTCGGCGTGGGCGAAACGGCGACCGGCACCATCCTTGCCGCCTTCGGCACCGCCTTGCCGGAGAGCGCCGTCACCTTTGCCGCCGTGGTCTTCGGCCGCGATGCCGCGCAACGGGACATCGGCGTCGGCGCGGCGCTCGGCGGACCCCTGGTGCTCGCCACGATCTCCTATGCCGTCGTCGGCATGGCCATGCTCTGGAACCGGCGGCGCCTCGGGCGCGCGACCGCCTGCGTCGAGTGCGATTCGAAGAAATTACGCAACGATCAAGCCTGGTTCTTGAGCATTTTCATCGTCAAGATCGCGCTCGGGCTCCTGGTGTTCCGCTACAAGCCCTGGCTCGGCGCCTTGTTCCTGCTCGCGTATGTCGTCTATCTGCTGCGCGAATTGCGCGGCGAACAAGTCCACAGCGATGAGGAGCTCGAGCCGCTCACGCTGCACCCGGGAGGCGATCCGGGTCTGTGGTGGCCGCTGCTGCAGACCACGCTGTCATTGGTCGCGATCGCGATTGCCTCCAAAGTCTTCGTCGGTCAGCTCGAGGCCATCGGCACGTGGGCGGGCCTGTCCGCGCAGCTGGTCGCGCTCTTGCTGAGTCCGGTCGCCACGGAGCTGCCCGAGACCATGAACGCGCTGATCTGGGTCCGCCAGGGCAAGGAGCGTCTCGCGCTCGCCAACATCTCGGGAGCCATGATGATCCAGGCGACGATTCCCACGGCGCTCGGATTGTTCTACACGTCCTGGGTCTTTTCACGCGCGCTCATCGTCTCCGGCATCGTCACGATGGTGGCGGTGGCGATACTGCTCGCGCTATTTTCCAGAAACACGGCGGTGAACGCGCGGGCGCTGGCGCCGCTTGCGGCACTCTACGGCGTGTTCATCGCGATCGTAATCGTCTGATGGGCGTCGTCTGGTGAGATTGAAGATTAAGGGAGCGGACGCATGATCGAGGCATTGAAAGAAATCCATCCGATGGTGTTGCTGGTGATCGCAACCCTGCTCGAAGTCAGCGGAGATGCGGTCGTGCGAATGGCCATCTACAACCATGCGGGCCTCGCGCGCCTCGGCCTGTTCTTGGCGGGCGCCGCGCTGCTGTTTGGGTACGGGTCGTTCTTGAACCTCGCGCCGCTGGATTTCGGGCGCGTGGTAGGACTCTATATCGCAACCTTGTTCGTGGTGTGGCAGGTGATCAACTTCATCGCGTTTCGCGCGGCGCCCGGCTTGGGCATCTGGGTGGGCGGCGCGCTCATCGTCGCCGGCGGCGCGGTGGTCACATTTTGGAAGCCTGCCTGAGATACCTGCTGTTGGCGGCGGCGGCAGCGTGCGCGCTCGGTCTCGGAGCGTCCCGCGATGCGAGCCTGGCGGCCGACACGCGCCCGACCGAACCGGCCGGGGGTCCCGCTACCGCGCCCGCCGGTGCGCTCGATGAAGTGCTGGTCACCGGCGAGCGGCCGGGACCGGGAATGTGGCGTGTCTCAAGAGACGGCCACGATCTGTGGATATTGGCGACATTGGAACCGTTGCCGAAGAACATGACGTGGCGCTCGCGCACCGTCGAGGAACGGATTGCGAGCTCTCAGGTGGTGCTGGCACCGCCGCAGGTCAATCCGAAGGTCGGATTTTTTCGCAGCCTGACGCTGCTGCCTTCGTTGTTTCGCGCGCGCAAGAGTCCTGACGGCCGGACGCTCGAGCAGGCGCTGCCGCATGACCTGTACATACGTTGGCTTGCACTCAGGGTCAAGTACTTGGGCAACAGCAGTGACGAGAATCTGCGGCCCATGCTCGCCGCGCTCGATCTGTACCTGCATGCGCTCGACGCCTCGGGGCTCACGGATGACGAGAGCGTGTGGAAGGTGGTGGAACAGACAGCCCACAAGCACGACGTTAAGATCTTGCCCGTGACGCTCGACATGCCGATCAAGGATCCCAAGGGTTCGATTCGCGAACTCGACGAGATTCCACAACAGGCGGAGGTGCATTGTCTCGAGACGGCGGTGGCGCGTCTGGAGACCGACCTTACGCCGATGCGGCGACGGGCGAACCTATGGTCCTTGGGCGACATCGAAGGATTGCGGGCCATGCCCTACCCGGAAGAGCAGATTGCGTGCTTCGACGTATTGTTCAACCTGCCCAAACTCGGCGATCAGCTCAAAGACGCCAGGGCGCATCTCACCGACTTGTGGTTGGCCGATGCGGACGATGCGCTCAACCGGTACGAGAGCAGCTTTGCGGTACTGCCGATCTCGGAGATGTTGAAGCCGGACGGCTTGATGGCAAAGCTGCGCGACAAGGGCTACGCGGTGCAGGAGCCTTGAGTGCGAAACTCGACGCCGCGGAATATACTTGCGGAGCCGCGAAGATCAAAATAAGGGGAAACCAATGGGAAAAAAATATTCGGGACTCGTCGGTGGATTTTGTGCAATCGCGGCGCTCGGCGTTTGGACTTCCGCAGCGCAGGGCCAGAGCATGGAGGTCAAAGAAAAGCCGAAAATGTATACGTATTTTGCCAACTGGGCGATCCCCCGGGCGCGCTGGGCGGATATGGAAAAGTCGGCTGCCTCCGATCAAAAGACCTTGGACTCTGCAATCAGCAGCGGAACGCTCGTCGGCTATGGAGATGATACGGCCGTCGTTCATCAGGTTGACGGCGCCACACACGACAACTGGTGGTCTGCGCTGTCCATGGCCGGCGTGCTGGACGTGCTGGACTCGGTGATGAAGGGCGGAACACCGCCGGTGCTCGCCAGCGCAACCATGCACGCGGACCAGATTCTGGTCAGCCGCTTCTATAATTGGCACTCGGGAACCTATCGGGGGGCCTACAGCCATACTGCGGTTTACAAACTCAAGGCCGACGCGCCTGACGATTCGGTCGCGGCAATCAGCAAGAACTTCATCGTGCCATTGATGGAAAAGCTTCTGGCCGACGGCGCCATCGTCGAGTACGAAGTCGACGAGGAAGCCATCCACACCGAGTCGCCGGATGTCTTCTGGGTCGACTACATCTGTCCGACATCGGCCGGGTTGGACAAGGTCAACGCGGCGTTGAGCGAGACGATGAAGGCGAACCCGATGGCGAGCCCTGCCCTCGGATCGATGCTGGATTACACCGCGCATCGCGATTATCTGTTGCGCAGCAACGCCACGTACAAATAACGGCCTGTCCATGGTCCGCCCGTTCGTGCTCATCGGGTTGGTCATGCTTGCGCCACAGCGAATGGCGCAGTGCGAGGAACGAAGTGCCGCAACCGTTTCCATCGTCGGCATCGGGGCTTTCTTGGCCGGAAAATTCGACAACGCTGCGCAAGTGGCGCAAGACCGCATGCGGCCCTCGGTGCAATCTCCCCCGGTGCCGCACGTCAGCATCACTGTCGAACCGACGCAACGATCCGGCTGGGAGCTGTGGCGGGTGCATATGGATGTCGATCCGGAGGTTGCGCGGGAGGCGGGAGCCGATACTTCGCTCGATGCGGTTTGGGCGATCAATATTTCGCCAAATACGGATGACAAGTCGTATCAGCTCATTCCCTACAGCGTGCGCCCCTCGGTGAATTCCGCAGCGGTCAAGGCCTCGGCGTTCGACGAGGCGCAGTGGTTTGCGCTCGAGGCATGCGCACTACGGGGCGATTTCGGCCCGGCGCGCATCGCCGCGCAAGTGAGCGGCGACGAAATGTGCGTTGCGGCGGCGATGGGTTTGGGTGGCAAGCGCGCGTTTTTTCCGAGTTCGATCGAACGCAAGGGCGATTGGCTGCATTACCAATTGATGTATCTCGGCAATCCGTTGCGCATCGATGCGCGGGCGCGAGATTGAACGAGTGTGACGGGCGAGTGCGTTTAGCGTAGCTGTCGGTGGTGACGGGTTGAATCATTCGCGTCGAACGTTGGTGTTGAGTGCCGGGTGCGCTCTGGCGGTCGTGGCCGCTCAAGTCGGTCGGTCCGCTCGGTCGGATACAGCGTTGCCGATCGATGAGATCGAGGCGAGGCTGGGAGGCCGTATCGGCGTGGCCGCTGTCGATACCGGCACCGGTGCGCGACTGGCGCATCGCGGCGATGAGCGCTTTGCGATGTGCTCTACGTTCAAGTGGATGCTGGCGGCGGCCGTGTTGGCGCGCCACGATCACGGCGGCGGAGTGCTCGAGCAGCGGCTGTCGTATGGGCGGAAGGACATGGTGGCGCATTCGCCGGTGACCGAAGTGCATCTCGCCGAAGGGTCGATGCCCATCGTGGAGCTATGCAGGGCGATCGTCGAAACGAGCGACAATACGGCCGCGAATACCTTGTTGAGGTTCATCGGCGGGCCGTCCGCACTGACGCACTATTTGCGCACGATCGGCGATCTCACGACGCGTTTGGATCGGATGGAACTGGACCTCAACACCAATGAGCCCGGGGACCCGCGCGACACGAGCACGCCGAACGCGATGATCGCGACGATGCAAGCCATACTGGTGGGCAATGCATTGGCAGCGACCTCGCGGGAGCGGCTGCTGGGGTGGATGAAGAATTGCCAGACGGGGTTGCAACGGCTCCGGGGTGGACTCCCGCCGGCGTGGACAGTGGGCGACAAGACCGGAACGGGGGATCACGGTGCCGTCAACGACAATGCGATCGCCTGGCCGCCCGATCGTCCGCCCATGCTGATTGTGTGTTACATGAGCGACTCGCAGGCTTCTGTGGAGACGCTCGAGTCCGCTCACGCGCGAATCGGTGGACTGGTTGCCGCCGCATTCTCGTGAAGTTTCTCAGCGCGATCCCGCACCTCGGTCGGCGCTACTCCTGTCCAGCGTTTGAACGCCTTGCGAAAGTTGCGTACGTCGTTGAATCCAGTTTCGGCGGCCACTTCGGAGACCGCACAGGTGGAGTGGGTAAGCAGTTCGAGTGCGCGCGCCTTGCGCACCGATTCGAGCAGCGACTGATAGCTGAAGCCGGCGCTGCTCAAGCGGCGCCGCAGAGTGCGCTCGCTGGTATGCATGTCGGCGGCCAGCCGCTCCAGCGGCGGTAATGCCCGCAAGTTCTCGCGTATGGCGCGCTCGATGGTGGACCCAAAATCATCGCGAGCGCGTTGCGAGAGAAGGCTGCTTTCGATCAGGTCGCGAACACTCTCGGCGACCAGCGCGTCGTGGGTCGCCAATGGCGTGTTCATCCAAGCCTTGTCGACTATGAAGCGATTGCGGCGCCGGCTGAAGTTTACCGGGCATCCGAACAGTTCTCGATACCGCGCGACGTGCGGCGGGCGGGGATAGACGACTTCGATCATCGCCGGCTTGAAATGCGCGCCCACCAAAAAGCGCGTGGTCATCAACATGCTTGAGAACATTTCCTCGATCAAGAACATCTCGATGTCGGAGTCGTAGAACAGGGGATCCGCCGCGATGATGAATTGCGATTTCGACTTCTCACGCGTGATATACGCGAGCGACCCGGCCTCTTGCTGATATTGCAAGCCGAACTCGGTGGCCTCGAGCAGGGTCGCGCAGGACATCATGCCAAAGCCGACCAGTCCCCATGATACGGGCGTTTGCCGCGAACCGATCGCGAGGCCGAGCCCGGAGTCTCCCATCAGCTGGTAGGCGCGACCGATCATGAGGCTGCCTTGCCGGTAGGAGATCCGAAAGCCAGGTCGTTGCAAATCCTCGGCATCGAAGCCCAGGCCGCGACATAAAGAGCGCGTGTCGAATCCCCGTTCCGCGGCCACCAATGCGAGGTAACGCAGGGTCAAGGGATTGATCGACGCCGTGGTGTAGCGAGGGTCCATGGGTTGACTGCGGACAGCGGGGCGCTTCATGGAATGAGCCTACCGCTTCGGTGCCCAGCGGTCAAATATATGGCCGCCAAACACCCCCACAACGACCGGTTTGGCCCTTACCGGTGCGCACGTCTCTACCGTAACGTCGAAGCGCGTAGTCGAGTTCGGCGTTTCATGGAGGTTGAGAGATGAGATTTATTTGGGTGGGGAGCCTGTTGGCTTGCAATGTCATTGAGTCCGCCGGAGCGGCCGAACTCGCCACCGATGGCGGCAAAGCCGACGGGCTCGAAGAGATCGTGGTCACCGCGGAAAAATACAACTCCACCATTCAAAACACGCCGATCAGTATCTCCGCAATGACCGGCGCTCAATTGGCTGCCGAGGGCATCACCACCGTCGAGCAGATTGCGCACGAAATTCCCGGACTATCGATGCGTTCCGCCGGACCCGGGCAAACTGAATACGAGGCGCGAGGCCTCGCTTCGAACGGCGGCGCGGCCCCGACCGTCGGGCTGTATCTCGACGAGGTGCCGCTGTCGCCGCCCGCGCTCGCACAAATCGGCAAGGTGGTGATCGATCCGGATCTCTACGATGTGGATCGGGTCGAGGTCTTGCGCGGACCCCAGGGAACTCTCTACGGCTCGGGATCCATGGGCGGTACCGTCAAGATCATCGCGAACCAGCCCAAACTCGACACTTGGGAGGGATCCGCCCAGGGGACGTTGTCGGACACTGAAGGTGGCAGCGGCAATGGCGGCGGCAATGTGATGTTGAACATTCCGCTCGGCGAGACGCTCGCGCTGCGCGTTGTGGGGTCGGACAGCTATCGGAGCGGCTGGATCGACCGCGTCGTCGTCAATCCCTTCCCGCAGGACAGCGCCGGGGCGCGCGGCAATGTGCTGGCCGCGCTGGTGGCATCGGTGGCCACGGACGTGAACACCGAACGGGTGTATGGCGGACGCGCGAGTGTTTTGTTTGAGCCGAACACCGATCTATCGATCGTCGCGACCGCGATGTCCCAGCGCATGGTGATGGGCGGTTACGATGAGTTCGACTCGCCGCCCGGCGCCGCCCGGCCTGCCCACTATGAGGCTTCCGACATCCCTGAACCGATCGCCGATACGGTGCACATTTATTCACTGACTGCGATTGCCGATGCAGGCTTTGCCGATCTGACCAGCGCCACATCCTATTGGGACCGTCACGAGCAGCAAACCCAGGACGCCTCGGAGTCGATCTCCTCGGCCACCGGCGTGTACCCCTACGTCGCCATTCCCTACTCGGAAGTGGATCTGACCAAACAGTTCAGCCAGGAGCTGCGGCTTACCTCGAAGCCCGGACGGCTGCGCTGGGTCGCGGGGGCGTTCTACAGCGACCTGAACTCCACCTGGATCGAGCAGAGTGCCAACGCGGTGTACGCTGGGCCCGGCAATTCCACCGGCATCATTTTCGATTCGGACAACCCGTACAAGATCGCGCAGTCCGCGGTATTCGCCGACGGCTCGCTGGAATTTGCCGACGGCTGGAAGTTCGCCACCGGACTGCGATGGTACCGCTACCAGAGCCAACAGCTGGAAAATGAATGGGGTGCTTTTGCGACCTCACCCACACCGCTCGCAACTCCGCTGCGAACCGCGGCCTCGGACACGGGGTTCAATCCGCGCTTCAATTTATCGTACAGCCCGAACGCCGACTTGACCGCCTATGTCTCGGCAACCAAGGGCTTCCGACCCGGCGGTGCGAACGAGAAAGTGCCATTCAGCCTCTGCGGCCCGTCGCCTCTGTCTTTTGGTCCGGACAGCGCGTGGGACTACGAAATCGGCGAGAAGGCCAAGCTGTTCGACAATTGGCTCACCATCAACAGCGATTTCTACTACATCAAATGGAGCGGCGTGCAGCAGTCGCTGCTGCTCGCCTGTGGCTATGAATACGATGGCAATGCGGGCAATGGCCGATCCTTGGGTCCGGAACTCGAGGTCATCGCGAAACTGTCCGAGCATTGGCGGGTCGCCGCGAATGGCGCTTACACCGATGCCCGAATCACCCACCCGAGCGCCGCGTACGCGGCGTTCTTGACCGGCGCCGCGAAGACCTCCAATGGACAACCGTATTGTGCGACGGCGAGCGCCTGTACCGCGCCCATCTTGAACGTCCCCAGAGACACCGCGGCGCTGTCGGTGGTCTACACCACCGCCATACTTCGCGACTACCAGCTCACCGCCCGCGTGTCGGACGTATACGTCGGGACCACCTATGACGAATCGTATTATTTCGCGCTGCAACTACCCTCTTACAGTATCGCCAACGCGAGGGTGAGTGTGGAGAAGGATCGGTGGGAGGCAAATCTGTTCGTCGACAACCTCGCCAACAAGATCGCGGAAATCTCGGCGAACAACACCAGTTTTCAAGTCAACGTTCCCGCGTTGATCCGTTATTCGACCAATCAGCCGCGCACCGTCGGCATGCAACTCAATTACAGGTTCTGAACATGGATCACGCACTCCGTACCGCGGCATCGAGCTTCAAGACGTCCACTCAACGCCGGGTCTTGAGCACACGCAGTGTCGTCTTTCTGGTGATCGCTGCCGCCGCGCCGCTGACGGCCATGGTCGGCAATCTGCCGATTGCCTTGGCGCGCGGCAATGGCGCGGGTATCGCCGGAGCCTTTCTGATCGCGACGCTCACACTGCTGTGTTTCGCCGTCGGCTACGCCGAAATCAGCCGGCGGGTGGTGAGTACCGGCGCATTCTATACCTACGTGGCGTTGGGCCTCGGAAAACGCACCGGCATCTCGGCGGCATTCATCGCGGTGGTGGCGTACAGCGCCCTGACTGTGGGGCTCGCTACCGCATTCGGATACTTTGCGAGCCTCGTGTTCGATGGGTTCGGGGCGACGCTGCCTTGGTGGGCGTGCACCCTTGCGGCGCTCGTCGTCACGGCCTGGCTGGGATACCGCTCGGTGGACTTGTCCTCCAAGGTGCTCGGGGTCTTGCTGATCGCCGAGATCGCGGTGCTGATCCTGTTCGACTCCGCGGTGATCGTTGCGCAAGGAGCGGCAGCCTTCCCCGCTGAGTCGCTGTCGCCGCGCGTGATTTTCGGTCATGGTTTTGCGATTTCGTTGATGTTCGCGTACACGGCATTTACCGGCTTCGAGTCGGCGGCGCTATTCGGCGAGGAATCGGCGCAACCGACCCGAAGTATTCCGCGGGCAACCTTGCTGTCGGTGGTGTTGATCGGCGGGTTCTACTTCGCGACCGCGTGGCTCACCGTCGGCGCCATCCGGGGCGTCGGCGCGGCAGAGGCCGCGGACATCAGCGCCGCGGCGGCCCGGGAAGGCGGCGAATTGCTGTTCTCTCTCATCGGCCGCTACTGCGGCGATGCAATGAGCCATGTGGCGGGACTGCTCCTGTGCACGTCCTTGTTCGCCTCCTATCTGGCGCTGCATAACGCGGCCGCCCGCTACGTGTTCGCCTTGGGGCGGGAAAAAGTGCTGCCGAGTCCGCTCGGGCGCTTCAGCGCCACGCGTTATGCGCCTTCCAATGCGAGCGCCGCCATCAGCGCCATCTCAGTCCTTGCGATCGGCGGATTTCTCCTCGCCGGGAAGGATCCCTATTTGACGGTGCTGCCGAGCATCATCGGAGTCGCGACGCTCGGTATTATCTTGCTGCAGGCATTGACGAGCATCGCCATCGTCAATTATTTCCGTGGCATCACCTACGCCGAGAAGTGGCGCACCCGAGCGGCGCCTGCCATCGGCGCGCTCGGATTGACGGCGGCGGTAGCACTGGTGACGGTCAATTTTTCTTTGCTTACCGGAACCGAGCATGCGCTCATCAACCGCTTGCCTTGGATCTACCCGCCGGTGGTCTTAAGCGCGATCTTATTTGCGGTGTGGCTGCAGAAGAACCGGCCGGCCACCTATGCGGGCATCGGCAGCGTGGAACTGCGCAGCGAGGCGCGGCGTGGCCGCCGTGAGGCGCCGAACTATCGACATCGCTACTGTGTCGTCGGGGCCGGTCCCTGCGGGTTGCTGGCCGCGCGCGCGTTCAAACTCGAAGGAGTTCCCTACGATCAATTTGAACGGCACCACGACGTCGGCGGCATTTGGGACATCGACAATCCCGGCTCGCCGATGTACGAATCGGCGCACTTCATATCGTCCAAATACACCTCGAATTTCTTTGGTTTCCCCATGCCGCAGAGCTATCCGGACTATCCGAACTACCGCCAGCTCCTCAGCTATATTCGGGAATTTTCGCGCGCCTACGGTCTGCGTGACGGCATTCGCTTCGACACGGCCGTGGCCAGTGCGGCGCCGCTCGGCGAGGAAGCGCGACAGGGTTGGCGCGTGACGCTAGCCTCCGGTGACGTGCGCGATTACCGCGGGATCGTTTGCGCCACGGGCGTGACTTGGCATCCCTCGATACCCGCATATCCCGGCATAGAGCGCTTCACCGGCGAAGTGCGGCATACCGTCACGCATCGCAGCGCCGCGCAATTCAAGGACCGACGCGTGCTCATCGTCGGCTGCGGCAATTCCGGTGCCGACATCGCTTGCGATGCGGCGCGTAACGCCTCCGCCGCTTTTCTCAGCGTGCGCCGCGGCTATCGATTCGTGCCCAAGCATATCTTCGGCATTCCCACCGACGTGTTCATCGGCGGGCGCCTCGCTCCCCCGAAAGGTGTGGTGGTGCCCGCCGACGTCAGTGAATTGCTCGATGCGGTGGTGGGGGATCTGACGCGTCTCGGCCTGCCGCGGCCGGACCATGAGGCGCTGCAATCGCATCCCATCATGAACACGCAAATATTGCATCATCTCGCGCACGGCGATTTGACTGCGAAGCCCGACATCCTCTGCTTTACGGCAAATGGCGCGCAGTTTGTCGACGGTTCGGCCGAGAGCTTCGATCTTGTGCTGTTTGCGACCGGGTATGATTACAAGATTCCGTACATCGATGCATCGCTGTTTCAATGGAAGACCGGTCATCCAGATTTATATCTCAATATTTTCCATCGAACTCTGCGCGGACTGTCGGTGCTCGGATTCGCGGAATTCGCTGACGCCGGCTATCAACGCTTCGATGAGATGGCGCAAATGGCGGCGATGGATGCGTACCTAGCGGAGTCGGGAGATCGCTACGAGGAATGGCTGCAGCTGCGGCGCACTGATACGCCGAATTTGCGCGGTGCGATGACCTACATCGATTCACCGCGGCACGCCAATTATGTCGATGTGGCGACCTACCGCCGGGTGCTTTCCGAAATCCGCAGCCGCTTCGGCTGGCCGGATCCGACCGATGAGACGTATGAGACCCTTCGCACTGCACCGGCCATTACGCAATAGAATGCAAACGGGCAAGATGTTCAAGGCCTTGGTACTCGAAACAGGCGATGCTGCCCCGACGGCTGCCACCCAGGACTTGGACGAGGCGCTGCTGCCGCACGGCGACGTCAGCGTCGCAATCGATTACAGCACGGTCAACTACAAGGACGGATTGGTGATCAGCGGCGCGGCGGGCTTTGTGAAGCGCTACCCTCATGTGCCGGGCATCGATTTTGCCGGCGCCGTATTATCGAGCAGTCACCCTCGGTATCGGACCGGCGACAAGGTGATTCTGTCGGGATGGCGGGTCGGGGAAACCCGATGGGGCGGCCTTGCGCAAAGAGCGGTGGTCAACGGCGACTGGTTGGTGCCGCTGCCCGAGGGTTTGACCACTCGTCAATCGATGGCTATTGGCACCGCCGGGTTTACGGCGATGCTTGCCGTGATGGCGCTCGAAGCGCACGGCGTGACGCCCGCCGACGGCGACGTACTCGTAACGGGCGCGGCCGGTGGTGTGGGGTCCGTCGCGACGGCCCTGCTCGCAAAGCTAGGGTTTCAGGTGATCGCGTCGACGGGTCGCGCCGAGGCCAAGGACTATCTGCTCGGACTCGGCGCAAGCTCGGTGATCGATCGTTCTGCTTTTACAGAACCCGCGCGCCGCGTGCTGGAAGCCGAGCGCTGGTCGGGCTGCATCGATTCGGTGGGCGGTACCACGCTCGCACGTGTGCTGGCACAAACCCGCTACGGCGGGTCGGTGGCGGCCGTGGGGCTGGCGGGCGGCAGCAAGCTCGAGCACAGCGTCGTGCCTTTTATATTGCGCGGCGTAAATTTGCTGGGCATCGACTCGGTGATGTGTCCAATGGACAAGCGCCTGCAGGCGTGGACGCGGCTGCAGTCGGATCTGCCGCTGGACCAACTCGATGCTATGACCGTCACCGCCACGCTCGATGAGGTGCCCCGGCTGGCCGGCGACATACTCAAAGGCCGCATTCGCGGGCGCATCGTCGTGGACGTCAACTCCTAGTCCTCTAGTCCTAGTCCTAGTCGAACCACCCCAGGTCCTTGGTATCCGGCATCGCAAATGGCTTGTCGAAGAAATCGAGTACCGTTCGGTTGAAGCGCTCCGGATCTTGGGCGGGGACCAGGTGCGTTGCGCCGGGGAAGATGGCCAGCTGGGACTTTGGGATCGCGTGGAAAATGGTCAACGTATGCTCGTCGCGGATCACATCCCGGTCGCCGGCCATGACCAGGGTCGGAACCTGTATGGTCTTCAAGTCAGCCGGCGGTATGTGCGGCTGATTCCCCAACAGGTCCAGAAATTGCAGTTCCGTCTGTAGAGGCTTCGGGTTATTGGTGTGCGCAAGTTCCGCATTGATGCGGTTACGTACGCGCACGATGCCGTCCACGGCCCACGGATAGGCGCCATCCGGCTCGAGATTTGCACCCATCACGGCGAGCATACTCACCTTGTCGGGATGATGGATGGCCAACAACAGGCCGATGATGCCGCCGTCACTCCATC
>Ga0209611_10007151_pt1 | contig 17977 bp, 11 predicted proteins | sample S1TSphgellanicum_3_FD_187693 | JGI IMG/M metagenome (GOLD analysis project Ga0209611, IMG submission 187693) | Host-associated microbial communities from peat moss isolated from Minnesota, USA - S1T2_Fc - Sphagnum magellanicum MG (SPAdes) (version 2) | ecosystem: Host-associated > Plants > Peat...
ACACTTCTGAAAAAAATCCCCTCCCCCCTCCAAGAAACACTGGACTAGACAGATCATCTTGTTTTAGGAAACAAGTTGGGCAACTTGTTTTTTGGGTTGAGGGAAATGCCATCTTTGTTCAAAGATGGATTCAACGGCTTTCATGAAAGTTGTCATTAAACATTTTTACAACCTCCAATTTACATGCCCAAACATTTTAGATGCATGTTAGAGTTAAGGTGCCTTGATGGACTACTTTGCAACCTGATTTCTCCTCTAGAATTCTTTTGGTAATGCTAAGTGCTAAGCTAAAGATCATGTTGGTAAAGTTCATGAAAGGTGGTGCCTCTATAGTTGTATGCATCATCCTAGTAATTGAGACATTTTGCCTTCTCAGGAAGTCAGTTCGAACTAGTGTTTGCCAGATATTGAGTTTTCAACTAGTTATTAAGTTGGTTATTAATAACTTTCCATCTAGTTATTGATTTTTGATAACCGAATAATAACGTAATTTCTTGGTATTGAATTTTCAAAATCTAATAATCTACCTAGATGACATGGTTATCATCCAGGTAGGTTATCAACCCTCAACCACTAAGCATTTTTAAATAGGAAACCAGAAAGTAAAAAACTAATTTTAACTTCAATTTAAAAAAATCTATAACTGGCTAATAACCAGCAATTATTACCCAAAATGTTAGTAACTTAAAAGAACTAATATTTTCTTTAGAAACTAACCGTCCTGTGTGCTTATTATAAATATTCAATAACAGGCCAACACTGGTTGGGACCAGTGTTGGGTGGTGCTTTACTTTTGAAAAGAACCTTCAGTTCCAGTTCTGAGAACTGAATTACTAGCATGATGCATACAACCCTAACCCTTTCCCCCTCAATGCCTTACATTCCTCAAGGAAAGCATACATCCTATGCAACTTGGCCAAGAAACATGGCCCCACTTCCCTAGCCAAGTTGCCAATGGAGAAAAATGTCAAGCCAAGCTAAGGAGAAAGGGGATGAGGGTCAAGCTCTTTGCTGCACATCCCCATGTTTGTGCATGTAAGACATTGCAACTTCCCTTAGATACTTTAATCATTTGTCATAAAATTCATGTATAGTAAAAAAAAAAACATTTGAAAGAATGATTTTATATTGGGCATCATTGGTGGGCATGCACACTTTGTGTTGGAGACTAAATTGAATTTTTTTGGTTCCACTTATTTAGTGCTTGCCCAAGTTGCACACCTTCATTCTCCTTACATGGTGACCCATGTTGATTTCACAGATGCATATATCCTTTCCATGCATCATTTCATTTTTGCATCCATGGACTTAAAAAGTGCTACAGTGTTTTTAAGAGGATTTTCTGTTTGTAGCTAAAATGATGATCATTCATTGGAAGATGTAGAAAAAATTGAAATCATTCCTAGGAAAATTGAGCCAAATCCATGTTTTCCAGATATTGAGAAATGACCCAAGTATCCGGGCAAGTCAGGGGCAGAGTATTAAAAATCAACCTTCTACGTAGAACTTTTGATGAGAACCAAATACAGACCTTACCTTCCATGGTATTTAAATGTTGTACAGACCCATCAAGACTTATTTGGCCTAGTACCACTCTCATAAAAATTGATACCCTACTTATACCCTCATTTGCAAACATGTGTTTCATCTAGACATGTTATCTCTAAATCTAAATGCACTTTGAACATTGCCTTTGATAGAGTGTTATCCTTTACTTTTGCCAACTACATTGCTCTAACACTAAGAGCACGTCACAAAAGAGTCCATAAACAAATCGCCCATTTTCCCATTGTTTACAATAGATATATAAACTCAATATGGACACATTATGGGGATCAGAATCCAAGAGAGCTAGGAGTCATGGTCACAAAGAATTAAAACCTGCCTTGACATCATACTAAGTGATTCTCAAGTTAGGCATTTTAAAATATTGAACCTTTCACATAATATGTGAGTATTACCAAAATGATAACTGGAGAATTGGTAATTAAGGGTATTGTTTAAAGATGCCAATTGATAAGGTGGGGGAGGGGGTGATTGTTTAATTTTTCGAATTCAATTATATGGTACCATGTATGACATAAAAATATAAATAAATTTAAAAACACTGGCTAATTGGGTTTTTATTTATTTATTTATTATTTTAGAAAAAGAACGGGGCAATAGTAGTCCAAACACTTGGAAGTTGGGACAGACTTATAATAGTATATTCATGAATAGTACTAAGTGTTAGTACTCTGTGTTGGGCTATCTACATTGCTAGTGTATTGCATATAAGCAAATAACTTACACAGTCCATACAATTCAACTAGAATAGCTCTTGGACAACTTCTTGCCATTCTCATGGATTCTGGCTTCTTTAGCTTGTCAGCAGTGTTTTTTTATTTAGGCAAAATTTAGTATTTATTTGATTAAGAAAAGGGGCCTTTGATCTCCTAGGTTTATTTTAGGCCGTTGGATTGTGCTGAAATCACGGGCAATCAATAACTTTTGATGTGGTAGGAGCCATATTGTTAAAGCCATGATGATTGATTATAGCCACTTTTGTGAAATCGTATGGTTGTTGGATGTCACAATCCGATCACGGTGTTGATCATCTCACATCAATTCTCCTCAACAACTATGGCCATTGCTCCTTTGCACTACATTGAAAGCCTTCGCTTGTCATTATTGTTTTGGTGTGAATGTATGTTGTTGCTAGTTTTGCCTAATGATTTTTTTGTTATTGTTAGCTTGAGCCTTGATCTTCAAGCAACAAGCCAACTTGAAGTTGTTTTGCAACTTGCTTGAATCTCTAGCTTCAAAGCGTCAATGAACAAGCATCGATGCAAAGAAGTTACAATGGCCAATCGCCATTACCTTTAAGCTTGTTGCAATTTATAGTAACTTCAACTTCAAGAGGTGAGAGTATTCCAAGGACCTAGTCCCACATTACATATAAAACTTGTGCTTCATGGTGTGCACTTGTGCATTCTACTGTATGCATTCTTGAGGCTTTTGCATATTGCACTCTTGTTGTGAAGAAATTATAACAATTGTGTGCAAATCAGTTATAATTTGTGTTGCTTGCAAGTTTTTTGTGTGCTTATGATTAAGGTCACAATTTTGTCTTCCTACAATCTAGGGTTCAAGGCATATTGAATTGGCTCTGGTTGATGTGTGCTTTGGTTGTTGCACAATGCACAAACAATGCCACCACTTAGGCCCTCATTGAATTTCAAGTACTGAAAGTTTTTTTTTTTTTTGTTCCTTTGGAAATTTTTTGTTCCCTAAGTGATGGTTCATCTTCACCCTCACCTTCAACAAAAAATTTCAACATGTTTTCAAATTAAAACATGTCTAACATCATGCATAAAGGTAAGCACCCTTTCCATTTTTCAGAAGGAACTCCAAGAGTTTTGACTTTTGGAACTATTGGAAATGATTTGGTTCATGTTGTTGATCTCACTCAAAACCTTCCTCCTAAAAAAATTTGGAAGAAAGTTTGGGAGTTTAATAAGGTTTTCTAGGATGTTTGGGCTATTAAACTTCCTTGGGCAGAAGCAATCATTGGTCCTAATGGTAAAATGACCCAGGTGAGATATACAATTTGTAACCAAGAAGAAAAAAGAAAAAAATTATTAGTTTTTAAGCTTGATGGGTTACAGAAACATGTAGGTTGTTATAAAGCAACATTTGCATGATTGGGGGTGGTTGTCGATGAGTTTTACATGAGTTTGTTTAACCAACACCTTAAGAACGAATGACAATATGCTACTTTTCATGGGCAAGCTTCTATGGTTCAACAAATTGCAAAACCTTGTAGAAAGCAAGAAAAAATTCATGTAGTTCATCACAATCTTCCATCTATTGAAACAAAAGCAAACTATGACAAATTTCAAAGGTTGTAAGGGGTTTTTTAATTTCCTCAAATTGTTGAACAACCCTAGGAAACGCTAGATTGACACTACTGGTTGGAGCATGACTTACGCCATGCATGATTTTGTGTTTTGATCTATTTGTTTGGTAGGGCAAAAGGCCCAATTCATCTCTATTTCTTGTGATGAAATGATCACTATAGACAATTGATCATGGATTTCAACCCATGTTTATGTTGTGGAAGGATGGAGACGTCTACTAAATCTTTTGACAATGTAGCAAGTTTAAGAAGGTTCCAGTGTTGACAATTTAATAAAGGTAATCATGGATTCTTTACTCACTTATAGTGGTATTTTATAATTTATTTAACTTCCAAATTGGTATGTTTTGGGGTAGATGGGGTGACAACCTTCCAAGGTTCAAAGACTAGTGTTACTGTGTAATTGAAAGAAAAGCACACACCTTTTATGTTAGGTGTGCATTGTGCCACATACTAAACCAATTTGGATGTGCAAACGTTGTCTCAATTGACCTTGGTTGTAAAAATCGACTTGTTGTTACAATCTATTTACAACTATTATTCACAAAGCCTTAAGAGGTCTTTAGAAAAATCTAGGTGATATGATCACATTGTATGAATTTCATGAATAGATTTTGAGTTACCATAACATATTGGACTTTTGAAGTGCCAAAAACCCAGCTTCACAGTCCATATCATATGATTATGGATTCATTATATCTATTAAAATGCTTAGTTCAATGATTTATTTTGACATAGAAAATAATGTGATGCCATGGATACAAAGGAAAATAATTTTGAAAGATTTTGAAAACCATAAATTGAGATGTACAATGAAATATGGATTTAAAAAATAAAATCCTTTATTCATTTGAATTAATAATTCAACTTCTCATTTTTTAAATGTAAATTTTTAATACAATTATCTACAATTGATAAAGTCTAGAATTTTTAAAAAAAAATTAGCCTTGTCATATGACTTGTGCAATATAATTTATTTTTCTACATTGTAAAATGGACTTTTATTTTAACACTAGTATGGACTCCACATATGCGGAAAAATATTCCACTTTAATTTGTGTTTTCACACAAGCAGCCAACAATTTGATAAAAGAAAATTTGGACATCCTTTACGATGTTAAGACTTTTCTGGGTTTAACTTGTATCCTACCCTTGTTTGAATGTATGTAATCTCTTTCAAAGTTTGTTCAAGCTCGAAATGTTTTCATTTGTGATTTCATCGATGTAGTCAAGGTTTGTGAAAGGGATTTATATAGGATATATGTTGTTCAGTTAAAAGTTATGGCTATTGAAATGGGATATTTCAAACTTTCTTTGTTGTTACAGATCACACATATGATCTTTTACACATGGTTTGGATTGTTGAACCTACTTTTGGTGTGGAATATGCAAGGTTTTAGTTTTTTTCTCACACATACATGGTTCATAAAAGAGACACTAATAAGTTATTTCAATTATGTTTCTAGATTGGATTGGTTGAATGCAGTAGAAGTTGTGTAACAACAATGCAGTGTTACTACTATTAATCTCATTCAAGAACTTGAACGATGTTTCCTAGCTCAAGACATTATGAATGCCATTGGGGTGATTTACCTTAATTTTAAGTGCAATTTGAAGTTGAGCACAATTTTTTGGCACAACTTTCAAAATTTAAAACACATTATTATTTTGGGAAGCATATTGGCCCAAAAAAATAATATATCTTGCCTTTGTTGGATGAAGCATTGCTAGTGTAGAAGTCATTTTTTTCAAGATTACGATGCTTGCCAATTACCATGTAACCATGAAAGCCTCCTATGGACTATAATCTATGCACAAAAAATTGGACCATCTTGTCCAACAACCAACTTTTTTCCCATTGATTATTTAAATGGCTAAAACTAATTGAATTGTCTATGGCCATGGTTATGGGCAACGTAGAGGATGAAAGATGTTTTTCAAACATGGGGTTTATGAAAAGTAAATTTAAGAATAGATTAACAACCCATTTGAATTTGGTTGTTAGGATGTTTGCCCAAAAGTTCTTTACCTTCAATAATTTCCCATTTCTTATAACAATGAATGCTTGGAATGCTACCAAATCCCACCACATTACTATAGAAGTGTAGTTGATTTCTAGCAACAAATCTCTAAACCCTAACCTTTTGTATAATATGTTCATGTGTTTTTTGTTGTGATGTTTGTATTACTTTGATTATTTTCAATCAGATGTGCTATGCTAATTAAAATGAGGTGTATGCAATTTCAATTTTTTGTAACTTGAACAAACATTTAAGTATTATTATTGTTTTGTTTTTTGTTTTTTTGCAAGCAATCTCCCATTGCAATGGGCAAGGTCTTCAAGACCGGGGTTCAAACCCCCTAGGAGATTTTACATCTATAATCATTAGCCTATAGGTAGCTGATGTCTATTAAGTTTTGCATCTTATATACTAAATTTTGCATCTTGTTGCCTTTTTTTCCCCATTGAATTGCAATTGTTTACCAATTTGTCTACATGGAGTTCCATTTAATAGCCATTTTTTTATCTTGGACCTTTCTTGGTTGCTATTTTGCATACCTCAAATTCAATGTGGTTGCTTTTGATTTTATTATTTTGGATTTGACCTTGTAGCCAGTTTTCAAGCTTGCATGTTATTTAGAAGCATAGCCACTTTGATCAACCCCAAAAAATTGCAAGTTGCCAAATTGACATACTTGAACTATCTAAAAGTAGCCAATTTTGCCACATAGAAAAATTGAAAAAAAAAACACTACTTGTTAGGTGTAATTTGGTGGGCAACTTTAATACCATGCAACATTCATGTGAAATACCTTAAATTACTTAGGGTTGGGAAGTTGTGAGGATCTTTAGTTTTTTTACATTAAAATCCATCAATATGCACATGTATTCTTATGAAATTTCCATAAGACCTACTAATCTTTTGCATTTCATGTATGTAAAAAGAAGAAGTTGTGAGATCACAACTTTGGTAGATTGTTTATAACTTTTGGAAATATTCTGAACAAATATTATGGATAACCAATAAAAATAAGTTTGGCATCACATGCACCAAGAGAGACCAATATCATAATCTTGATTTCCATAAAGAAGAATGACACATTGTTTGCCAACTAAATGTGGCTCGGTAACTTTTCACCCACATAATGATATCAAACTAACCGACTAAAAATACCGCAACATGCAAACTATACTTGAATTGACAAAGTGTTTCAGAGGAAAAAGATCCTTTGAAATTTATAATGGCATAATAATTAATAGCTTAATTCATAGATAAAAAGAAGAATTTAGTTTGGTAAACAAAATCTAGTTTCACTAGTAGTGAAAACCCATCAAGTAGCATTTGTGTATATGCATAGTTTGGCATTAAAGAGTATAGAGGTAGACCATATTCATTTGTGTACCCCAAGGTTTGGAAAAAACAAAGAAACATTCCTAATATTACTTAGGTTTCCACTAATTTCAATAATCCAAATTTTAGTCTAGATTGGTTCTTGAATTTTTTTTTCTTTAAAGTCAATATGCAATTAGAAATATTTTGTCCTCGAGTTCATTGTCATTTAGTTTTGACCATTGTTACATAATAGCAGGGTTGCATCAAACATGATGATTAATGATTATATTTGCGAACATACTAGCATATGTGCATTTTGGACAATTTGTTTGTCAATTTGTTTACCACCTAAACACCACATAGGCCTAATATGGGTTGTTTTTCATTGTAAAATTGCAATATCATATTGTTTAATTGTTCAAATGCATCATACCTTCCAAGGTAATGTGCAAAAAATGCCCCACCAACTTTCAATATCATATTATATAATAGCTTCTTCCTCAATACATGGGCACCAAATTCAATTTTATTTAGGTGGGTAAAATAACAAATTCATTTTCATGTACACATTAAAGTGAAGGGCATTGAAGAATGTTGATTTACATTTGTAGGATTCTTGATTTGGATTTCTCTTTCATTTCATTTTATTAGATGCATTGTTAGGAACAATATTGGGATGGTAAGTGTAAATACACATATATCTGTTGTGTAAAAAAAGGTAAATGTAAATCATCCCTTCCAATACTTTGGCATTTACAATCTCACTTTTATCACATGTAAATAGTTTTTACACTTACACTAGGGAGGAGTAAAAACCATTTTTTTACACTTATCTAGCCCTATGCAAATGTTTTTGGGTAGGGTAAGTGTAAATGGATTAGGTTTTGGAAAAAAAGAATCCAAAACTTGAGGTCCATGTCACCATCATTGTCATTTTGAGATTGAGAAACATATGTGAATTCATGTTCCCATCAGTACAACAAATCATGATTTATTTTACACAAAAATTTGGTTATGACCAAAAAGTGACATTTGCCAACTTGACCAACTAGTCATCTAGGACAAGTTGATTTTGACATGTCCAATTTTACTACGTTTTTTTTACCAAGTTTTTTTGATTGGTCAAATGAAATTGAGAAATGAAAATATATATATATTACTACTATTGAATCCCAAAATAATAATAATTTATTTGCCTACCTATTTAATAGGCTAGTTAAACCATTAAGATAATGGCTTAGATGGTAAGTATGAACTCTTCACCTCCACATTGAGGAGTCAAGTATTTAACCATTACACCACCATTTTCATAAGATGGAATTTTTTGTGAAAATATTTTAATGAATATGTTCAATTGTTTTACATTATCTACATACATGGATAAGTAAGGTAGCTTGGACTAAGTAACTACTAACCTATACTAGCCTTGCCTACTTAGACTAGATTAGGTTACACCTTGAATATATTAGGCTACCTAAGTTATACTAATATAATGTTATTTTGGTTAGGTTAGTATATCTAATATATTAATTATAATAACCTAGGCATAAGTAATAGGTAAATACACTAGGTATATTTTTGAGTGAAACCATGCTAATAGGAGTCAAAAGCAACCTCCTTAAAATAGTCCTTATCAAGATTTCTTGATTTTTTTGGTGACATAACATGTGTTTTGAAAAAGGCAAGATTTTGACAAAATTCAAATTGAAGATTTTCACCACACCAATTTTTGTTGGTTGTCATCCATTCAAACCATCAAGATCAACAATGGTCATTGTTTTTCGAATTTAATTGGACAAAACAAGTTTCACATTTAGAGAGCATCATATGTTCAAAAAGTTTTGAACATCAAAAAGTTTTGAATGTTCAAATAATTTTTTATTTTCATCTAGAACTTTGAATGTTTGAAACCTTTGTAGCTTCATCCTTTCTTTTGTTTTTGGTGGTTATGCATTATTTTGAACTTGTGTGTACAAATTACATTTATTGTTTTATGTTTTTTAAAATTATAGTCATAAGTGTTTGTAGGGGTCCATGATTTCTACAACTTTGCATTGGCTCAAAGAATAATAAGTTGGTGTGTTAAAAGAGCTTAGGAAAGGTTAGAGAGCTCAATGAACTTTGCATACCCATTTTAATAACTTTGGATGCTCTGAGAATTCAAAGAGCTTAGAAATTATTGTATGGTTAGAAAGTTCAAATTTTTGTGTGTATCCATTTTGTTTTGTTTTTATGTGTAGAGTGCAATGGAATTAGTTACAACTACACACATTTAAGGCTTTAAGATTAATAACAAGGTTAGTAACTGATTTATGCATTTTTAAAAAAGTGGTTGTAGTGGTGGTTTTGTTGGGTCCATGTCAAAAGAAATGGTTCTAACCTTTTGCAAAACATCATCTAATAATGTAAAATATGAAATTTAGACATATGAACTTTTTGTCAATGTTAAAAGTTTGAATGGCACATGTTTGAATCCCATGTTGGAGCTCATTCTTGATCATGTAAATGAGGCAAACATAGAAAAGGTTTTGGACAAAGTAAAAAAGTTCAAAATTACAAACATTTAATTGCATGTAGATATGAAAAAATATTTGTTATATTTGTGTTGTTAGATACATGGGACATCCATTATTACAAATAATGAGTTTGTGTCATGGGTGGTCAAGGGTTAGATAACATAACTAAGGGCTTTAAGTTGAATTGGGCAAAAATGGTAGCTTTGATTACAAAAAGAAGGCTTGTCAATTGGTAGCTAAAAATATGAAAGGCACCAAGTCTTTAGATGTGTCAAAGTTGAGTGGTGAAAATGTCTTTTGCAAAACTGAAAGTGATGTTATATACACATGTTCAGTTGTTACAATAGGAAGTCCAAGTATAACAACTTATCCGTGTGGTGTGTCGACAACAAAGATAGCCACAGTGTAGGATCTACATTTTCTTTGGGTGAGATGTCTAGGAGCTTAAAACAAAAAACTTGCCATGCTTGGGGGTGAAGTGCAAATATATAGTCAAAGAAGTTAATTGAGTTATGTTATAGTATGGGCAACTGGAAAGCAATTGCAATTGAAGCCCAATTTTTTTTTGATTCTACTAAATTTAAATTGAAAGAGCCCACAAATCAATCAAGCTTTTGAGAAAGAAAACAAGTTAAAACCTTATGTGGTCTTTAGGTTCATTTTGTGTTCCTTCTAAACTTTTCCATTTGAAATTGTTGATTTTATGCTAGATTTGTAAAAAATCTAGTGAAAAAGAAGAAAATTTTAATTGGTCACTTGTTCATGATTAACAACTAGCACAAAGAAAAATGGAAACCTTTCAAACATTATTAACAAAAAAAATGTTGAACAATAAAAGAAGAAGATTTGTTTCAAAATACAAAATTAGACAATGCTTATTCATTTTGTCTTTATTCCATGGCCAATAATCAAGTTGTGATAGGATTATGTGATCACCCATAATATCCTTTCACCCTAGATTTACACAAAATAAAACTTGTATTTATCCATCTAAGGTTAGGCATTTACATAGATGTGAATAGAAATTATACATTTACATTAACCCAAGGTGTAAATAAATTACCTAAAATCATTTACACTTACATAGGTGGTATGTCAAAAACCATATACACACCCAACATTACTTTAAGACCTATGGAATTTTGAGCTATAACCATTACATGGTGAGTAGAAGGCTCTAAACTTTGTAGTTTTCACCCATGGCAATAGGTAAAGTAGTAGGGTTTGATTGGAAGTGTCCAATGTAAGAAAAAAACAAGAGAGGAAATAAAATACACTATCTAGCTTCATGGAATTTGAAATGTAACCATTGGGAAATTTTAAATAAATGCCAGTATTTAATGTTCAAAATTTTTAATTCATGATTGAAATATTAACGAAAAAATAATGGGAATATCATGTCACAAAATCAATGGAAATAAAATTATCCTTTGGGGATAGATTTAATTTAAATTTCTAACCATCTAATCACTTGCAACCCTCATCAACAAATTTTTGAACATTAGGAAACTACTAATTATATTAAAATAACGCATTATTGAAAAATCCATTTTATTTCTAAAAGATGATTGGATTTTCTAGTATGCTTAAATTTCGAGTGTCCTTTATCACATATAAGTGGGGTATCATTTATATGATGTATAAGGAAAATTTATAGCTTATAATATATATTTTTTGAGCCATGATATATTGCAAGTATTTTGATTTGTCCATTTTTCACATACATCACAAAACATGCACATTTTGAAAATGAATGTTTATTCGCCAATGACAATCACATAATTAGTCATCTATTGGGGCAATACTCAACATACTAGGTTGGAGCACATGTATTTACCTGGATTTAAAATTAGGGTTTTTAGTCATCCAACTGACTTGAATTCAAGCATTAAAGCTACTTCTACCTTTGGTACCCAAATAGTGGTGGGTTAAAAATCCAAGATATTTACCAAGGAAAGTGTAGATTCAAGTATCCAAAATCAGTGCAATCTACCTTTTAATAATCCTTATTTAAACTTTCTATCCTAAAAGCAAATGATTATTTGCACAACAACATTGCAAATTACTTGCATACCAAAAATGTATGTGAAAAAATGTTCAAACAAAATATGGCCACCTTTAAATCTTTAGCATTTTTATTGGAAAGTTTACAACATTTGGGTGTAACATTATTTAAGTCTAAACACCCGTAGAGGCTAGAACCTCAATCTTTATTTTAACATAAAATTATTACTTAATTTAAAATAGTACCCTATACATTTGTTCTAAACTAAAATTGGAATAAATATGATATTTTCATTTAAACTTTAAAATAATATTTTATATTTCACAAACATAAATAGGATTTTGTATACTTGTCTTACATGATTTTCTATGTGAAAAACACCATTTTTGTCCAGCTTCAGAAATATCTTTTATTTGCATAAGCTCAAACAAAGCTTTTACAATATATAGTTATGTGTATGTTTATAAACGTTATAAACATATATATGAGTCTATATAGTTTGTACAATATATAAAATATATAAGTTTACCTAGTGTATTGGTGAATCACCAATCTACTACAAGCAAGAAAACAAGCAGTTTTGCCACAAGAGAGGCTTTGTACTAAAATAATGTTTTACATGAAATCAAAGTTATTGGGTTTAAAGTTCATTAACTTTACAAGGAGGGGCCGAGAAGAAAATAAAAATAAAAATGTGTGGTACAAAATTTCACCAAATTGACATTAAAAATGAATTGCATCCAATTTAAAGTTTTAAAAAAAATATATTCCCCTAATAATTTAGCATATTTTGGAGGGCCTTGGTCCATCCTCTCTCTTCCTCTACAAAAAAACCAAACCTCCCTTTCCCCATGCCATCCAAGAAAATCCCCTTTTGGAAAGTAAAAAAAGAATTCCTCCTCCCATAAACACTCCTCCCATCCGCCTTTGAAAAGGGGAAAGAATTCACACCTCTCCACCCCACACAACCCCCACTCAAACAAAACAACCCCTTGCAAAAAGGGGAAAAAAAAAGAAAATTCAACCCTCCTACCCTTAGAATCAACCAAATCTCCTCCTTCCATATCATTTAGAAACATTTCGAAAGATTTGGGTGATTGATTTTCTATGGACTATTTTGGACCCTGGGATTATCAAGAGCAGGACCGTTGGACTAATTTATTTCATTTAAGGTTGGTTGAAAGAACTACATTCATTTTAATTTTAACTTTATTTTTCAAGTTTTTTAGTCAAATCTTGTGATAGAACTATGAAAGGTGTCACACACACACCCCTCTTTTTCTTAACACATCCTTTACAAAGTTTGATGAGGTGTTTAACATTCTCCCAATATACAAGACGTTAAAAATGTGTTAATAAGTTCTATCTAGTACATGTATGAGCCTGCCTCATTCATCTTTACATGAGATTTTTGTCATTGATTTGTATTAAAGGCTTATGGTATAGGATGGTGTTCTGTGCATATTTGAATTTATAAAGAATCAATGGTTCTAGTTCTTTGAAAAAAAAAATCAGAATTACAGAACTCCCACTCCCAGTTATTTGAATTCCCTTACAGAACCAGTGGTTTTCATCATGTAAAGAATAGGGGGTTGTTGGGATGATTATTTGAAAATTTAAAAAATTTGAGAATTGTGGGTACATGCCAGAATCAGTTCTTTCATTTTTTGGATACCATGGTTATGAATTGTAAGAACCACCCAACAATGGTATAGTATTTTAAATGAACGGAATGGCAAGGAAATGAACTCAACCCTAGAGCTGAATCTCATTCAATGCTTGGAAATTAGATATTGTAATTTTGGTTTTACTTTAATGTAGACTAGGGGGGCCCTTGTGCTCTTGGCCCCAGTGTGATGATCCTTGAGGCTCTATGAGACATGAGTTTCCAAAAAACATAATCATGAAAAAAATATTTTTGTAATTTTTGATTAATTTCTAATGATGAAAATATGTTTGAATCCGACCACTTTTGCTTTAATCATCTGAAAATTGTGAACCAACAAACTTGAACACTGGCTTGTCAAGGGTTTTTTTGATGGTGTAAGAGTGCAACAAGGGGCCCCATGGTTTGGGATGATAAAGGCCTGATCAAAAAACAAAAAAAAATTGGAAAAAAATAAAAATGCTCATCTTAATATATAGATACCCTTGGTCACATGCATTGCATATTAGATACCCGCCTATGCAGATAAGGTATTGGGCTAGCATTTGCTGAATTATACCCATATTTATAGACATGGCTGTGTATTGGGATTGATGGATGCCCAGTTAAATTCCTGGGTTGAACCCCACTTCCCACCTAAATGCCCACCCAACACTAGTTTATTTACCTTTTATTTGCTCAAGCTATTATTTGTAAAATGGGTAGAAAAGGGTTGTGTTAGGTTTGGCTGAAATAGGGCTTGAGAGAAGGGAACAACAAATGAGATGTGACAAAAGAAAATAACAAGTCAAACTCCAAAACCCACGGCAATTGGTGGGTGCCAAAGTTTGATCCCATGTCCCATGTTTCTTTTGGTCGTGATGGTGAAGCTCGATGAGACTTTGGGGGCTTAGGTGCAAAACCTTGACTCCATTTTTATAAAAAAATTTACACAAACCCTCTGCATTTCAATGGGAAGTGTGGAAGCTTGATAAACACTAATTCTCTGCATGGGTCTCAAGTTGCAAGAGATCAGTATATAGATAATTGTGGAGCTAGTATCTTTGTGCTTTCATCACTTGTTCACCACCTTCCAATCTAGGTTTATCTTGTGGTTCAGTCATACACAATACTGGTCAAGGTTGTGGGTGATTTTGTGTTGGCACTAAATTTGTCTGTGTTAGTTATCTCTAGAATGTCCATATAGATGCCTAGTCCTAGAGTCTGCCACAAAGCAATATATGAGAACTTGATCTAGGAAAGGGAAGGAAACAAGCATTAAGCAAATTAAGTGCTTGTGCAATGACACCAAAAAAAGTGTAAATTGGACCTCAGAGATGAATAATACCAACCAGGAAACATGCTATTGAATGTGCATACAATCAATAGCATGTTTCATAGCATCAACTCCATCCTCAAATCAAGAAGTCCCTGGCATTTCCAAAAAATCATCAGACTTCAGGGGAAGAAAATTTGTGCACCATATAGCATGTTATACTGCTTTCAAAATACAGACATCACAAAGATAGACAATAGACAAGATTGATTATTGCATATCCTGGTTTGTCTTGATCATGCATGCTAAGGTGATTCTACAGCAAAACCAATGATCATACCAGCATGTTTTGCAGAAGATGAAGGTCAAGCCTGGTAACATTGTTTCAGAGTACAAGTAGGACACTTGTAGCCACCTCTTCAAAATTTAGATGGGAGTGCACATGCTGCCTGCCACCAATCCAGAATTGGTTCGAACAAAGGATATATGCTTGAGAACAAATAAAGTAATAGAGAAGGAATGGATTATATACACAAAATGCCCATCCCTCATCAAGCCCTGTATCTTGTAGTCTAATTATTGCCAATGTACTTGTTTCGGTGAAGATCAAGGATTTACATGGAGAACCACAAATGTAAAAAATGAAGGGAATCCAAGAAGCTGTATCTCTGTAATAGCTGCCAGAAGATATTTGGTGCACATGTTCAAGACAATGGATGCCTGACCATGTGCTACTGATGTATCAAAGGTTTTGCTCTTCTCACCATTCTTTTCTCCAATTTTCTTTTTTGCTCCTCTTCTGCAGTGTCTGAACTTGGCACTATAAAAAAATACATCGTAACTCTTTGAGAACCGTTCTCTTAAATCAAGAAGCTTAGGAATACTTTCTTCTACCCCATCCTCAATAACAACACTATTTCCAATGTCTAGGGTCATTGGCAGGCATGGAAGGTAACCATTTATATTGATAGGTGCCTCATGAACTGCAATATGAATGTTTCCTCTTGGTCCTTTCAAGGTCTCCAGCAATCTCAGACCCAAAAGAACCAGACCAAGAATTGCAGCCCCCTCAACTTGTGGCCAGTCAGAGTGCAAAAAGGTTCTGCAAACGGTGAAGAACCTCAAAAGCCACAATCAATTCTCCTAAGTCTTCTTGCATTTGTAGATGGCAGTCTTCAAGGCAATCATGCCCTATAATAGTAGTAACTGCCCAAATCAACCCTTCTAGCACTTCTTGCATCACCTCTAACTTCTCATCTTTCATACTGCCATTCATTCTATTTACAATATCTTCAGAAGCAACATGTTCATCCTTGGAGCTGTTACAACCAGGACCAAAACCAACAGCAATTGTTCCTTGGTTATTTAAGGAATAGTCAATGGTGCTGAAATTTTCCAATGTTGTAGACAACATTGGGATCAAGGGAGGTAAAAGGTTGTGAACAATGAAGTAGCTTTGATTGGCTGGGGGTAACAGAAGAACCGTAAGTCATTGCAGAAGAGCTACTGTGAGTGCAGAGGCTTTTTGGCTTGGATGAATGCAAGCCTGGGAATGTTGTTGCAATGCAATCAAGAAGACCTTGTTGTCAAGTTGCATGCAGTTCAGCTTCCTTATCCTCCAAATACTGTAGCAGCTAGCATTCAACAAAAGCCTTCATGATGAAGTTGAAATAACCATGGGTAGACATCACATGCAAAGATTAAAACACCATTTTCACTGTTACAGATCATGTTATACAAAAGGGCAAGGGCTCGAATTTCCAAATATAATATTGCTAGACCCAATGACTTCAGTCATGACACCATTGCTTACAGGTCCTAGGCTACAGTACAACTTCATTCACCTTGTTGCACCTAAAAGCTTGTCATACTAATTAAAGATGCATCAAATTGATGAAAGTCGTTTCAAAGATAGGTATAGAACTCTCTACAGAGTCCTGACATCCTTCAAATAATCTGTCATTGGTGAGAATTTCACTAGCAGCTAATACACTAGCAGTAAGACCTGATTTACCCACCTCCCTATTCCGAGCTCTGGTACCCACCTCCCTATTCTAGACTGTTCTGCAACTGTTCATAAGAATGAACACAAGAAGAGTGCATTATCAAAACCATCAACAAGATCAAGCATGTCTCCACTTGGACTTTGCAGAAATTGTCATGTCAAGTATACAAAGAACAACTACATTCAGATAACCATCTATGCACATGAAAGCTATATAAATAGAATCACCTGCCAGAGAAGTAGCGCCCATTCCATGTCCATCCACTCTAGGAAAGTGCTCCAGAAACCATGTTTTCCTGCTAGCAAGTCTTCGTAATAGTTTCTTTACCATTTTCCTAAAAGCTTGCTGTTATAGGGGAATGTTGTCATTGCTTCTAGCCATAGAGTACAAACCAGCAGCAATATTTTTCAGGCACTATCCACTAATTCGCCTAAAATCAAATCCTTATCAGTCACTAATTCACTTTCTAATATCTGTCTAGGAGCAACCTTTTCTCTACTTGAAGACCAGATTCTCATGCAATTCAACATTGCAAGACAATTTTTTGATGGAGAAAATCAGTAGACATCTCAGCTTGCTTTGCTGCATGAACCACACTGGGTTTGGAATTCTAACCAACACCGAACATCTCCTTTCAAGATTATCGTCAAACTTTCTTTGCGACAATTCTCCTCTAAAAACACATTGGTCCTCAATTGTCCTTGAATGAAATATTGTGGCACACACTGAATCCCCTTGGAAGTAAAAAGTTTCCCCTTCATCTTCTCTCAAAATTGCTATTCTTCTCCCCCCCCCCTTTCCAATTATGATCAAACAAACTTAAAGAACTTTTCTTTGCAACTCAAAGAAGCTCGGTCAAAAAACACACGTACAATCTCCCTCAAGAAACACACCCAAATGTCAACAGTCCTTCCAAATTCAAACATGGGATGTCTTCACACCTTTATGACAACAATGTTTACTGGATATATTTTGCAAGCAAAACAACATCCCCACAAGGACAACTTTGAGGGATATATCTTGCAAGCAAAACAAAATGCTTAACCTCAAGTTCAGAAATTTTATGGATTGTTGGTGCTGCTATAATCAAATAGACCATAAACACCAAATTGGAGTATTATAAAATAATAAAAACAAAGGAAAATCACCCCAGAAGGGAACAAGAGAAGAAAAAAAGAAAGGACCAAAGTCCAAACAAAATTTCACACCTGAAAGTGCAGAACACACAATGGGGAGCCTTAAGAGGAGAAAACGTGAAACCTAGGACCTAAACCCATCACTAGTAGCACAAAGCAA
>Ga0209611_10007153_pt1 | contig 17975 bp, 5 predicted proteins | sample S1TSphgellanicum_3_FD_187693 | JGI IMG/M metagenome (GOLD analysis project Ga0209611, IMG submission 187693) | Host-associated microbial communities from peat moss isolated from Minnesota, USA - S1T2_Fc - Sphagnum magellanicum MG (SPAdes) (version 2) | ecosystem: Host-associated > Plants > Peat...
TATATAAAATTTATGAATGTGATAAGAACCAATTGCCCTATTGCAATGTAAAAAATTTCAAAAAATCAATTTCTTGAAATTTTGGGCCATTAATAAAACATGGTCCACATTGAATAAATTTTATTATTTTCACTTTCATAAATGAAAAAAATAGATATTTTAAAGGCTTGCATAAAATTTGGAACAAAATTATTTCATTTAACATGAAAAAAAAGTGAAATGTAAGACAAATCATGGGAAAAATGAAGAAAAGGGTGAATTTGGGAGTCCTATAAATGAATCATTATGTTTCAAAGGGGGTACCCCAATCATGTCTGGACCCAAGGATACATTAAAAAGTTGATTATGAACAAAAACATAATGTCTAGAAACCCAAGAATATATTTTTAAATTGTTTTTTCTTTAACAACAAAAAGACACATAAAAGCCCAATAAATCTTACAACATCAACATGGTTGAAAAAAATAGCTATAGACATTTCAAAAGAGGGTTAGTTGGAAAGGGTCAAATAAATAAAAATCAATGAAGGCAATTTACCTAATCATCATCAAGTTTTAGCTCTTTAATATAGTCATATTCTTTAATCAATCCATAATTTCCTTGTCTAAAACAACCTAAGCTAGGCATATTCAAAATTAGAGTACCCAAAATGATTGTCTAATGAAAAAAAAACTACAAAGGATTATTTTGGATTTTTACAATATTTATTATTTTATAATTATAGTGGATTGTTGTATGTTTATAACTAGAATGATGTTGATTAAACTAATACAAAAATCTGAAAATAAATTGGATACAATATAATGTCATTTTTAATATTTTTAGATAATTTGAATCCTTGTCCTAATATCAATTTCATCTTACAATATCAAAATGAACACACTAAGTAATGAAATTGACTTCAATTTTGTTTCATAAATTAAAAAATGCTTACATCTATGTCTGGCAATGTTCATTAAATGCATTTTATTAGATCATACATGCTATGAAGGTTACATAATTCATTCCACAAGGGTTGTAAGGAAAAAGACTATTTTTTTTGGCCATTTGGTTGGTTTTTTGCATTCATTAAACTTGAAATTTGTGGCCCAAAATGCATGTCACATGAGTAAAAAATAATCATGCAATAAAACATGTCAAGTTGTCTATAGAAGCTTATGTATTCATTTTATGCATTTGTGGTTTTTTACCAAAATATTAATTCATAACTACATACTCATGTGAAAAATCACCACCCCCATATGAATTATCCATATTTACACACTTAAATTGATTCCATGTTTATTATGTATTTAATAGATAGCAAAATTGAAGGAGTTTAATCTTATGTCCAAAAAGTTGTAACCTAATTGTGAATATGCCCATCTTTAGTATAATCCTTGAAGTTTATGTTTATCATGTAATTCAAGTACAAATCATTTGGCCATTTTTTTTACCATGGTGATAATTTTATCAAGATTTTCAACTTGTAAACAATAACACCTTGGAGTTGTCAACACACTAACAAGACTAGAAATTTTTTTAATCTCAATTTGAGACCCAAGAATCCCAAGAATATGTTTGGAAACAAGTCTAACATTTTCATGGGTCTACCACTAAGCAAGAAAATCGACACATTTATATAAAAGGATAGATCACCTCTAGATTAAAATAACTTTTCAATAACAAATGCACGTGTGAAGACTTTTTCATGGATGTTCCAACACCAAATATGTTAATATCGTTTTCTTCAACTTCAACAATATGTCCATTGAGTCCATTATATAAACATTGTTTGGATAGTAAAGTTTAATTGATCAAAAATTGTCATCAAAAGGGGGATGACCTTTTTTATATCATATTTAGTAATGAAACAAATTGCATTTCCAAGATCCCACAAAGTTTTCCATAATCCATAAGGATTTAAAATGAAAATCTAACATCAAGGCTAACATATTATGAACTTGATGGGATTCAAAAGCTTTTAAAAAATCTACAAAAGGTTTGAACACCTTCACAAACTCTTGTTGCATAGTTTTGTTCAAAAGATGAAGCTTCACATCAAACTAATCAAATGTTCATTCCCATTAGCAAGGGGAATTGTTTTAGCTTCCATAACTATAATTAGGTTTATTACATTTGATAATAGCGAATGACCTTTGACTGATTCATCATACATGTAGTCACCACATGATTCAAACACTAAATGTTAGCTTCCATAATGCCCGCCCTTGGACCTTTGGGACTTTCTATTGTAAAATCAATTTATTTTGCTTCCCATAACACAATATTATGATTTGTTTAAATTCCAAAGTCTCCTCAAATGTTATAACTTTGTTAACAAACCTTGTCTTGATAGGTGTTTTCAACTTCCGATGTGACATTTCACTTGTAATGCATGTCTTTTCTCACTTTTGCTTCCCTTTGCTTAATTTTTTTTCCCATGTAATTGTCTTTTACAAACCAATTTTACATATTTTACACTTACCAAATTTAAACCCACATAAACCTTGTCAACATTTGTCACATACTAACATGCATTTAAAATAACAAATGCTCAATGCAAATACCTTTCATAAACAAAAAAAAGCTTCAAAGGTTCACAATCAATAATAGATCACAATGTTATAACCATAGTTTCAAGGTTGATGTATTCATCTTTCACAAAAGCAATCACATGGTGAATCAAGCCATTTTTTTCCAATAAAGCTTAAAGTTGTAAAGTCATGGCATAACTAGTAGTTTCATGCACTTCAAACAAACCCACAATATCATGCCTAGGTGTCTAATTCTCATCCAAATAATTATGACTAATGCAAATGTGTCCACCCCATTTTTGGACATTCAAAGATCAAAACTTCAAATAATAATGCATGCAAATTTTTAATTTGGCAGCACATGCAAGTTCATGGTCTTTGCAACCATTATAGGATGAATTTGTTCCATAAAAAATAAACAAGAAGGAAATACAATGTAGGGGCATTAACACAACACTAACCTATGTAGCCTAATATTTTTCACATGGGGATAGAAACTTATATAGCCTTTGCAAATATAAAACACAAGGTCCTCAACAAACATTTGTTTTATTTTATCATCATTCTTGTAAAGGTTTGTTCCACCAAAATATGTAGTGATTGTAAACCCTATTGGTCTAACCTTTTTCTTCCTTTTTGCTATGACCTATTTCAAAAAGTTCAACCATAAATTTTTGAATTAGTTGTAACTTTCTTTTTTCAACTAAACAAATATGACTAGAACCAATAAGTGTTTTCATGGGAACAATGTGGTTTGATTTGCTATATTTGATGGTTCCCTTCCTTAGAATGGAATTAAATTGCTTTAGAATGTTTCCAACTATTTGTTAATACTAATGGATGATACAACGCAACATTTGTGAATTTTCAAGATTAGTAGACAAGTTGTCATCTATATAAAAAAACCCCAACAAATTGATGTTATGTTGTGTATTAGTTTCCATTACCAAGTTTGAATTTTTATAGTTCCAAGTTGAACGTTGTCATTATTTGACAAGTAGTTGCCACATTGTGTGTGTGTACACTTTCAACATTTGACAAGCTACCAATTTGGTTCATGTTCACATCACAAGTTATTTCACCACTCCGTCGACACTTTCAACAAAAATCACCTCATTGTCAAACATTATAAAAATACTTTGAACAACAAACCTTAATTGCAAGTACAAAAACACAAATACACATGAAATCTCAAGACTAAAAATACAAATAATTAGAGTCTAAAGCTTTTGCAAAATCCATAGTATTTGTCATGCAAAAGAGAAAAAACACATGATGTTCATAAACCACTCCAAAAAACTAATGAAAGATGAAAAGGACAAAAAAGCAAAGGAAAACCCAATGGCTTGAATTTTGCAAAATTTGGAGTTGTTGCATACAAGATAGAATAGAAGAGCTCATAAACAATTAATTACATGAAAACAAAAACAACATTGAAAAGAAAAAAATGGAAAGGAAATAATTGTGAAGGTTATGTGTAGTCATTGTCAAAATACATCATTCATTAAAGCTCAAATGCAACAACAAAGCTTGAAGATTGAATTATGGCAATAGATGTCAAAGCTTGGAGCTTGAACAACAATTTGAAGCTCGTGTAACAATAGTAAAACTCCAAATTCAAAATGCAGCAAGAAACTTGTAGTTTGAAATGCAAGAACAAAGAAAAGCTTAAAACTTGATGAAATGAATTCAACAACAAAAAGTGCCAAGATGACGACACATAAGACCTCAAGTTGTGAATAAAGCCACCATTGAGAAGAGGGATTGACTAACAATGATAGAAAGCTTGACAAAGACAAAAAGCTTCACCTTCTTTTTGTGCCTTTAAACCCTAAACCCATATAAATCATATCCAATCATCTATCTATTGTAATAGCATATACAATTATCTAAGGGCTAATGTCCCTACATATAGGACTACAATAAGATTAGTACTTGCCTAAGGGACCTTTGTTGGTTGTGGATAAGGTTGATTAGGAAATAAATAGAAAGTCCAATTATGACATTATTCATATCCGGCTAACGTGCATGTTGATATCCTGACAAAATCACAATTCCACATGAAAAACCGATAAAAAGATAACCAACATTGGTTCTTTCATAAACAATACAATTCTTGAGGTTATGAAATAACTAGAACTAACAATTCTTTGATTTTGATGGATTTATTTATTTTTAAACACCCAAAATCAACAATTCTTTATTTTGAATTTCTCAAATAAATGGACCCAGTGATTATTTATTTTTAATGAAGAAACTCTGATTCTGAAAAATAAAATTGGAATTAGTTCAACGATAACTAAGAACCATCCACTGGATGTCTGTTATTACCCAGTTGTGGATGAACCTCAACAGAGTTAATATTTGGTTTCATCTTGGTAACCAATTCCGTAGGAAATAGGTCTCATATATAGGCAGATAGGTAGGAAAATAGGCAACTTCTTTGTAAGTAGAGGGTTTATACATAGCTGAGGGCTGTTTTTAGTACCTACCTACCTACCTACCTACAACCTGCTTGTGGTTTGTTAGGAGGTAGGTAGAAAAAAAAAGGTAATTGAGTTAACCACCATGGTTAGCTAGGGAACTGGAACCCAACAGAAAGCTGTTTCCTGATCACTTACCATTCATCCATCCTTCATGGTGTGCTGGTTCAGTGTGGCCGATCAGGACTAGTGGTTAACTACCATTTTAACCCTTGGTTCCAATCTTTGTTAAAAAAGAATTTTGAAAAAAAATCCTGTTAACATGGATTCGAACCAGGGTTAGGTCGGGGAGAAGAAAGCAGAACATAGAACATACCCCAACAATGGTTTGCAAAGGTTCATATAAGACATTAGGAAGGGCATTATGGACTTGTGTGTACACCAAACCATGTAACTATAGTAGGCCTAGGGTCAGTTTCCACATTGACAAAATGAATATAATTATTATTTTCCAAAAATTAATTAAAAATAAAATATTATTATTATTATTATTATTATTATTATATACACACAAAGAGACAAAAAAGAAGAGATCCCAAATTCCCAGTTGGTGTTTAGGCTAACTTTTTGCTTTAATATTGGCTCTTCCCTTTCAGGGTAGCACAGCCATTGTGTGATGTACCCGGAAACAGGCCAAAAGTTTGGTATCCCTAGGTTCTAGGGTCACGTGAAGGGTCCTTAAAACCCATTTAGGGCATCCTTGAAGGATCCACTTGGGCTTCACCATGCTAACCTTGTAACCCACCATGTGTTTTCCAATTTACTATGATGTTTAATATTTATTATCCTTATGATGAATGTAATTTAAAGGGTAGAGCGATTATGGGATGAGGATTGGAGCCCCTTGTTAGTGTGAAAGTTGAAAGTGGTGAAAGGGGGAAAAAGAAAATCTAACTTTGGATGAAAATTTGCAAAATTCATATGTGAATTCAAGTGAAGTGGAGTTGATTGATTCCTCCCACAAAGGAAGGTTTGGGGTTGAAGGTGATGAACCAAGCTTTTCTCAATTTGGAGTTTGAAAGCCGAGGATCGTTAGGTGTGTTTTGTATATGTCTTTTGCATGGGGAAGCCTATTGTGGGGCCCTTCTAACTAAGGGTCACCATGGTTCCCTTCCAAATCTTTGTGGTTAAGGGTATTTGTACAAGGGCCAAAGGTCAAAATAGGTATCCAAAGTTTGAGTACTTGATAGAATGATGGCTTTTCAATCCTTTGGAAAAAAAAAGGAAATTTTGGAAGCACCCACTTGGGAAAATACTCGAGGACTTAGATTGGGGATATTGTGGGTATAAGATGGTAAAGTGAGGCTCAAAGAGAAGATCACTTTATAAATAATTTTATTGTCCCAAATTTTGGTTTGAACAAATGGGGAAAAAAAAAGAAAGAAAAAAAAGAAACCCATACCTATGACTAATGTTCACTAGAAAATAATTTGCAAAAGGTTTAGCCAGAAAAAAAGAGAAAAAAAATTATTAATTTTTGCGAAAATTGTTGAGAATCAAACTCCCAATTTGTGAGAAAAAAGTGTTTATTGTCCAAACCATTGAGTTCCTAATTACATGTGATACACAACACACAATAGTGTACTTTGCACACACATTCCTCAACCGTTGAAATTCTGAAAAAAAAGAAATTGACATTTTTTTAAATATTAAATATAAATAAATATTTAACAAAGAAGTGCCCATTGTCAGTTGTAAGTAAAGATAGTGTTAGGGCAACTTGATTTGAAGTGGTCATCGAGCAAAAGTGTCCAAAATAGTTGGGTTGGGTTGGGATGGGTTGGGTTGGGTTGGGTTGGCTAAAGTAGTTTTGTTTAAAGATTCCTTATATATGGTCAAATATGATTTAAGTTCTTTGAGGAATTTGATTGGAACTAATACAATAATGTTGCATGTTAGTTAATTAATACAATAAATAGTAGATTTAATGTTTTGAGTTAATTCAGTTGTCAGAATGTTGGTTCCAAACTTGTACACAACTTGGAAGTATAATGGGTTTCATGCATTGCACCAAATGAATTTGTTGTCTAATAGGGGATGAATTAAACAAACCCAAAAATTTCGAACATAGATAGATAGTCCTAAAATTTCTAAAAGCTCAATGCCCACTCCAACAAATGGGAATGAATACCCACAAAAAACTCTTTGAAAATGTGATGGGCCCTCCTCCTCCTCATCAACCCAATAGAACTCTTCAACTATCACTTGCAAATTGGGTTCACAATTCAAACCGATATTATTATTGTACCCTACAAAGATGTAAATTATGTTCCCTCTAGACAGATACAAAACTTTTTTTTAAAAGGAAGAGACTTCCCATCAATGAAATGCTCAGAGTTCTAACTAAATTCATCCTCACCCAACCAACAAGTGAGCCTCTAGAGGTGGCTACCATGTGCAAAATAGTGTGCAATAACTTCCCCATCCATACCCATAAACATGAAATCTTGAATTTTGTATAGTGAGATCAACAACTAGATGGCAGCACATATTATGGACCAATCAATATGAGCAACCAATCAAAGTATTTTTTCATAAATTTATAATTTATAAATTTATATTTACCCTTTTAGAATAAGCATTGTATCCTGATTCCTATGCATATTTGCAGATCAAACTCAATTTTCCTTTATTTTAAAACCCTGAACTTCATGTAAATTAATGTTGCATAAGCAATTATGTTGCTGCTGGCATGGTGGACCTACTCTCAGGTATGTATGTATGCAAAACGCCTCTTTCCTGTAGGCCCTTGGGATCACACAGGTTCTGCCCCAATAGCAGCTTTTCATTACATTTGTTTCATCTACATGTGCTCACTAAGTCCTCCCAATTTTACAAGTCAATTCTTGAATGCAAAGCTATGTGACTTTGCTGTCAACCTGTGAATTGCTATAAGGTACCAATTTGTCATTTTAAAACAAATGGGAACATGCATGTGTTTTTTATATGTTCTTTAGTAATTTCTTTACATGTGAAAATGTTCCTCACATTCCTAAAATTAATTACCTACATATTTCCAACCCAGTTCCAGGCTTTCAATGGATGCAAGGGTCTTCCTTCATAATCCAATTGTACAAAAAAGGTCTCTTTCCATTAGGTCTTTTCATTAGGTTATTGTGATCATAGTTGCACATGGTATGTTATGATTAGAGCAGGCTAATATGGAAAGCCATTGAAATGGGCCTTGATTATCATGACAAAGATTATAAAATGTCATTTTACTATGATTCATAGTTTGATTCATACCTAGTTTTCACAACTCCTACATTTGTTGAATGCTTGATGACCATAATATAATTACATGGACAAAAAGCTACCACATTTATGGTCATTTTTAGCCCTATGATTACCATATGATAATTGCTAATGTACGTAAAGATATTGGCACATTCAAATTTCAAAATACATGGATAAGATATAGTCATTTTTTCGAGTTAATGGGTAAGATAAAAAAAAGCTATCAATTTAGTTTTTAAAAACATCAATATGCTTTTGACATGTGATGTGAAAAATACATGAAATGTATTACTAATATTTCACACTTGAAATATATAAATAATTACATATGAAAACTTGACACCTAATATACATTTCCCATCAATTTTCAATTGTAACAAATTATTATTTACCACATGTTTTAATATAGTAAGGATTTATTAATAATTAAAGATTAATTAACATGGTTAAACATAGGAAAAACAAGATGTTTTTCAAAACAAATAAAAAGGAAATTGCCACATTTCAAAGTTTATGGGGAAAGCAAAAAATATATTAATTTAATATAAAAATTATATATTATCAACACATGATGTGAGCAATACATTGAGTCTAATACTAATATTTCACATTTGATAAATAAATGGTTGCATATGAAAACTTGACTATTGGTATACATATTTTACCACTTTTTTATTATAACCAACTATTATTAACCATATCTTTTTATACACTAAACATTTATTGATACATTACAGGTCTATTGATATAGTAAGGATTTTTTGATACATCAAAAAAAAATCAGCATATTTTATAGACATAGGAAGAGTCATAAATTTTTCAAAATAAATGGACAAGAGGCTACCACATTTCTAAGTTTATGGGTAAGGTGAAATAATTGTTAATTTAATGGAGAAAAACCATTAGACTATTAACAGGTGGTGTGAACAATACATTGCACAATACATTGAATATATTACAAATATTCCACATTTGAAAATAAAATGGTTACATTTGAAAAACAAACATTTATTATATATTTCTTGCCACATTTAAAAAACTAGTTGATATTTACATTTTTCCATCTATTTTAAGCATTTTTTGGAACTTGCAACAAGGATTATGTTGCAAATTAAAGTGTGGGATCACATTTTTTAAACTTCTGCAAATCAAGTTACATGAACTTTTTTTCCACATATTATTCTTGTGTTTTTCCAAAGGTGTTTTGGAAGACACTTCTAATGGTTTTACAAAGTTTTCACATGTCGTTGTGACCTAATTCTATGTAAATGAATATTTTACATTTTTTTAGTATCTAGGATTAATTGTATGTTGATTATCACAAATTTAAATGTAAGGTGCATTAAAATTAATATCTTCTATAATGGTTTTTATAAACATGGAAATGAAATTGTTGCATTTGCGTGTGCATAACCATCCTATTGAACTACAAGCATTGGAACATGTAGTTCAAACCCTATTAGATGGGCCCTTTGATCATGAAGATCTCCTTTGGGAAATTGACATTTGACACATGGATGCAACAAGGCCCTTGCCTTGCTGAAGTTGCATTCATCCCCACAGCTTGGATGCTTAATTTTATAATTGGCAAGATGGTGGATGATGTTGATTTCTTTGCAAAAAACACATTATCCACCTTGAGAATGAATTGCAACAACCATGAGTAGATAATGATTCCAAATTTTCAAGGTTCCAATTTTAACTTCCATGACATTCATGCCCCAAGATTTGCATGTCTATTATGCATGTATAGATGTGATGTTTGTCATTTTATGAACTAATTTTATTGTTACATAAACATGAAGCATGTGACCAACTTTTGTTTTTGTGATGTAATTTATGCCCATAGGTAGCACTAAATTGGTTCACATGGCTATATGTAGGCACCAATTCCAATATGGTCCCAACGATCTCACAAATGTTGTAAAGGATATTATAAAAAACATTAATGTGTGTCCAAAAAAATTAGACATCAATGGTAAAGTAATCCCGTCAAGGATTTGCCACAAAGGTACACAAAATTCCAAGGAAAAATGTTGTGGCTCTATAATGAAAGGATGTAAAGTTTAATTCACAATTAAGACATTAAATATTTGATCAAACATGCATAAGAATTATGTTTCATCCAAAAATAATCATGTTCATCAAGATGGTCTACATGTGCATGGTGACTTAAAAATGCACAATAAATTTGCATTTTCCACTCATCTATCAAAAGAGATGAAGGATTTTGTGATGGAACAACTAAAGTTATGTCTCAAATCATGGCAAAACATAGGCAACGTTTGAAAAAATCATGTTAGGGACAAGTGAATTAATAAAAATATGTTCTTCACTAAACAAAATGTTAGGGTGTTATCTAGGAAAGTGGTTCAAGAAACATATTAGTTACACAAGAATGATGCAAAAAATATGTATATGTGAGTTCAATGAAACGCTAACTTATTGTGTTACTATCAAGAAACAAGGGTATAGGTGGATGGTGATCTCATTAAGCAAAACATGATTTTCATTTTGGGTGTCCAAACACCATGGCAAAGGGAGATGATGACTGAACATGGGCACTAGGGGGGTGTTGCAATTGATGCACCTTTTGGAACAAATGAAAAAAATGTGATACATATGGTATGATATTTAATACATGCATGCAATACAATACATTGGTATACATGTAGTTTAATAGAATTGAAACATTAGTAGGAAAAAATTGGGGACATAAATTAATACATGTAGAAATTTGCAAATGTTAATACATTAGTCATGTCTTCATTCATTATATCTTGTGTCCATGTTCAATTAACATGGCTTCAAGTATTTTCTATTCACACCATAATGCATTGAAACATTGATATATTATGAATTTTGGTAGTTCCCTTCTTATACCATGATGGTGTTGGACCAATGACACAATGGCATCCATGTAACATATTACATCACATCACAATGTAGGCAAAAGGACCTAATATCATGGATGCATGCTTTGAATGAGATCATTCACAAAATTCACCCATTATAGCATCCTAATGCTTTCATAGTTGATTGTACCTAAGGGGAAATCAATAGCATCAACTAAAGTCCCTTCCCCTCCCCTTTTCTATATGACTAATTAAATGTCAACTATGTATTATTTGTGTCACTCTTGTAGGACTATGTGGCCAAACATTGCCATTTTAATGTGTTTGGGGCATGTGAAAAGAACATGGCAAAACAAACATGCATTGAGATAAAGGACCTAGATTATGTAGTAATGTATTGTAAGAACTAGGAAACATCATGTATAATAGGGATGGTCCACCTAGAATTGGTGTTGAAATGTGGGTGATGAATAGGTTACATTATTTTAGTACCAAGTACATTGCAACTAAGGCAAAAACACGGTGTGTTGGCGCAAAATGGACCTTTTAAAACTACATTTTATTATTTTTTGATTTAGACATTGTTTTAATTTACTTGCACTTATTTTTTAAAAAATTGACATTATAAAAAGTAGATTTCAACCTACTTGCATTTCATAATAACTTATTTGAATACCTATTAGATGTGTTTGTCTAAAATATTATTGTATAAGATTAAAAATTGTACTAATTTTAATTATTTAATCCAATCAAATTAGATGTTTAATAATTTTATGATACATTTTTTGGTACTTGTAATTCAATCCAAAAAAGTACACTAACTTGTCCACTTGAACATGCTTTCACCCACATTTAACAAATTTCTTTTTCAGACATAACTACGATTGGAAAAATAAATAAATAAATGAAATGTTCACATTGATATTAACCATTATAGTAGACGTATATAGGAAGAAAATAAGGTAAAAATTAAAGTGATTTAACCATTTAAAAAAAAGGTTATGGACTTTCAAAAGTGAATATAATGTGAAAGTTGAAATTGTGAGAGGGCTAACTAAGGGATTGAAAAAATTGTGTACTCATGTGTGGACTTTGTATGTGCCACTTTTGGTCCACTATACCATGCTTTCACCCACTAATGCCTTTTGGAAATAAAAGGTGGAAAATTGGTGGCATAAGATTCACATGTAGGTGGTATTTTGAAATCTATCATACATTGGGCAAGACATCAATGTTGCAATTGAAAGTTACCACGGGACATTGAAAGGCTAGTTAAAGTCATTGCTTAACATATTGGTTTGTCAACATGTGGATTGGTGCATTCATGAGTTAACTAGAGGTGCCCTCATTGAATATTAATATAAAAGTCTATGTAAAAACTTTGGGTTTATGAATAACAAATGACAATAATTGTTTGTGGTTTGGGCTTTGTTCAAGGCATAATTGATTATTGATTCAAATGTTACATTACCTAATAAAGAGTGGGAGAGAGGGGGGGTTGACATGCCTTTATAGGTGAACCTTCAAATAAGATGATTCGCCTAGTTGAAGCCCAAGTTTGGACCATTACAAGGTGGCCCTCGTGGAAGACTAGGTTGCAAGTTTAAATGTTGGGTTGGGTTCAACTCTCAGCTTGAAAAGACTCATGAGTCGCATAGGTGTTGGTGAGTGAAGGTTTAAAGAAGAGGGCATGAAGAGATTTCCTTAGCATAATAAGTTTTGAACTAAACACAAGTCTACGATTGGGCTGTGAGACAAGAGATGGTAATCATGGGTGAAGATGTTTTGAACAAGTTGGGATGTTCGTAGTGGGTTTAATCCCACTTGTTTAAAGGTTGAGGTTAACTCTAGGTTATGAGATGAAGTTGGATGTTGGGACTAACTGCACGTGTGGCTTGCCATGTGCAAGTAGTTTAGGTGTTTAGTGAGGAGTGTGGTTAAAGGTGGGGGCCATGGAGGTGCCAAGGCAAATCCAAGTGTGAAAGGGGGCAACATAGTTGTAATGGTTATTCACCTCTAGGTATCAACAAAACAAGTGGTTCAACCTTTGTGTTTAATCACAAGGTTTTGTTAAGCTAACCAATAAAAATAGGGGGAAATAGAGGGTGGGTAATGTAGTTGTAATGAATTATGCCTTTTCAACATCGTTAGGAGAAAGAGAGATCAAGGGCATGGGTGTTCATTCAAAGGAGAGAAAAAGGGGGGGAGGGCATTACAACTACACCTTTTTGTCTTGTTGTCATCTTGACATCATTTGGTTATCAACCTTGTTGAGAGACAACATAAAAAGAGAAGGATAACAAAAAGGGAAGGAGATAAAGCAAATGAAAATGAAAAAAACAATAATAAAAAAAAGGAAAAAGGTGGAGAAAACAAGAAAAGAAGAGAAAAAGATGTCAAAAAGGAGAGAAATGTTGATGGCAACTATAACTACTAGCATGGAACCTAAACCCTAACTTGGATCATACCAATTTTTTTTGTTTTGGTTGACTACATATAGCCAAGAAGCTATATTAAAAATGAAAATTGCTAAATGAATGTGCATTTGGAGATTTTTATTAGCCATAATTTGACCTAAATTAAAAAAAACACTTGCAAAAAATTTCTATATATAGTTGAATCACATAGCCAAAAATATGAAAAAATGTTTCCCCAAAAAAATTTCATATTTAACTTGTACACAAAATTTGGTAAAATTTCCCTATGTACTATTGCCACTTTGGCCACAACACAAATTTGACCCAAAAAAAACACTACATGATTGTGGTCAAATAGACACCCCCCACCTTATGTCATGTCATGTGCATGTATTGCAATACATTACAAGAGATGTAATGGCACACAATACATTCCTATAATTGATACATTCCTCAATGTGACAAAGTTACCCCATGGATCATCAAAGCAAAGAATATCGTATTTACACCTTCTCAACCCTTTTACCTTTTTTTGAGAATCGTTGCGTAGTAGGGCGATTCCATTGCTATAAGCACCTGCCATGAAAACTTGGTGATCATTTTGCGCCTGGGGTTCTAGGGTTCCAGAATGGGCTATAATATCATTGAACCAATCACCCTTGGGCCGGAGCTTCAAGCTTTTCATTCAACCATAAGGTTGGCTCCTTCTTTACATTTGTGTCTCATCTCAAGACAAACTGATCACAAGGTTGGCTGGCCACCTCAAAAAGTATTCCCGAGCAGCCTGAATTTCAAAGAAAAAATTAGGGTTTGTGGATTAGTGAAGAAGAATCAGGGTTCACATAATGGAGAAGGAAAAATTAGGGTGCACATACTTGTGAAGGGAAAAAATTAGGGTTGTTTCTGGAATCGTGAAGAAAGATTAGGGGTTGTGGAACTGTGAAGAAGAATTAAGGTTTGGGGAATTGTGAAGAAAAACTAGGGTTTTGGGGGAATTGTGAAGAAAAACTAGGATTATGGGGAATTGTGAAGAAAAATTAGGGTTTGGGGAATTGTGAAGAAAAATTAGGGTTTGGGGAATTGTGAAGAAAAATTAGGGTTTGGGGAATTGTGAAGAAAATTTCGGGTTTGGGGAATTTTGAAGAAAAACTAGGGTTTGGGGAATTGTGAAGAAAATTTCGGGTTTGGGGAATTTTGAAGAAAAACTAGGGTTTGGGGAATTGTGAAGAATGGGTTCGCGGAATCGTGAAGGAAATTTAGGGTTTAAAGAGAGTTGTTTGTTTGTGCTGCCTTCTTTGTGTGTCCCTGTGGATTTTCGAGGACGTGTGGAATTCGGCGAGGAAGGATTTGCACTGCGATGCACGCGGTCATCGATTTGGTTTGCAAGCGAACAACCCATCTTTTATATGTTTACTTGTTTTGGCATCGCATTGTCTCTGTTTTTTTTCTTTATTGTTTTTGAGATGTCTGTGTTAGGCTGGGGTGATGAGATTCAATGTACATCATGCGCAGATGCTTGCGAGCTCCAAGGATTCAGGCTTTCAAGGTGAGGCGGACGTGATGATGATAAGGAGCCAGCTAATGTGTCCTGTGTCTTTAGACCTTGCACTAGTATGCAGTGCAATTTAGGTAGATGATGTTTCCATACTTACTGGTTTCGTTCTGTTTGCAGAGAGCAAAAAATAGGGGGTGAACATGCGCATATAGGGCAAGTAAAGAGCTGTGCTCACATGGAAAAGAATCTTGCTTTGCATCTCTTCCTTCATCCCTGGTCAGTCAGCCCTCTCTATCCTTTGTGAAGTTCTGTATTTTTTGGTGTTCACACATGTTATGCAGTCAAAGCTCTTTGGCCCATGACAGAGGTTTTTCTAGGGTTTATGTGGAAATGGCTGAATGGTTGAGAGTGGCAATTTGTCTGTAACTTCTAATGCTTTGTTTCACATTGCACCTTTCATGACATTGAGGATCCTTTCCTTACAGGCAGTCTAGCTTAATCTTTCCATGCCACAATATTTCTCTGAGGGTTTTGCGATGATGTTTTGTTACCCATCAGGTTTAAACCTTGGGAATGAAGACTATATAATCCTTGGGCACACAGAACCAATCTGTGTTTCATGAAACTGTAAGCAATCTGTTCATGCTCTTCAAGCTTTTGAGTTCAGGTTGATCTCCTGTCAGTTGACCATTTGTTAATATGGCTAGAATGTCAAGGCTCTTATTTTTCGTTCTTGAGTGAAATCCAGAAGATGTGTTTGTTGGGTAGTTGCTTCTTACCCTGTCAACTTAATGTCTAACTGAGACAGATAGAAGATTGTCCCCAAAGATTGTATAACCAAGAGTGTTCCAAAGGTTTTGTAATGAAGAGTGTTTTCTTTTGGTGGAGTCCTGGCCTGGAGTTGGTCATTGATTGAGATGCTATTCTCTATGTCCTCAGGCTGGCTGTTTGTTCAGATGGGCTTTGATGAGTTTGGGAGCTGGAAAGTTTTCTTCATGATGTGAGTCTCTTGAGATTGTGGCTGCTGGTAGTCCTGAGCTAGGGTTCTGACCACAAACAAACAGTGCAATATATTACTGGATTTTGTTTTGGTGGTGCTTCCCAGGTCACTGCAATACATGAATTAGAAGTGCTTCCGGTTTTCACCAAGGGTGTATAACATATTTTGGGGCTTTGGTCTGCTGATCAAGAAACAAGTGTCCCTCATCAATGAGGTTTACAAGTTCCATAATCTACTACCTTTCATAAGGTGATACTTTCTCTGTCTTCCTCTGTTTGTGTCAATAGTAGCTGCTTCTTCTAGATCCAGTAGTGTACCACTGGTATTCAAAGAGCTTCAAATTCAGGAAATCTCAGATGCTCATTTCCTTTGGAACACAGAGTGGAATCAGTTGGAAAACAGCTCTATGGACTTGGGTTGTAGAGACTTGCCAATTGCTCACTAGTAGTATTGTCACTGCAGAATCATCAGCCACATGTCATTGCCCTGGGCAATTGGCAATGTAGTGGAACCCTCTCATGGCAGTTCCAGTCGAGCTGAACAAGTTGATGTGAAATGGGTAAATGGGGGGTGTGAGGGGTTTTTCACAGGAAATGGCATTGGTCATCACATGCTACTACCAAAGTTGAGTGTAATGTAGGCCTGGGAATTGTTTCACATATGGACTTGTAATCCCTAGACTGTGTTGGCCTCTTTGTGCATCATTTGGTGGTCAAGAAACTGTAGATCATCATTTGTTTCTTCAAACAGTTGGGCATGGACTATGCCAGCAACCCAGAGTAAAATCTCAGGGAAGCATGGTATCTAAGAATGGCTGAAGAAGGGACATATGGATGCAAGGATTTCCAAATATTTCAAAGACCCTCAGGTCCAAAGATCTGTTGGTAGCAAGAATTGTGCTTTCCAGTGAAGAAGGGGACACTCTCACCTGGGGGGCAAATACCTACTCTCCTGTTGAGTTTATCAGTGCGTGTGATTGTCCCTACCTATTATTCTGGCACACACCTGTAGAAATAAACATACACACTTTGTGTATGTAAGATTTGAAACACCCAACTGCAAGGCCTGCAGTCAGTCTTTTTACAACAACTCCTGCTGGCCTAAATGTTGCTTACTGGATTCCTCTGTAAAGAGAATCTCCCAGTGTTCTGACCATATCAGGTACTTACCTCACTTATTTCTTAACATTTTTCAAACAGTGGAGGGCATCACCAAAACAATTCTCTTTTGGATTTGGTATAAGAATTAGAAGCTTGGTTGATGATGATGATCATCACCACCCTGATTGTTGTCACAAATTAGTTGCAGTGATCCAAGTCAGTAGCCACAAAAATCTCCTCTTGGATGTGCTATAAAGAAGCTATTTTGGATTTGGTATTAGAAGCTTGACAATGATCATCATCAGGAGGAAGTTGATGGCACAAGAGGGTGGGGCCCCATCATGTTATGCCCATATATATTGCTAGAGTAAAAAAGTGTGCCAAAACACTAAACAGCTCTTGCAATTTTGGCTTAGCAAAATTGCAAACAGATCTTGTTTTTCTTGCAAATTCCAAGCAGATGTTTGTTTTTCATATCTTGCTTATGTTTGCCAAATTAGCAAACAGATCTGAATCAGTGTTGAGAATGCAACTAGGTATGGTTTTGGTTTTTCTGGAAAATCGAAAGAGCAGGTCACAGTTCAGGAAAAATACTGGCCAGCAAGCTCCTGAGAAGTGGCACCTGGCAAGTTTATGAACATAGACAGTGCTGACTCTCAATGAGGAGAGCAAAGCCAAAAAAGAAGCCATATCTTCAGTCCAATGGAATTAGCCAACAGATTCTCTGTTTTCTGCAAGCTGTAGAGTAGAGATTGGAGCAAATGTCCAGCCCCTCTCTGCCCCAGTTTTTATGATGTTGCAGTTGGGAAAAGGGAGCTGTAGTTGAGAAGAATCAAGAGTTGGGCACTTGGGGGGTGGGGAAAGGAAAGCTG
>Ga0209611_10007155_pt1 | contig 17970 bp, 18 predicted proteins | sample S1TSphgellanicum_3_FD_187693 | JGI IMG/M metagenome (GOLD analysis project Ga0209611, IMG submission 187693) | Host-associated microbial communities from peat moss isolated from Minnesota, USA - S1T2_Fc - Sphagnum magellanicum MG (SPAdes) (version 2) | ecosystem: Host-associated > Plants > Peat...
AATTTTGCTAGATTTTTTGAAATTTTTTCCAATTTTTCCATATCACTAAAATGGAAAAAAAAAAAAAAAACCCTATTTGGAGTCCCTCCAATCTCCTTTACTTTATGGAAAAAGAGAAATAATAAAAAGGACGTAGGTGATAATAATACCCTGCCAAACTTTCATTGCAAGGAGAATAAAGAACACAAGAATAAGAAAGGAAATGGAAAAAAATGGAAAGGATCACCAGTGTTGGGCTTGTTTTGATAACCTCCAGCTCTAGGTTCTTTCTTCAAAAAACAAACAACCTAAAAGAACCGGAGGGTTTCACAAAATAACCGGAACAGAACTCATAGTGTCATAGAAGGTTATTTGGGCCGGTTCTCAGAGTTTTTTTCTGAGGGCTGCCTGGCACTATGCCTCAGAGTCAGTCCTCGGTCAGATTTTTCCGGAAATGGCAGTTACATATCAAAACCCAGCCAATGGGAATTTAAAAAAAAAAAAGAGCCACACAGGTACATATGTTTGGGAACCTCCGGTTATCAATTTCCCATTTCTGATTCGCTCCCCGACTGATTAGGTGCTTGATATTTGGAGGGGACCACTCTTTGAGAACCGCTGGACATCAGTCTCCCTTCCGTTTCCGGCAACTTCTCGGCCGGTTATTTGAATTTTCTGAGAACCATGAGCACAACTCTTTGGGAACCGCTGGTCATTCGTTTCCCATTCCTGATCGCATCCCAACCAACCGGTTATCATCTGCCATGTCTCAGAGAAGCGCCATGAGATCCGCCGGTCATCATTTCACTTCCGTCTCCGCCGACTTCGCAACCGGTTGTTTGGGATGTTTGAGAACCACGGACCGCGTATCGTTGAGATCCGGGTATCAACTGGGTGTTTTGATTGAGAACCGCAGTGGGCAAATGGAATCCAAAACCAGTGGGCAATCAAGTGCATCCAAATTTCTGGAAAATTTTCCCAACCGGTTATTTGGAATGTATTTGAGAACCAAAGTGGGGGGGCGGCGGGCACAAACTTCAAAGCACACACATTTAATTGAGAACCGCTGTGAGAACTTCCGGTCATCAGCAGTTTCCCACAAAGGACCCGTTCCAACAGAATTTTGTTTCCTTTTTTTTGGGGGGGGGCCGGGGGGTTCGATTTGTCGTTTTGTAGGCAACTGATTACGGGAGTAATTGCGCCTTTTTGGCTCATTCTGGTAGCTACAGTTGGTCGACCACACAACACACAAGCAGCGCAGGCAGTCTGTCTGGACTCTCTCTCTCTCTCTCTCTCTCTCTTTCTCTCCCCCCCTCTTCAGCGAAGCCAAAGCTTCTTCAATCACCTAGTTCCTTCCTGCTTACATTGCACCAGAGCAACAACATCATACGAGTACCGCAGCTCTCGCAGTTGCGCGCACAACACTACTTACTGCACACATGTGCACTCTATTTGCGCCCACAATACTCTCCCTCTCCTCTCCTCTCCTCTTCTCTCCTCTGCTCTGCTCTGCTCTGCAGGAGGAGATTCCTCCCCCCGCCCCCGCCCCCCGCACAATTCTTCTTCTTGTCGTCGTCGTCGTCTGTGCAGAGTCGTCGCACAAGAGCTTTTGTAAGGAACCATAGTGGCGTATGTTGCAGAGAGTGGGGGAAGGGGGGGAGCAGGGAGGCATTGAAGAAATGCACTACTGTTACTACTACTTTGTGTGTTAGCTAGAGTCGTCATCATCGCTTTGTTTTTGTTTGTTTTGTTGTATGTTTGTGTCTCTGTCTGTGAAGAAGCATCCTCTGGAGAAGGGAAGGTGCAATAGTAGCAATACAGTGAGTGTTTTGTTGCAGGTGTGGTTTGGTTTGGTTTGGTTGTGTTGTTGCACGATTTGGATGTAGAGCGTCGTGTTGTTTAGGCTGCGGCGATTTCGTCGTCGTTGTCCTGTGGTTTTTTTTGTATGAGATTGCGTTCGGTTTTGCTAAGGCGGTGAAGAAGGAGAGAGGTGGATTCCTGGAGTTCTTGTCTTGTGTGTTGTTCTGTGTTTGTTGCTCGTGAGTGGGAGGTAACTGCCGCCAAATATTTTTTCGATTAGGATTTTTTTTCTTTCGTCTGTGTCGGAAGAAGCGTTATCTCGCTTCCTTGTTTCGTTTTTTCCGGATCTGCACGATAGCTTGCGGGTGCAACTGGGGTTTCTAGGTAGTTCGATTGGTGAGGTTCTCTCTATTCTTGTTCGTGGAGAAGGAGGCGGCTGGTTTTCCAGCGGCTTTTTTTTCTAGGTTAGTGTTCGGTTTCTGGTACCGCCCAGGAGCTTTGCATTTCGGGGAACTGTGGCGACACTCACGCACATTGCGCAAATGGATCTTGAAGGAGAATGCAGACGATGATGTTCCGTCTCTTCTTGATGTAGCACTGCAGCATTGAAATCGGAGCAGTGGAGATTTCTTTGGTGCTACGGTTGGAGCCTATAAACTACAGGAGAGACTCACTCCTACATAGTTGCTGTTTTGGTCGTGGCCTGCAAAATTGGATGGGAGCAGAGCGTGGCAATAGGCAGGGTTTCCTCTGTGAAGAAGGGAAACAGCTCTAGAACTCTTGTTGAGGGATTTACAGGCGCAATGCTATCACCACCGCTGCAGGTAAGAAGAAGGAGCTGTTGAAGAGAGAAAGTCTTATGAAGGCTGTCTGTTTGATTCTTCTATGGCAAAACTGAAGCATTCTTGCCCCATTGTACGAGCCAGAACAACAGATTCACAGTTCTGGAAACAGACTGTGACCTAGGTTTTCTTGCCATGCTTCTTCCGGGCGACATCAAGATGCGGTGGTACTACTAGAAGCAGCAGCAACAACAATCAGTTGTAGGTATTGCATCTGTAATCGTCTTGACAACAGCAGGAGGATTACTACTACTTTAGTGGCCAATTTGTTTTCTTCCTTCTTCTTCCATCGGTGGCAGCAGCAGCAGTCCTTTTCAAGATGGCACCAAGCTTTGATTTTGTGGACTGGTGGAACAAGGAGGAGCACCAAGGAACTCCTGTGGTGGTGAAGATGGAAAATCCAAACTACTCGATGGTTGAGATTGAGAGCCCAAAGATGGGTTTTGAGGGAGGCAAAGACAAGGGCAAAAATGCCAAGCAATTGACATGGGTGCTTCTGCTCAGAGCTCACAGAGCAGCAGGATGTGTTGCGTGGGTGGCACTGGGGCTGTGGACTGTTCTTGCAGCCATCAAGAAACGTCTCATTCTTCGTCAAGGTCTTGCTGATCCTAATCTGGAAAGGCCAAGCAAGGGAAGGCTATTCAAGGCCATTACAGGCTTCTTGGTGTTTGCGATATTCATGTTGTGTGTGGAAGTGGCAGCACACCTGATGGGTTGGCACTTTGCTGGCCCACAGTGGCCTCCAGCATTTGGTGCGCAGAACTTGCCACATGCTATATATGTTGGGTGGATATATTTCCGAGCAGAGTACATTGCCCCGCCACTTCAATTCCTCATCAATTTTTGTATCTACCTTTTCCTCCTTCAGTCAGCAGATCGGATTATTCTTTGCCTTGGTTGTCTGTGGATCAAGTGGAAAAATATCAAGCCTATTCCTGTAAATCCTTCACTCAAGTCGGATGATGTGGAGCAGCCTGACAAGGGCTACCCAATGGTTCTTGTTCAAATCCCAATGTGCAACGAACGAGAGGTTCATTTTAGTTCGTTTCCCTGGTGCTGCTTTTGTCCATTTGTTGAAGCATCTTTGCATTCTTGACAATTTTCTGTACAGATCTGGAGTTTGCTTGAAAGGATTTTAGATCAAGGTTTTAACAGGGATGATGTGATCCACCATGCAGGTATATGAGCAATCCATTGGAGCAGTCTGCCAGCTGGATTGGCCAAAGCATCGTATGCTAGTGCAAGTGCTAGATGACTCAGATGATGTTGATACACAGTTCCTGATTAAGGGGGAGGTGGCAAAATGGAATCAGAAGGGGGTTAACATCATATATAGACACCGGACAAACCGCACAGGATACAAGGCGGGCAACCTTAAATCTGCGATGAACTGCGCTTATGTGAAGGACTATGAGTTTGTCACAATCTTTGATGCTGATTTCCAGCCAAAGGCTGACTTCCTCAAATGCACTGTTCCCCACTTTAGGGTACTCCTGCACAGTGCCCATGGATTTTACTCTTTTGCATTCTTTTCTTGGACCATTCTGCAAAATCTATATTTGTCAAGATGTAACAAAAGGTAAGAGAAGGAGATAAGCACTGAGTGTATCTACTGTAGGATCAGTTCCCCTTGACCAGAAAGATTTCCTTAAGAACCAAGGAGCATTGAGTATATAATACTAGCCAGTGTGAGGCAGTTTCTTGCACTACATGAAGTATCTATCATATCTACTAATAGTTTTAGATTATTTTCAGAGCTTAGATATGCAGGATTAGAGCAGATGATATCCTATCTTAGGTCTGGAACTCTACAGGGTAAACACTCTTCTTCTGCTGGCTAACACAAAGCCTCTGCGTGCGTGACAGGACAATCCAGAGCTGGGTCTAGTGCAGGCACGGTGGTCATTTGTTAACAAAGATGAGAATTTGCTCACTCGCCTTCAGAACATAAATCTGTCGTTTCACTTTGAGGTGGAGCAGCAGGTGAATGGTGTGTTCATCAACTTTTTTGGCTTCAATGGGACTGCAGGTGTGTGGCGAATCAAAGCACTTGAAGAGTGTGGTGGGTGGTTGGAACGCACTACTGTAGAAGACATGGATGTGGCTGTCCGAGCTCATCTTTGTGGGTGGAAATTCATCTTCCTGAATGATGTTCGAGTAAGCATGATTTCCTTCCTTTTAGTTGTGTGCTTGCTACTTGAATCAATTCACATTACTACTTCAAGGGTCATAGGTTTAGAATTGTTATATTTATTGAACTTGTGACACTTCTTGTTCTTACTAATAATGTGAATTGGATGACTTCTACTATGATTGGGGGAGTTGTACTAATTATAGAACCATGTAGCTCTCTACTACTTTTAGACTACTCACTCAACTCTTGGCTGAATCTCTCTCTTTGTTATGCTTATGTATGGATAGGATGAACTCTTCAGATAGTCTAATGTGGTGACTTACACACCAGTAGACTCATTGTGCTATGGGCACCCTATTTCACTTTCTAGGCTAATAATAATGGCTGGGCTTGCAGTCTTTGTGTGAGCTGCCAGAGTCATATGAAACATTCCGCAAACAACAACATCGTTGGCATTCTGGTCCCATGCAACTTTTCCGTCTGTGTCTTCCTGACATCATTGAATCTAAGGTGGGTAAAGATTCTTTTTGTTGGCTTAATAGCAAATGCAGATTTAATCTTACATTTACTGCAGACCTGCACTGAGTTGAACCTCTAATCTAGATATTGTTGAGAAGTTGGTTACAATACTCTTGTGCAGTTGAGTTTGCCTGTTCAAGGATTCAGATATAGGGCAATAATCTGGCATTGCAATCTGTTTGTGTAGGAGCCTAGGTAAACTATGGGACTTGAGGACTTACATTAAAAACCTAACAACCTAGGCACTCGTCAATCAAAAGCTGTGAGGTTCAAGTCATGGCTTCACATGCTGCCAAACCTGCCTATCATTTATCAAACAACAATTGTTGAGTGCAATCTGTGTTTCTCTTAATCATAGTCCAATTGCTCAGAGGACAGGGAACAGTGGATATGACTCTTGTTGATTAAGGAACAGATTACCAGGTGTTTTTGATTGGCATGTGTCTCTTGTTGCTCTTGATGGTAACAGTCCCATATATTGACTGTTTCTGGTTTGCATTCATCATGCAGGTGTCAATGTGGAAGAAAGTGAATATGATATTCCTCTTCTTCCTTCTCAGGAAATTGATCCTGCCTTTCTATTCCTTCACACTATTCTGCGTAATCCTGCCAGTGACAATGTTTGTCCCAGAGGCACAGCTGCCAGTGTGGGTTGTGTGCTACATCCCTGCACTGATGTCCTTCTTGAATGTGTTACCAGCACCCCGCTCATTCCCATTCCTCATTCCCTACTTGCTCTTTGAGAACACCATGTCTGTCACAAAGTTCAATGCTATGATATCAGGTCTGTTCCAGCTCAGCAGTGCGCATGAATGGGTAGTCACAAAGAAAACTGGTCGTTCATCCGAGGCAGATCTCCTTTCTTTGCAGGAAACCAAACCCCCCCTAAAGCTCAGTCGTGGGACCTCTGAATCTGGCTTAGATGCTTTGAAGCAAAGGCAGGAGCAGATGCATCCACCACCACCTCCATTAGTGCCAACAGCACCAATACCAAAGAAGAAGGCGAACCGCCTGTACAGGAAAGAGCTTTCTTTAGCATTTCTGCTATTGACAGCAGCAGCACGGAGTTTATTGTCAGCAAAGGGCGTACATTTCTACTTCCTTCTCTTTCAAGGGATTTCATTTCTAGTTGTCGGACTTGATCTTATAGGGGAGCAAGTCAGCTGAGATGTATCTCAGTAAAGAACTATGAGCCAATATGCGGCAGAGATGAGAGGAGCACTTCCCCATATTCTTATGTGCCAATTTGGCACAGCTGACCAGATATCTGCAAACGGATGTCAAAATTGCATGCAGCCACAAAGGGGTACACAGCAGTGGATGTCATCTGAATGGTGTGAATTGCAGATGGAGGTTCAGTAGTCGGAGGCATTATATTTGATACAGAGGTGCTTCAGGTTCCAGATGTTTCAAATACTTGATTAGACATTGGCGGTCTGGAATATACCATGAGAGAAATAGGGAGGCAAAAAATAATGTTATGTTACAACATCATGGATCCTCAGCATACTCTATTCTCATATTTGATGTCACCAAACTCAATAAAAGGCGGCTTTCACAACCGTCTCTTTTCTACTATAATCATATGTGTTGCAAGGCATGCAGCATTCTATATTGTGGAATTAATGATTCTGGTGCTCGAGCATTCATGCATCTTTCTTCAAGGGTCATGTTGTTCCAGGATGCTTACTTCCATTCATTAGGATAAAGATTAGAATGGGAGTGGAGTAAGATAATCTGTTTGGAGTTTCCACTCTTGTGGCTTATTTGTGGGTTGGATTGAAAAGTAAGGGTGGTTGTATTGTAGTTCCTGGAGGCTAGACTACTCATGTTGTTACTCACATGTGGTGGCATTTAACTAGTCCTTCCCCCTGCACCTTCCAATATTTTGTATTCATGGGTGAGGATGGGGAAATAACTTGCACAATATTTTAGATGCTGTAGACATTGATACATGTACACATGTTGTGATTGGGTGCAAATTTTCTAAGGTGTTAAATCATCTCCACTAGTTGGGCGCTGAGCTATCATGCCACACTAACTTCGGGAATTCATGTTTATCAAACAAATTTCATTTAAAAAATTAGTCATATGAATTGTTTTTTACATTTCATTAGTGATATGAAACCTCATGATACAAAAATGCAAGTGACAACCCAAAAAATAAAATGATATAAAGGCATGATTATATCAGTTACCCAACACTCATATTTTAAGAAGAAACCCAACAAATGGATGGGTAGATTTCAAAGCAACCCATAAATTGGATGGGCGCACCCATAATCTACATGTGCTTGTCCATTAGCTTGGGGCAATAACAAATTTACATTATTCAAATTAAAAAAGAAACAAGACAATTGTTCAATCATTAGGATATCTTCAATTCAAAAGTAATTGAGAACATAAAGGTGCAAAATATACTAAACATGTTTAGTATTAAAGATTGATAACCTATGTGAATGAAAATTCCAAACTTCCAATTGAACCTTCCTAAACTTTCATTAACTTTTACCTTAATTTTTGAATAATTGCCTAGTATAACACCTAAGCAATTTCAAGGGTTGAGGATTTTTTTTGTGATTATTTTTATCAAATCTATATCATTCAAACTGAAAAAACCAAGACAAGATAGTTGCTGAATCTTTGGAAAACCTTCAATTCAAAAGTAATTGAGAATAGGAAAATGTAAAAATATCTTAAACAAGTTTAAGAGGTTTAGAGTTTAAGGATTGATAACCTACATGATTGAAAATTCTAATTCATTTAATTAAACCTTCTTAAAATTTCACTAGCTTTTGCCCTAATTCTTGAGAATTGCTTAATAGACCACCTACGTAGGTTTTAAGGTTTAAAATTTCTCCTTACTTTTAATGAATTTGTATCATTCAAGCTCAAATGGAGACCAGAAACTTGCTCAATCCCTAAAAAAATTCAATTAAAAAAATTTGAAACAAGAAGATGCAAAATACAAGAAGTTACAAAAGTTTAGGGCTTAAGGAATGTTAACCTAAGTGGATGAAAATTTCAAACATTTAATTGGACAAATCTTTTAAAATTTCACTAACCTTTGCTCTAACTCTTGAGAATTGTCTAATGTATCGTCCAAGCAGATTCTAGGGTTTAGGTTTTTTTCTTATTTTGAGCAAATCTTAAGCCAATTCTAAGGTTTAGGTTTTTTTCTTACTTTGAGCAAATCTCAAGCAAATTCTAGGGTTTAGGCTTTGTTTCTTACTTTGAGCAAATTTCAAGAAGATTCTAAGGTTTAGGTTTTTTTTTTACTTTGAGCAAGTATCAAGCAGATTCTAGGGTTTAGGTTTTTTTCTTACTTTGAGCAAATCTCAAGGCAATTCTAAGGTTTAGGTTTTTTTCTTACTTTGAGCGAATCTCAAGCAAATTTTAGGGTTTAGGTTTTTTTCTTACTTTGAGCACATGTGTATCATTCAAGCTAGAAAGGAGACTAGAAAGTGGGTCAATCTTTAGGAAATCTTGAATTCAAAAGTAATTGAGAACGGGAAGGTGAAAAAAACCCTCTTGAAGAGATTTGGGGTTTAAGGATCGATGAGCTACGCGGATGAAAAATCCAAACATCCAATTGGACCCTCTGAGAATTTCACCAGTCTTTGCCCTAACTCTTTTGCTGCACGCACTGAAGTTGCAGTAGGAAGGGGGCGGCGATGGCGTCAAGGAGCTGCGCGCTCGTCGGCCCAGCAGCCGCTGTGGAAAGCTCTGTGTACTTCCACCAGACCTCAAATCGGTTGCTCGCGCAGAACACCGTGAGCTTCAGAGGAGACAAGTACGGGACGAGCGGCTGCGAGTTTTTGCGTTCTGCGAGCGTAGAAAACTCGCAGCAGGGTAGTACAGTTCTGTTTTCACAGAGCCAAGAAAGAAGAAAGCAGAGGAAGAACCAGGTGAGAGCGGTGGGTTTGGACATTAGCAGTGTATTGGTCGGGAAGGATGCGGAGAACGCGAAGCCGGTGGTGGTGTCTACACCACATGCGGTGGCATCCTCCGATGCTGCTGCTGCGGTCGTCGAGCCATCGGCGCCCCCGCCGGATGCTGTGCCTAAACCGGGTGCGGTTCCTCAAGAGTTGCTTTACGTTATGCCCGGCTCCCTGCAGTATGAAGCCGGATACCTGGGAGGCATTTCGGAGAAGACGAGAAGCGGAGAAACTGCTGCGGCGGCTACAGGACCGAGTCCGATTTCCTATTTGACACGCATACTGGCGTCTAAAGTGTATGATGTTGCTATAGAGACTCCTCTTGAACTTGCACCAAAGCTCAGTGAAAAGATTGGAGCTCAGATTCATCTCAAGCGTGAAGATATGCAACCGGCAAGTACAATTTTCCTCCACTATCTTTCCAGAAACCTCCTCCTTTCCTGAACTCACAATTTTGTGCTTTCACGATCACATCTGCATTGAGGGAGGTTTCAACAGCCTGCTAGTGAACATGCATTTGCAGAGCGATTGTTGAGGAATGGTGAACCTTCTGAATCGTGATTTGTTGATTGACGCTGGCGCTATTGTTGCATGATCTCTGCATTGCAAATAAATAATTGGAAGCTGGTTGAGAAAATTTAGTTTTGGACAAACAAAACCTTCTTGGATCCAGAGATAAGTATAGTCTGCAAAGGCCGGTGGTCACAGGAGAAAATTTCTAGTAATTGAAGACATAATACTGATCTTTCTGTGTATTGTTGATTGTGGGAGTATGGAGATTTCTTTGATTCTCTTGAGACTTATGTGGTTGATTGCTGTAAGCCAACACTACCTGCTATGTTTTTTCAAGCATAGAAGCCTGAATGGTATGGGAGTTATGTTGTGGATGAAATGTAGGTGTTTTCTTTCAAGTTGCGGGGTGCATATAACATGATGGCAAAGCTGCCTCAAGAGCAGCTGGACAGGGGTGTCATTTGTTCATCTGCAGGCAACCATGCGCAAGGTGTTGCTTTAGCTGCTCGTAGGCTCAAATGTGATGCTGTCATTGCTATGCCTGTGACAACCCCGGAAATTAAGGTCAGCCAGCACAGACTACCACTTTTCTTCTCTTCCACAGGGTTGTTTGATAATATCTCGGATTCTGAGATTTGATCGATCCTTTGAAACTTGGGGAGTTCCTTACTTGTGGTGCTGTGAAAATGCAGTGGCAATCAGTGAAAAGGCTAGGGGCGACAGTTGTGTTAGTAGGGGATGCATATGATGAAACTCAAGCATATGCTAAACAGCGCAGTATAGATGAAGGTCGGGTGTTTGTGCCACCGTTTGACAACACAGAAGTTATTGCAGGCCAGGGAACAGTGGGTATGGAGATTGTGAGACAGCACCCAGGGCCCTTGCATGCTGTCTTTGTTCCTGTTGGTGGTGGTGGTCTCATTGCAGGAATTGCTGCATACATGAAACAAGTTCGTCCTGAGGTGGGTAACTTAGGCCTTCTGACAAACATGTTTGATATTTTGATGCAGGTGTAACTGATTTAACTCATGCTAGAAACAGACATAGAGGGATGTGGTGCTTCCTTTGGGCATTTTATGTTGTGTTGATTTTGTTCTTTTTTGTAAGGGACAGGTGAAAATCATTGGTGTGGAGCCTACAGATGCAAATGCAATGGCCTTGTCTCTTCACCATGGCCGGCGTGTATCACTCCAGCAAGTTGGGGGCTTTGCGGATGGTGTGGCAGTGAAGGTGGTAGGTGAGGAGACATTCCAGTTGTGCCGGGAGCTCCTTGATGGTGTGGTCTTGGTCAACCGTGATGCCATTTGTGCGGCTATCAAGGTGTTAGCAATTCGCAGCATCAGATGCTTCACTCTTCCTTGGTCTTTGTTCTTCCCTGTTGTCCTTTTTTCTATGTTTTGTCTATCCTGTTGTGTCTTCCTGTTTTTTGTTATCTCCTTGTGTTGTTGTTTGTTGTTAGCCAGTAGCATGGCTGAGTCTTCCTGTTGCTTCCAGATTTGCAGCAGAAACACAGGTTAGTGTTTCACTGGCCTTTACCCACTGTAGGGAGCTGATTAAGTTAGTGGGGAAGTATTGATAGAGAAGTCACTATCATTTATCCTACTGTTGATGGTCCCTGAAGAGGTGTGAGACTGGCACTGTTGTTCATACTGTTTTTGTATTTTTTCTTTTTTTTTGGTTTTTTCTTGGTCCTTTGTTCTCTGATTTGTCTTTCCTTCTTTGGAATTCTCTGTGGCTTGTTGAAGAAGTGTCAACCTTGCTTTGACTTTTCTTGATTGTGAGAATGGAGATTTCTCAATTCTTATGAGAGATACTCTTCCTTGGCTACTCTGCTCACACACATGTTCACTGAAAATGAAAGATTTTTTTTCCTACAATGGTTGGATATTCTAACGAGTTAATGTTTCCGGTCATCCTCACATTTTGTTGACAATGTCTTTGATGCAGGACATGTTTGAGGAGACAAGAAGTATTTTGGAGCCTGCTGGGGCTTTGGCTCTTGCTGGTGCAAAAGCTTATTGCCAATATTATGGTATAAAGGACGAGGCAGTGGTTGCCATTGCCAGTGGTGCTAACATGAACTTTGATCGTCTGCGCATTGTGACGGAGCTTGCTGATGTTGGTGCTCGCAAGGAAGCTGTGCTTCTAACTTTCATGCCTGAGGAGAGAGGATCCTTCAAGAGATTCATGGAGATGGTAATTCAGACTCATCAGTCTCTTTCCCTCTGTCACTGTGCAAGGTCAAGTGCAAACACCACTTTGTGCACAACCATAGAATTTTACTTGTCAGATCAGATCTGAATTTTGTGATCAATAATGCGTGCCTTGTTTGCTCCTGGTTGCAGGTCGGGCCAATAAATGTCACAGAGTTCAAGTATCGATATACAAGTGAGGAACAAGCAATTGTCTTGTACAGGTAAAACATTCTAAACCAATGCTTGGATAGTGATCAGCTGTGCTGCTGGTTACTCAGGAAGATTGGGGTGGGGGTTGGTGTGGGGAGTGGGGTACATACATAATGTAAGGAGAGGGACTACCATGGGAAGCTAAAACATGTGATGGTTTGCAGTGTTGGATTGCACAAGGAGGAGGAGCTTTTGGCTTTCAAAAAGCGCATGGAAGCTGCTCAGATGCGCACAATGGACATGACAAACAATGACCTTGCAAAAGATCACCTTCGTCACCTGGTTAGTTATTCTGACCAGCTGCTGTTTCTAATAGTAGAAAAAGCTGTTTATTTCCCCTGCTTTTGTTGCATAGCAAGACTAAATCCTGGGTTGGATTCGTCAATGGTGCAGATGGGAGGCCAAACAAAGATTGAGCATGAGCTGCTCTACAGATTTGTGTTTCCAGAAAGGCCAGGGGCACTAATGCAATTTTTAGAGGTTTTCAGCCCCCACTGGAACATCACACTTTTCCATTATCGCTCACAGGTAATTTACCAACTCAAATGTTTTTATTAAAAGCACTGACATGGTATTGAATGTCACTTGTCAGTTGCAATGTCTTTGGTGTTTGCCTCATGTATAGTTGCTTGTTTGTGTATCTGACTTATCATGAGTTTTGTGTGCAGGGAGAGACAGGGGCCAATGTTTTGGTTGGCTTGCAAGTGGTGAAGGAGGATGAGCAGGAGTTCATCCAGTGTGCTGACAGGCTTGGTTATGAGTATCAAGATGAGCGCTCCAATGAGGCTTTCCGGCTGATAATGCGCTATGGCTAATTCTTTATCAAGTTTTCTTTTAGTTGCATCTCTGGATCATCAATCAAACCCACCCCCCCTCCCAACTCCAACCCCATCCCATTCCTTATTCATCTGCATAATTCTGAATGGAAACAGAGGTCTGGGTGTCCCATGTTTAAGCCATCCCAGATTAATACCAGACTTACAAACTTTAGGGTTCTTCCAGATGACCAACTTGTCAGGATGAGTGTATAGTTTAGCAAAATAACTCCATGATTGTCAATTTCTGAGAACTCTGAGTCCCTTATGAACTTGATAGTATGTAAGGGTATCCAGTGATTTCTATAGGATTTGATGCAACCCACACAGAACAACGTTAATAGTCAGATTTATTACATACTGGAGCAGGAAACTGAGCTGAGAGGCTTCCTTATACAGGATGCATCAACACAGTTGATTGATATTTCAAATACACCATGGGGCCAGGGGCCCTCTACTGTGGACTTTTCCAGGCTTCTGAGGTCAACAAATGAGATGTGAAGCTCTGAAGTTTGTTGTAGTGAAGCTCCTTGGGTGTCATACCCTCTAACAAAAGCTATTCTGTAATAGCCATTCAGCATTGTCTTACCCAATGCTCTCATGATTATGTGCTCAAAATTGTTCTTTCAATGATAGAACTGATAAGTTTCAAGGCACCGCTGAGGTTCATTTGCCTGTGGAGCTAGGAGAGTTTATTGCATTGTAACAGGTTAGTTGAGATAAGTTCGCTTGTTAATCTGTTTGTCACATAGTTCTGTGTGGAACATCCTTATAATGGTCACTTCACCTGATTGACCTCGCTGGTAATCTTAGCATTCACAGTTTCAGTATTTTGAGTTAGCTATATCAGCTAAATTATTGCTGATTTGCATGCTCATTTTGGGTGTCAATTTTTCTTGGTTCAAAGTTGGACTCATTGGTTAGGATGCCATCGAGAGCTCTGTGCAAAAGCTAATGTTGTGGTTGCAGGCTCTATTATCTACATTGGGCCAACACTAGGCACTTGATAGACAGAGTTATCTTTCTGCCCTAGACAGAGCTAGCATTTGAGGGTAATGGGACATGGGGAAGTGAGCAAGTTTGATTGATTGATTGACCTCACAATAACAGAATAAAAGATTTGTTAGTTTGTTTCCCCTGAGAAAGCACCCTCTAATGTTTTGTGGAATGCTGTTCTTGATGATTCCACCTCAGAGTGAGGAACGAAAGTATGATAAGGTTGTCATTCTAGGGCGAGATAGGAGGCTACAGAGTAACAATTCCACTGATAGGTTGTGTGTTTGGGAATGGACCAGTGTTTGTTGGGTGGGTATTTCTTTTTGAAATTGAAAATTGGTTATTGGGAAGTATTTAGGATTGGAGATTCACTGGTTCTGGTTTTTGGGGGAAAAGGACAGAATCAAAGAACCAATGTAACTGAAAATTGTGGGTAGATAAGATTTGACCACCACATCACTTGCCCAACGTCTCATACACACAACTTATTGAGAAGTTTTATTGATAGTATCCTAGAAACAGACTTCCGGAAATTAACACACACACTGTCACTCAAACACATTTGTTTATTTCAACACTTAACAACCCGAAACTGGAGAGAATGGATCAGAACTCTCACAGTTCACCTCTCAAGTCAGTGACGAGTATCATCCTTTGCACACAAGGAGGGAAACCCAAACGAATCCCTTTGTCAGATCAACCAAGAATTTCCAGACCTAGGGACCCTTATTCCATTATCCCACAGCAGAGAGGAATTTTCTCAAACTTGTGCGCATTGGACTTGTAAGACTTATGAACGTAAACACTGTCATCCATTCCACCCCCTCCGATTTCAAGTTAAGGAAAACACAAAACATCACAGACATTATTCTGTTCTACAACTCAAAGAAAACTGTCTATGCAATGGAAAGTAAATATGGGATACAGCCTTCATCTTGCTGAGAACAGAAAAACCAAGAACAAAAATTAATTTTCACAAAATACTTAGCTTCCTTTGCCAAGAATGCTGCCCGCTTAAATCCTTCCTCTCACTCCTTATCTCCATCTGTCTACTCGCATTCTCACCACGCAATGCCTCTGTCCAGCAAATCCTCACAAAGCTTATCAGCCAACGCAACATTCAACCACAAACCAGAAATGGAAGAAAAGAAGTAATACCATAGTCACTGCTGGCCGCCATCGCCTCTCTTCTTCAAGGACAAACTGCCAAAAGGTGATGGTCACATCACCATGCAGCAAAACACAAAAAAAAGAATCCTAACAAGATCCTGCAATACACATGATATGCCTTTAGGTAACACCACTGGTTTTGGTTGAACCAACAGTTTTCATGGAAGAACTAGTGTTTGTAAAGGTGGTTATTTGATTTTTTCTGGACAATTTCCATGAAAGAGCCAGTAAAGAACAAGTGTTTGTGAAGGTGGTTGTTTGGTTGTTTCCTATTTTTTAAAAAAGAATCATGGTGAGGTGGCATGGCACTTGAGCATTAGAGTTCGGAGTTTGGACTTCATATTGATTTTCTTTATTAGTTGACAATGTGTAGGTTTAAGCTCTCACTTGACTCTTGAGTGCTATTTGCATTGCAAGTTTGTAGTGTGCACTTCTCTCTTTACTTTGTACGCTCGCATGCTTGCTTGTGTCTTATCTCTTCTATTTGAGAAAGATGAAAGCTATGCACTTCACACTCTAGTTATTTAGGCACTATGCATCAGATTAATGTGTAGTTTAGAACTTTGAACATTTCAAGTGTGATAAATCACTATCATTGATTAGGTAAACATTTTGCATTTGATCGTGAAGCAAATTGATGTGTTCAATTTGTGATTTGTGCAATTAGGTTTTCCAACATGACTCTTGAACCTGAATCATGCAAGATACAAATTTGATGTGATGATTGACAGAGTCTTGGTGTGTCATGTTGGTTTTCATGTCAACCTTTATATTTTTTGTTATATTTAATACTTATTTTACATTCAAAATACAAGTAGATTTGCAAGGATGGAAAAGTGACTCACTTTAATATGCATACACCCAAAATTCTTAGCACTGGAAGCTCTATTCCAATCCCCATTTAGATCTCATTGACAATTTCTTTTCTGTTTAGTTGTGTGTAATGGACATGGAACTGGACTTGGTATTAAACCAGATTGACTGAAAATGCTTTTTAAAAATGATCAAAACTAAAGGTTTTAAAAGTCCAAAGATCCGATCTCAAGACCAGACTAGAGTTTGTATAAAAAAGAAAAGAAAAAGTTAGAACCAGATCACAAGCTCCTTTTGGAATCAAGAACTGGCTAACACTGGTCCAAACAAAAGATTTGCAAGTCAGTGCTCTGTTGAATTATGCATGTCTTTAGCTTTCTGTTGCAGATCAAATGTTGACAAGTTTCCATTTTCTGGGTGCAATCTCCACAACATGCATAAGCAAAAGACTTTGCAACCTCAAAACCTAAGAAATGTGTGGAAATACTTGATCTATAGTGGTGTTGGGTCCTCCAATGGTAATGGGATGTCGATTATATAATTGATTGGAGTGTAGGTGCTGATAGTTGCAGACTCATGGTTTGTGGAAGAGTACATATTTTGAGTTTCTTTGCAATTTGTCAAACTTAGGATCAATAACCCGAAGAGCCTATGGATTCATTACTGGTTGATTGCATGAGTGAAAATATGATCTCAGCCAAGTTAGTAACATCTGTGTAAAAAAGTGAAATTATTATATAAGCCCAAATGCTATAACTTGTACCAGTAAAGACTTTTTGGGCCCATTTAGCTATCTAAAGAAAATGTACTCCTGTTATACTAAGTTCCAGGCACTATCATTTTCACCCACTGTTTTGTTGTCTTTTGTTGGATTCAATGTGTAACACCTACCTTGTTTTTAGGAAAAAGCCCTAATTCTGAAGTTTTCATTTATGTGTAGGGTAAAACTGGAGGCCATGACCATTACCAAGCATAAAAGTCGCCTGTTCTGATTTTCTTTTCTTCTTCTCCCCCATACTATGGAGTAAAATAAAATAAAATCGGGGTGTTTTGAAAAACAGAATGCCAGGTAGAACAAGCATTCCATCTCTGAAACAGCAGAGGGAAAAATGTGCTGGGTACTATACTCTCCGATTATGCTAAATTTTTTTGGAGCAAGTCTTTACAGGGAAGTAATGAATATCATATGTAAAAGGATATTTCTCTGGTTAGTAGTTACAGAGGAAAATTTCTTACCATAAGGGAAATGGCCCATTTCTATTCCTTGCTAAAAATAGAATATTCCAAAATATTCCAATTTTCCATCACAAAATTTTGTTCTTAAAAAAATTCTTTTTGTTGAGAATTTCAATATTTTTACAAATAATTTACTTACTGTGAGAGCTGGTGAAATACTCTGTAGCGACCAAAAGCCGACTACACCATAATCCCAAAGGGTGTTCGGCTACAACATAGAAATTCACAAACATCTTCTGAGTGGCTTCAAATCTGTAGACAACAGATGGGTTGCAAATTTTCAAAGAGGTGTAGTTTCACTAGGGAATCTTAAACACCAATATTTCAACCTAGTGCAATCAAAGTTGTACCGACTATGTGCTCCTTCACTCTCCTTTCACCTTTCTGGTGCTTTCTTTATTTTGAGAGCAAACAGGAAAATACCTATTGCTAAGAAATAAGAGAGCAACAGCCAGACCAGAACCGACTGCCAACACCCAACAGGGCCTGGGGCACAAAGAGCAATCACACAACAACCCCAGGCCGGGATGGTTGGAAGCTCCACTTTTTGTACAAGTTCATGGGCCCAACTTATTGTATGTACTATTTATATTATACTTGCTACTGAGAATCAGCAAAAATTCACCCTGAAAAAAACCCTGATCAAGAGCTGTGTGTGTGAAAATTGACCAATGAAAAAATTCATGTGACAATCTCCCAGACGTCTCTTTTGTGTTCAAGCCCAGTAAGCTTCCTAATTGACCAGTGGTCACTAGAGCCGTGCTTGAAAAGTGGTACAGATTCTGATATATTCAAAGCATCCATGTATAG
>Ga0209611_10007157_pt1 | contig 17968 bp, 8 predicted proteins | sample S1TSphgellanicum_3_FD_187693 | JGI IMG/M metagenome (GOLD analysis project Ga0209611, IMG submission 187693) | Host-associated microbial communities from peat moss isolated from Minnesota, USA - S1T2_Fc - Sphagnum magellanicum MG (SPAdes) (version 2) | ecosystem: Host-associated > Plants > Peat...
AACTACATGAAGGCAGCTCCTTGATCTGAAAGGAGGAGGACAAAGGAAGGTTAGGTATGGAAGAAGGAGAGGGACAGAAGGTGATCTGAGTCTGTAGAGTCGTGCGTCAAAGTGAGGTTAGTAGGAATTCTGGTAATGCGTCTTTGGAAGCATTGGATGTGCGCCTGCATTTGGGAATTAGTAGAACTAAGGGTGCAGAAGCTATGGACTTTGATTAGGAAATTGTAAGTCTGTCTATACAGACAAGAGGAGTCATCCTCATTGATTTGAAGGGAAATTCAACAGAAGTTGTGAGGGTGTTCTATGAGCCTTCCTTTTTGGTTACAAGGGTATTAATGAAATGAAGATTGACTTGAAATGTATACCTACAAAAAGGTAGAAGGATGATTTTTAGTTTGTGACACCTTTTGGATGTCCTTTATGAGGCAAGGGGGAGTGACTCAAGGTAAGATGTTAGCGAAATGTTTATTGTGTGCTTAACATGTTAAAATCTCATAACTTGGCAATTGTTTTTGGAAAATGAAAAATAAATGAAAATTTTGTCATTTTTGGCATTTTTTGAAATTAAAATAAGTAAATTAACCACACATAGACCTAGGCCCTTCTTAGGTCACCACTTGTAGGAGCACTTTTGTAAAGATTCTACATCCCACCTAAGATAGTTGCCATTTAATATTAATTAATGTTGGGATTTTTGCCACTAAACCTATTGAGGAATTTGAAAAAACAAAACTTGGCGACAAGGCTATTTAAACAATAGCAAATAAAATATTGTTGATAAAATGATTGTTTATATCCCAAATTAGAGCTTGTGACCAAAATGTGCTATCGAAAAAAAACTTTGGCAATTTGAAATTTGAAAAATTGAAATATATATATTTTTTGTTTCACCATTTTTTCAAAGAACAAAACATTGAAATAAGGTCTTTTGGTAAGTTGTTGCTCACAAAATTAGGCACTGCAATTAAATTATCATTTAAAGAATCAATATTCATTTTTGAATGTACATATTTCATGATTCATTTGAATAATGGTTAGATGGTATTAGAATAAACTCAATATATTGTGGTTTAGTTTCATATATTATAAATTACAATATTGTGAAAATATTTAAATAAATAAATATTTATCAATTAACATTAATATTAGATCCACAAAAAGTTTCCTTAACATTTGTAAGTTTCACTTTTCAAAAAGGGTAGACCATTTTTTTAATATTTCAACTCTAATCCCTCTTCTTCATTTTGGTTAATAATTATTTTATAATTTAATGCTTGCCAAACAACAATTTAATGCAAATCTATTCAATTGCAATGAAGTTGAATAGTGGATTTAAAAAAGTTTTTGGCCATTAAACTATTCCATTTGACACCTTAACCAATTTGGTCATGAATGTGCTATTTCTCTAGTAAAAGTTTATATCTTTTCATATCCTTTCACTTAATTTCTTTGTTATTTTCTAAAGCAAACTTGTTTAAGATGTAAACAAAGTTTTAAATGTTATAACCAATGTTGGGCAATTTTGATTTTTTTATGAAAATTGTTCATTTTCATTTTCACACAAGATTTTAAAAATTAAATTGATTGTTTATATATCTTTTCTTAATTAAAGAGAACTAGCCAAGATATCAAATTGAAAAAATAAAATTCAATTTTTAAAAATCTTAGTTTTCACAAATTGAAGACTAGTCAATTCTCCAAGGCAACTCCAACAAAATGATTTTCTTAACTACACAAGTTATAAAAAACCAATAAAACAACAAAGAATGAAATAAATATAAGAATTTTTTTCTTCCATAATTTCATATATTCACAATTTCATCTTATTCAAATAAACCTTCAAATTGCTCTAACTCCTCTTTTAATTTTGATCTTTTGCAATGAACTCCACCAAATTGGAAGGTGATTTCAAATAACCTTAGGATCATTAAGCAAATTCTTGCTCACAAATATCAACTTTTCCAAATTGATCATTTGTAAATGACATCTTTTTTAATTTTTTAGTATGCTAACTAAAAAGAAAAAGTTTTTTTTGGTCTCAGTTTGAAGTCCTTCAATGCTTATATTTTGCAAGCCAAAAAACCAATTTGGTTGGAAACATGGATTTGTGTTTCTCCCACCATTGAAGAGGACATTTGATATATTTAATATCCATTTAATATCTTCTAAAAATCAACAATTCTTTGCTAGGTGAAAGCACATTACGATGGCCCGATGGGGACAAGTTAATAAGAAAAAATAAAATATATATGAGTAAAAATATAAGGTGAAATATATTAGTTATTGGGTAAGCATTATAAGTTAATTAGTGTTAAAATAGGGTACATTTTATTCTAATAATCTATTTAATTATAATATAAGGTATGTAATAATTTAAAATAATGGATTATAATTAATATAAGGTGGTTTTAATATGTATATATTAGAAAAGTAAATAAAATAAGGTGATAAAAAATAGGTTGGAAAATGATCTAATACCCCCCTTAAAAATGGTCATTTACTGCAAGTAGATCCCAAACTTTACATTAAATGTCCCCCTTAACTTAGTATGGTGGCCAAAAAATGTTATCACCAATATTAAATGAGGTTTTCATAAATACATTCAAAATAAGGTTATTCAATTGCCAAATAATGCAATTGTCAAAGGAAATTACTTTTTTTGATTAATATTAAATGATTAAAAATACATTTGTGAGAAAATAGATGTTTATCACAATATATTGCAAAATGCAAACATACCCAAAAAAAAGAGTCAAATAATTTCAAAATTTTATGAAGTACTCAGTCATATATTGAATATGAATAATTGTACCATTCCAATTACAATTGAAAAGTTTGACTCATGTGATTTCACAAAAAACATCCAAACAAGTTTTTCATTCAAACGAGCACAAGTGTGTTGAAAAAAAACATATTGTTGAAAAATTATTTTCATTTGAAGATGACAAGAATTATGTTATAAGCTTTTATATCAAAAATCATTTTATATGTTTATCAAAATGCTAGATGAATTCAAAGAAAAATTGCCCCTAAAATATACCAAAATATACCCAGAAAAGAATATATTTTCTTGCCTAAAATGGCCCCCTTGTAATGTGCTTTCATCTTGTTCACAAGATCTTTCATTGGTCCATTTGTGTTGTTAATTTGTTTTAAAAAATCCATATTGCAATCTTCATCAACCATTAAGTTTGCACAACCAATTTCAAATTATGGCATAAGATGTTAATGATGACAACATTTGATAAGCATAGGATATAAGGATCTCTTGTCATATTCTTCAACAATAACCACACCTTCTTCATGTCCAATAAAACACAATACTAGGCAAAGGCCTTTAGATGTAAGGTTTAGCATCAATAACATGTTACATGGGTTTTTTTGGCTCCATATTTCCTTAAAAATGAAAGGAAGGATTCTAGCACCCCAAAACCTCCTATTTGATGGTAGAAGCCATCAAAAACAATTCAATGACAACCATATAATCATCATCTTTCAAATTGGTTAAGGTGGTTGAGACTTCAACTTCTCCCCTCAATTTCAAACACATTATTATTGTAAATGTAATGCATTATTAAACAACAAGTGGCCTTCAGATCAACTCAAAACACAAACAGTTACAACCAAGGAAAGATAATCCATAATTATTTGAGGAATGTGCCATGTAAGAGGAGGAGGCACTTTTCCATTAATTTTGGTAAAAGTCTATATGCAATAACACATTCGGTTAATAGTATTTCAAAATTACAAAGCTTCTTGGAACATAATCACTTTGGATGCAAACTTGCAAACAAAATTTAACATTCAATGTTAATGTTTTTAAAATATGGTACAAATAAAAAAGTCCAAATTTCAAATCTAAAGTCTAAATGGTCTATGTTTAGATAAAAAGTAAAAAATGATTTTATGTGAAATTTTTTACCTTTTTTTAATCGGAATGTTTTTTTCCTTGGATGGATATTAGAATCTTCATAAGCCTTGATCCATTCTTGTTTGCATTCTAAGCTTTTTAGGCCAAGTTAAACATTTTTGTAAATATTGAACAAACTTAATAGAAACATATTTGAGATTTCAACACTTTTTTTCATCTGTTATCACATATTAGGAAGTTTTAGAAAAAACATGGCCATAATACCTATACCTTGAAAGCAAGTTTCCTCCAAACCAAAACATTCATAACTTTCAATAGACTTTAAATTAGTTGTTATAACATTCAAATTTCACCTTATCTTTTACAAAAGTAAGAATTTTTTTCTTCAACCATATGCATCTAGTAATTTTATTAATCTTTTTTTCCCAAGGTTTGATTAGCAACTTTTGTTACTTCAAACAAACCAACATTGACAATGTGTTTTGGTTGCCAATCAACCTTTAATTTTTTTATCACAAGAGCAAAAATGTCATGTGCAATTTTAGATGTCCATAAATCAAAACTTGAAATTGTAGCATTATTGCATTCTAATAATATTGGTAGAACATATTTCTATTACATTTTTCCCACAAAATTAGGTAATACCTTTTAAGAATTTTTTTTCAAAAATAAAAACCACTTGAGGACAAATGCAAGGCCAAGCACTTCATCCAAATAATTTCCACAACTATGCATTAATAAGGGATTTTTGATGATCAAAAGGCTTAAGTCTTGTAAAAAATGATTTGTTTTGAACACATCATCTTTTTTGAAAAGATCTTTTGTAACAAAAAACATTGAAATTTGGTAACCAAATATATTAGACCTTTTTTTTGTTAATTACCTTTGAATAATTTTTACATTGGATTATTGACTTCATCCTCAATTTTTTTGCAATAATGGCATGGTTTGCATACACATGTTTGGTGAAAGTTATTATGTGTTTATAATATGAAATTAAACCCTTTTTTTGCATAAGTTATAAAACTAGATACATTGACATGATTATTGTAACAAAAAATACAATGCATCATTTAGAGATCATTGTATGATCAACTTTTTTGTTATCATTAACATTAAAGTAAACCCAACAAAATGCATTTCTACCATGAAATTTCCTTTTAATTCTTTGAGCATGCAACTTTTGAAGGTTCATTTTCATTATTTGTTCATTTTCAAGACCTCTATTGCTTTTTGTTTCCAAATTGGGATAATCTTTAAACAATTCTTCCGTAGGAACATAATTGAGAAAAAATTCACATGCTTCATCTTTAATTGTTATGTTTTTAAAATTTTCATTTGACTATTCTATTTTTCAATTTTTTTTCATGAGTGGTATTCAACAAGAGTGGAAAATTTGAAATAAGAGATTGGTTTACCATGGTGTGTTTATTTTTTACTTGCATAGTGATTTAATTATCTAAAGCCTACATACAATTCAAAACATTTATCAACATTTACAACATCAAAATAATTCACTTAACCCTCCTTTCTTCATGTAAAATATGAATATGCAAAATGAAATGTAATGCAACACAAAAAAAAATGTATGAATGATAACAAATTTTAAAAACAACAAACATATTTACTAATGTTAAAATGCTCTAGAATCAACTTTAATAATTAACAAAACAAACAAAGATTGAACTTAGAACATGAACAAATGTTTTATCAAAGTAAATGAAAAGATACAACATTAACATCCAAACAAAAAAACACAAAATTGTTGGAAGCATAGTTTGTAAATCATATTTGAAAGAATGGAAAAAGTAACTTGATGGATTGGATCCAAGCTCTTCATTCTTAAACTTGCACAAAACAAGTGGGGGGCATTATTTAATTGATAAGCAACATCACAAGAGACGCCAAACAATAATGCAAGGAGAAGTAATCACATATGGGAACTAGGTAAAAAATGTATTTAAAGCTTGGAGATGAGTTGAATAACATTGGGTCAAATAATAATATTGGAGGTGTTGAACAACAATAGGAAATTTGAATAGCAATAAGAGGATATAAACAACAACCAAAAATCAAATAGTAGCCCAAAAGAAGTCAAACAACAATAGGAAATTCAAGATAGTGGCTCTAAATAATAACCTAAGAAAAGTTGAATAATAACCCAAATGTAAAACAACAATGTAATAGAACTCAAGTAAGAACTTGAAAAAAGCCAAACAATAACACAATAGGACCCAATAGTAACACAAAAGGAGCCAAACAACAACCCAAGAAGAATTGAATAGAAAAACTCTACAAATTTATTTTTTCTTAATTTCAAAGCATTGTAGAACACAAATAAAAAACAAATTTGTTGAAGAAAAACAAAATGGGGCCCAAGTTTTGCTTGGGCCCATTTTTATTTTTTTTGGAGAGTGGAAAAGAAGAAAAGAATGGTCCTCCACATAATAGTTGTGGTAATGCTGCTTGAAACCTTAGTTCTTTTTCTTTGGAAACTCACAGATTACATAGTGTCTAACATAGTTTAAAAACTATAATTAAAGTTGAAAATTGTATCTTACAATGTTTAAATACCATGCCAAGGTATCCTTGTTTTGAGATTTAAATAAAAGGGTGGGGTCTTAGGGGTTTAAAGTTTTCATCTTAGTAGTTAGACCTTTTATTACTTGATAGTAATTATTGTTACAAATGTTTTTCTAGGAAAAATAATCAAAATTTAACTATTGTGATAAATTTAATAAGTTTGATTTGTTAGTAGTACATGTAAGAGTGTTTAATGTTTAGTTCTAGACATATTAAAATAATGGTTGGCGACTTCTTCTAAAAGGTGGGTAGGTGGAAAATATTCCCATTAATTTAAAAAAAGTTGAAGATTATTTTGGAAGATGAGTTGGTAGGCTGATTTTAAAGATAAAGGTGAAAAAATTTAGGAACAAATGAAGAAGATCCATGTGTGGTATGGAACCTTTTAAGGGTTCGACCCATTCTCTTCATGTTTGTTGAAAAGGAGCTTGGATTAATTTTTTTTCAATGTTGTCAGGTTTCAGAGGAGTTTGAAAAAAGTTGGAAATCAATATGTGTATTTCAAAAGTGTGTGCAAATGCAAGAAATATGTGTTTTAAAGAAGATAACTTTGTTTGGGTGAATTTAAAAGTATGGGTGTAGTCATACTAACATGTACCATTAACAATTGTAACCAGTGCTTAATTTTTTGAATTTTGGATTGTAAAAAAAAAAAATAGAATAATTTTTTAATAAAATGTTATTGTGAATACATTATGTACATATCATAAGAATTTGGAATCAATATAATGAATAAAAAATACAAAATTTCCCCTTTTAAAGACTTGTAGCCACTATTTACAAATAATTTTGACACTAAAGGCATAATTTGAATTTTTTTTATGACAAATTTTGGGATATTTTTTAATATACACCTTAACATGATTATAGTATCAAGATTTTTTTTATAAAATTAATTTTTTTTGAAATACATATTTAAAAAATTCTAAGAATATTCTTTTAAAAAACAACTAAAAAAAGTGGTTTAAAAGGGCGGGTGTGGCTCTTAGTAATGTGGTTGGACTTGTATGTAATTTGTTTTTGGACATAAATGGTTATTGTTCTTTGGAATTCTATTTAAGATTTGAGTTGTACCATATTATAACTCTTTATTTAATTAAATAATGTTTTTACAAACAATCATTGGATGGTAATTGTAGTATTGTAAGATAGTTGCAATGAAAAAAATCAGCAATAATGATGGACAAAAGGTCATGAAAATGAAAGCAATTTGTTCTTTATTAGGTTTTTTGAATGGATATAATATATTGTGCAATGTTTTCACCAGTTACAATGGTGGCTAGACCAACTTGTCTGTCTTGTCAAAAATTTAATGCATGCTTTGAAAAAAATTGGCATGGGGCCATGTTAATGGGTTTTTGTAGTAAGGTGTACATCACAAATTTCCAATATCACAAATTTTCAATAAAAACCATGCAAAGATCTTAAAACAATATGTCCACACAAAATTTGTGGGCTTCAAAGTGTAAACATGACACAAAAAATAAGTATATTACTTCTATATAAATAACGTTTTTTTTTCACTTATGATGTTTTAATGTGAAGTGTTTATGATTTATATTTTAACTAAATTTGTACAATTATTGTGATGTAATTTTGCATAAAATTATGCAAATTTTGTATAACTTATGAAAATTGAATTTTGCACAAAATTTGTATGAACTTATGAAGCCTAATAAATTTATAATGTAATTAGTCCCAACCACATATATTAGAGCATTATTCAAAATCTTGTACCAAAATTTTATAATGTGAATGCTGATAAGTTTGAAACTTTTGAGTGCCACAAATCAAATATCATTGCCTAACACAAGCCTACCATTACATTAATTTTGGTTTTGTGTTGGAGTTCCAACTTCCTAAGTGTTGTGAAGCTTTTAAACTTCTATCCATTAAAAAATTTATTTTCGTAATGCACAAAAGTTTTGCAATATGGTTCAACTTTACTATGCATATCACACATAAACTAACAATAATAGTTATGATATGAATAGTTGATGAAGTTAATGGGATTTTGGCAATTTTCCTTACAAAACTTCCATACATCATAGACATATAGAAAGGGATCAATGGGCTTTTTATGCTTTAATTTCCACTTCATTGACATATAGAAAGGACCAATGGCCTTTCCATGTTTCAATTTCCATGGCCATTTCATGAATTCAAGTGGAATTATTTTTTAATGATGAACAATTAGAAGACCCTTCAAAGGATTGAAGTACCTCCATCCACACTCTCAAATGGGTGAAATATTAAGAAATTCTAACATCAATCGTACATCACACTAACTTCATATTTTTGGACCAAATAATCCAAGTTTTGGTTTTGACTACCCCTAAGTAATGTCCAACAAGAATTGTGGATGGCCCATGGATAATATAATCTTATCTATGAGGTGGTAAACCCTAGGGGTCAAGTGTTCCTAGACATATAATCTAGTTCATATTCAAACTAGTTTAAGCTCAAATTTTGGTTCAAGTTGTTGATATTTTGTCATATTGATGATGTGAAGTGTTGCATGAATCCCAAACATAAATTAGGGTTGGCATTTATTGTATTTATCACATTGAAATTCCATATCACTAACATTCTGGTAAGCAACACACGTGTTACACATACATAAACCAAGGGGTTTGAAGGCAACCTATGAGTTCAATGTGACCAAAATGACCTAACTTTCCCTACTTAACAATCTAGTTTCACCTTTTGATGAGACAATAATTGTCACAATTCAATGTCATCCATTTGTCATAATTGAATTCCCCATTATACAACAAATAAATTGGAAAAGTTGGAAGTTGCCAAGGTATTAGGAGTATAAACTTGTTAGTCCTCAACAAACTAGATAATATTTTTTATCTATGGTCAAGGCTTTGGAATCTAAGGGTTATATGAAAACAAGTGTGTTGAAAGCAATTGTATAACCCTCACCAACTTTATTTTTAAAACTTGAATCTAATTAAGTTAATAATTGTTGAGGCTAGGTTTTCAGTTGAATAAATTCAAGAGAATATATGTGAATTCCAAGGGTAGATATAATATGGATAGTTAATCATGTGGAGCAGATGTCAAATAGCTACACATAAGTTGGATGTAAATTGTTATTCCTACTTCAAATCATGAGATATGATTTGAAATGTTCTAAATCCATGAACACCAACCTTAATGTAATATACCCTTCAAACTAACAAACTTCAAATGAACATTCTTTTCTTACAAGTGGTGAAGCAGAATTGTGTCCAACAATTCAAAATTGATTTCACAAATTATTCTAATTCTCATTCCAATCTATTTAATCCTTGGTGTGCAACAACATTTAACCTTATGGTTTGCAATGTTTGTACTAGATGAACCATGACATAATGCCTCCAAGAATCTATTTCAAAGATTATATTGTAAATTTTTTAAAAATACTTCACATTTAAATGTGTTGAACACTAACGTTCATATGTATCAATATTTAGCATAAATTGAATTTTGGTAGAGGAGTGATGATGTAAATATGCTACATTTATCAATGAGACAAAACTAAGTTGCTTTTAAGAAGGAAATAGTCAAACTTTACCCAAATGGTCTAAATCCTTTGATTGTGTATTTTCATCCTAGAATAACTTATAAGAAGTGCCAAGACACACCCCCAAGTAATCAAATTAGTTTTGAGACATGAAAGATGGCAACACCATTAAGAGAACCTCTTAGAAAACAAGGAAAACTATGTGCTTTATGGAGTGAAAGTTGTAACTTCCTTCCTGATTCTCATGATTGCATTGCAGAACTCACAATAAGATTGAAGGTGTTTTTTTCCATTTGATTAGTTGTGAATGGTGAGGTAGGCCTATGTGCCCAAAGTTGATCCCTTCGATCCCCATCAAGTGACAAAAGCCTGAAAACAAATTTGCACAATTTGGGTTTTCTTGGGCCAATTTTTGTAGTCTTTTAGACTCCATCAAGCCACAAATTTACATTAGTGAGAATTTGTGGAGTAGTCTTGGAAATAAGTGTGATTTTCTTTATTTATAATTCTTGCAAATTCTTGCAAATTCCAAATTATTAATGCAACATTGCCAAGGTGAAAAACACATGTGAGTACTAGATGGGTTCATGGTGTAAGCTACAATGGTGGTAGCTAGCAAACAAAATTCCTACCCCAATTCTTTTGAAAAGTTGCCTTAGCCTAATACAAGTAATATATCTAGATAGATTTTCCTGGTCCTTTTATCAATTAATTCAAGTTGTTCCCAACAAGATTACAATTTCAATTTACAAGTAGTGTGGAAAGTTTTCATAATTCCCGGAGAATTTGGGATCATGGTGTGTAATCCAATTTGGTAGGCATGAGGGAAGAGTATAGAGAAGGTTCTGAACACACAATTCGTTGAAGTGAGATGATTACAAGCAACCTAATGGGGCATTGTGGCAATCTATATCACTTGAGGATCAAGTGATGGCATGAGCAAAAAAATGTCACATGTCTCAAGAAATTATGTATTGGAGATAAGAGAAAGGTGCCCAAACACTTACCCCATGATAGCACACAAAGTGCCAGAAAGTTTATAGCACAAAAGCAAATTGTAAGGTTGTGGAATGTGATGAAAGTTTAGTATCCAAGGTGGAAGAAGCCTTGGAGACCCTGAAGAGAAATGTGAGAGAGTCTTGCCCCTAATGATATATAGCTTAGATGAATCTTTAGTGCAAAATATATTTTTCTAGAAAGGACAAGCTGAACTAGTTCATAGCAATGGTAGCATTTTTTGATTGCAAAATTTGGCAAAAAGTCAAATATTTCTTTTAAAGAATGAAATGAACTTTTAGGGTTTCGACTGTTAGAAGTTGAAAAAATATAAGTAAAAATTGGTAGATTTTTATATTCAGTTTTCATAAGTAGCCAGAAATACAAAAAGGTGATTAAGGATTTCTACATCATATTTGTTGGGTAGTTGCTTTATTTGAATGATCCCCACTTCCGTTACATCTTCTTATAGATGATCACCACTTTGGCTAGATCACAAAATCCATTAAAAAAAGCACTAATACCAACACCCCAAAGAATAATAGTACAACAAAACTTAACTAAATTGGTGTTTGTTCTGTTTTTGATTTTGAAAGGAACCTTTGATTTCAAATTCTTTTGGTATAAGAGAACCTTGTTGTGCAATTCTAAGAATGGATTTCTAAATTTATACAACCTCCATTTCTCAAATCAAAATATTCAAATTAGTGTAATATTTCGACATTTGGATATGAAGATGTTATAAAAATAATTTAGTTAAAATATAAAAATAAATTAGATGTAATTAAATATGTAAATTTGAATTTGTAAACCAAATCAAAACTTAAAAACATATTAATGTGGCCTATGGCGTTGGCCACAGTGTTACCACGTTTTCAATTGATTTTTCCTTCCAAAACTTGGTTTTTGGAATTTATTTGAATTTTCAGTGGTAGAAATCACTTAAAAATCAATATCTCCCACATTCTGAATCCAAATCTCACCAAATAAATTCCATTAATCATGCTCATCAAGGTCTTTCCAACAACACCAAAAGCACATTCCAATTCGTCCAAAATTTTTAGCTATAATTTAATTTAATTTTCAGTGAAGAAATCATTCAATATTCAAAAACTTTTACACCGCAAATCCAAACACCATGAAACCAAGTTGATGCATCCCCTCCTCAAGAGAGACCAAGAATGCGATCTGAAGCAACCCAATTTGGTGGATTTCATAAGTACAAACAAAACAAAACAAAATAAACAAACTACCTTTCTTGATAGATGGATGTTTGTAATTTTGAAGTAAATATTTAAAATTAATGTAACATGAAAGAAATCTTCAATGAGGAAAATGTGTTGTACCCAAGACACATTGAGAATTAATTCTTCACTATGGGCCTTTCTTCACAGAATTGTATAAATGTATCAAATACTTGGTAATTGTTGTTCCTTCCTAATAAATGTGCTAATTGGAAGTTGGTGATTGGAAAATGCATTGTTGAAAAAAGTTTTTGAACCACAGCCTAAAAATGTGTTGAAGGCTATGTGCTTCTTTCAAATGCTTATGTTGTTGGTGGCAATTAGGATCTTAGACTTGCAAGAGTTTCTTTTCTTGGGTATTGAATTTATTTGTTTATAATGGAAAAAAAACGTTTATTGGGTTTTCTAGTCACCAAATTTCAAAAAGTTAGAGAAAAATTGCCAATTTTTTGTATTATGTTCCCAGTAGGTAGCAAGCAATATAGAAGGATGCTTCATTTTTTCCCCTTTCCTATTTTTTATAGCCATATTTAACTAACTTGTCTTCTGGATGATCACCATTTTAGATCTATTACAAAATTCAAACAAAAAAGAATTATAGATTCCAAGGGAATGTTGAATTTGAGAGCAAGGAAGAGTGTGAAGAGATAGCTGGATTTGGTTGCACCTGGATTGAAATGAACAATGAGGTGCATATAATAGATGATCAAAACCATCTTCAAATGGTTGGCAATCTCTGCAAAATTGAAGAGCTTACATATCTAGGCTGATGCATGATGTGGCACATGTGCCAAATAGGAGGCATTCATCCAATCCATAAATAATAAGTACCCATTAATGTTGGGTGGTTATTATAATGGACCATGATTCTCAAGCAATTCTCACATTGGGCTGGGACTTTGAAAACCAATATGTATCACATTTGGTGAAGACCATCTTCAAATGGTTGGCAATCTTTGCAAAACTGAAGAGCTTACATATCTAGGCTAATGCATGATGTGGCACATGTGCCAAATAGGAGACATTCATCCAATCCATAAATAATAAGTACCCATTAATGTTGGGTGGTTATTATAATGGACCATGATTTTCAGGCAATTCTCACATTGGGCTGGGACTTTGAAAACCAATATGTATCACATTTGGTGAAACCTAGATTGCAAATTGTTCACCATGGTTCTCACTAAAATGAGAATTGTCAAAAATAATCAGGGGCAGTTCTCAACAAAGCGGGTAGGTAGCATTATCAATGTAAAATGTAAAATGTAAAATCCATGATCTTAAAAATTTGTAATTAGGATTTAAACTTTTATGTAGCTTCTTCCAAAAGCTTTTGAAAATCAAGTAGCTAATTAAAAGATTATTTTGCATTTGTGAATGAAATTATCATGAATTATTTATTAGGGAAGAGTACAAAGAACCCATAGTCTAAACAAAGAGGTATCAACTTTCAACTTAAAAAATGATCAATGCATGTGAAGACTAACTTTGATTCATTACAAGATAGTACAAAGTAAAGAAAGATTGGAAGTTTGTCCTAGAAAGAGAATTTGTCCCAAAAAATGATATCATGCACCTAGGTTTCCCTTTAGAATATAATCAACAAAGACTGATAGGATGCTTGGAAAAATATTGTGGCATTTAATTTGTAAATTTTTCTTTTTGATAAAGATATTTGAAAATCTAAAACCTTCACTAGTTCAAGGAACCAAAGGTTCTTTAAGTTCTGAGAAGAACTAAAATTAGTAATTCTCAATAAATTAAGAGAAATGCCCAACACTAGTACCAATGACCCTATTAGGCAAAGGTATTAGCCTAGGCCGAAAATTTTCACCTCATACATTATTTATGAATTTTGTCATTTCTTGTTTGGAATTGAGACTTGGAAACAAATATTTGTTGAAGGCAACAGTAAGCCATATACATTTCCATCAATTTGACACCAACACATGAGCTTTGTACACAAAAATTCCTCATTGAAGATTGCAAATATAATGGCCATGAATGCACAAAAGAATGCACATGAATAACTTTTCATTTTCTTACCAAATTGGCATTCGTTTGATGCTTTTGTTGCAACCACCTAAACCTAGGTGCTTAAACCTTGATTGAATAAAGGTGTAAATATATGATAGCCATGCCATTATATTTGTATTATTTTATTGAGGTTCCAATTATAATCACACTTCAAAATAATTTGTGTAATGTATAATTAAAAACTGAAAATATTTACCAACATCCAAAAATTGAACCAAAAAATAAAATGAGGTACTTAACAAGTTAGTTTACACAAATTTGTAAATTAAATGAAGTATCAAATCATTTGTCTCTTCTTATTTATTCCTAGAGCTTCAAGCTATAATCTATTAAGCTAATTTTAAAAAATTACTAATTATTGCAAGTGTGCTATAAGATAATTTATTGTTAGCCATAAGGTCTAAGCTACTTGTAATGTCTTAAAGTATTAGAGTAACAAATTTAACATCAAATGTTTTAAGTCAAACTTAATAGTAACAAAAACTAATATCTCAAACCATATGTTGCACATCTATCCAAAAAAGACCCATCTTCCAAGGGAATGTGCCTATTTAGTCCTAAATCATAGTCTTTATATCCTTGGAACATGTTCACAAATATTCAAATCTCAATCAAGCTCTAGCATGAAAAAACACTTTTGTTTTAAATTAAATGAAATCCATGTTAGGATATTCATATCAATTTTACTTACTAAATTTTAAGTATAATTGCACTTCAAATTATCTCATTAAATATTGCATACATAACAATTTTTATTCCTTAACATATTAGGGTGTAAATTTTCTAAGGTGTACCAAAATCTTGTCACAACATCACCCTTTTTTATCTTTTTTTTCTAGTCTTTAGTATTATGTAAAAACACATTTATGAATGATTATGATGGTATCTAAAATTGTAATAATTTAAAATATAGTCCTTTTGAAATTTTTAACAATTTTTGATTCCTTATTTTTTATGATGATCAAAATATAAGGTAAAAAAAGATTGCAATAAAAATTAGGTTTTTTTCATCCTGTGTGGTACACCTTAAAAGATTTTCACCCATTAAAGTTCAAAATTTTATTTGGCTATGATCACAATCAAATGAACCAATGGTGACGAAGGATTAAAAAAATTCCAATCCTTTTTGTGATGATTTTCATTTTATTTTCACTTTATCATAGAAAGGATTTTTGGTATCAAATCTTTTGCAATATGTTACTAAAAATACATAAATTTTTTTCAATACATTAAATTTTAAAAATTAATTTTCATGAATAACTAAGAATTTTTAAGTGTACAAATTCTATGTTTTGTTTTGAAAAATTATCTTAATTTCAAATTGTATGAAAATATGCTAATTATTTAATGATTTATTTTATTGTTTCATAAACTACAACTTTGTTTTAGATGTCATGTACATTACACCCCATTTACATGTGGTAAAAGATTTTTGAAATTTAAAAATTCTGTTGAATAGATTTTTAATTTTTAAAATTAAAAAATTTCATAACTTTAAAATTGTGAGTGCTTTTTGAGTGTGGATAATCAATTAACATCATCTCAATTTTTTTCTCATCAAAATTCGTTTACAAAGAGAATTTTTGATTTAGTAATTTGCAAAATTGACTACTTTTGATGCAACTATTGTTCAAGTTCAAAGGTCTTTTATTAAAACCAAAACCCAAATTATTTTTTTGAATTTTTGTTTTGAATTCTTCAACATTCATATTAGTCATTTAGCACTACATTCCATGATTAACATGACATTAAAGTGGCACCACAAAAATATATCTAACAAAGTTACAATTTTTATAAAGTTTTGGTAGTCGTCCGACATGCTTTTTGGCTCGTTTGATTGTGACTACACCCATTTAATTCAAAATTGCACAAGAATGAAATAAAGTGAGATGCATGCTAGGGTACTAAGTTTTTGAAATAAATGAAATATCAAAACATTTGCCTCCATGTACCTATTTCTTGACCTTTAAGTCCACCATACATAGTTTTAAAGCTAGTTTTGAGTTATTAATTTTATACAAATATGCTTGAAGATCACTAGTTTATGTCCATAAGAGTCAAGCTATTTATGATGTTGTAGAACCAAGTGTATGCAAAGTTGTTGCCGAAAGCCCTAATGGTATGGCCCAACAAAAATAACCTCAAGCAATTTGGCGAACATACGTATGTGTGGTGAACATGCACAGATGCAAATCAACTGGACACATTAAGTCTTGAGTTCTAGTCACCATGCACAATGCACACATACACAATCCCATGAAGGATGTGACAAGCACCTAATATGCCCATGAAATCAATTTGAATGTTCTCAAGCACATCTTAAGAGAAAGTCACCATTTTCAAATTGAAAATTCACTTTGTGTTATAAACAAACTTGACTTTAGAATGAAAAACATTAAAAAACGATATATTGATACAAAGAGACAAAAACCTAGATACAATATGTGTATTACAGAGCAAAGAGGTTTTGCAAAAATAGACAATAATCCATGCAACCATTACAAGTTCTTATATACATATTGTGTTAAGGCATTAAGGTGGAAAACAATATTTTAGAACGAACAATTAAACACTCATATGGCTATGGTATTGATGTGTCAGTAAGGAAACCTGACTATTTAACAAGTGTACAATGTAAAACAATTCAAAAAACATCAACACTAAGTTTCCAAGTTGGTGGAATGCAGATATTGTAAAGAGTCAGATAAAAATTGTTTTGCAATGAAAACTGGTAAATTGTGACTCCTTTGTGTATACACTGCACCCATGCATCTTAAATGATTTTCATCTTTTTTTTCTGGAAGCATGTTATGATGACATCTGGTTATGAGAATTATGATGACCTACAACATAATAGTTTATGAACAAGAATAAGAATATGCTAATTGTGTACCCAAATTGAATTTTGCCACTTCTTAAAAGAAATGAAACATGGATATATGGAAAGTGTAGAAGACTAGGTTATAAAGCCACACTTGCCAGTAGTGTTCATCAATTTATGGGTAGCAAACTGCTAGATCACATGTACCTGTACATACTAAAGGGAGATTGACAGCTATGGAAGCATCCTTAAGCCTTCCACAAGTCTCATCAATTAAAGACCTTCATAAACAATTTCTGAAATGCCCCATTTTGGCTGGAAAATTGATAATAGTGGACGAAAATGTATCAATGGAGTATCATTTAACAAAGGTATTTGAACTATTATATTTACAAAATTCTGGTTGGAAGGCATACATAAGCCTCAAGAGCATGTGATTTAGTCATCGCCCAATTTATGTATTTTAGACAATCATGAAAGTGCGAGAAAGCAAATGTACCAACAGTTGCAAAATAAAATGGTCCCTTGTGTATGCTAAGGGGCGTTGTCATTGCTCACATTGATCATTGAGAAGGGAAATCGGCAATAGAGCTGCCATCAAGGATCTGCTGACCTTGGAAGTATGTGCAGGAATGTCACCTTAGGAGCAATAGCTTTATTTTGAAGCCAGGGGCCCGTAAGATTACTCAAAATTCAATATCTTCTGCACCTTAGCTTTGAAAATTTCCAAATCACTTCATTAAATCCTACTCGCTGAAAGCTTTCCAACCATACTAAGAGTGTGCTGAAATTCCCCTATAATTTTTAGTTTTGATTAAAATTAACTTTCACTGAACAAAGTGTTCAATATTCAATAACTTCTGCACTGTAGGTCGAAACATTAAGAAACCAACTCTAAACAT
>Ga0209611_10007159_pt1 | contig 17966 bp, 14 predicted proteins | sample S1TSphgellanicum_3_FD_187693 | JGI IMG/M metagenome (GOLD analysis project Ga0209611, IMG submission 187693) | Host-associated microbial communities from peat moss isolated from Minnesota, USA - S1T2_Fc - Sphagnum magellanicum MG (SPAdes) (version 2) | ecosystem: Host-associated > Plants > Peat...
ATGCCCTTGTATTACAATATTACAAATTGATCTTTAGTTCACTCAAGATAACTAAAAAAAATTAATTCAGACCATCAATTCCAACAATTTCATGAATTAAAAAAAAAAAATTCATGCTTACACAAAAACTTATTCTATTGAACATTAAAAATTTTGGTCCATTTCTAGTATTTATGTTGGTCCTTCAAAATACTCACAAACCTAACAAACCCTATTACTCTGTTTTTTGGACATTTTAGTTCATTTGTCCTTTTTGGGTGGTTGGGGTTCATCATTTTCAATGTTCTAGATTACATTCCAATCTATGATTTGTCTCAAATAAAATTTGTTTTTCTTCCAAAAATTTCGAAATTTTCTTTATAAATGTGTCTTTTCTAGTGTAAATTTGACTAGCTTTTCTTTTTTTCAAAAACAAATCACCAAATTTTCAATATCACAAAGTTGGGGAAAAACGAGAGAAAAAAGCAAAACCATGACCTCAAGGTTGTGATGTTATCTCCACAACTGAATGAATGAACAAATGAATGAAAATGAAATCAACACACAATTAGAATCCAACGAGGTCCAATGAATAGGCATTGGTCCCAAATTAAAATGTTGAAAAAAAATGGATGATCTTCTTTAATACATGAGTGAATGGACTAGGCTCCCCTCATATACCATTAATTTGGTCAAAGATTTATTTTTGAAAGTACCAAGGCTTGTTAGGCACTAATTAATTATTTTTCAGAAAAACGCCTATCTGCCATGTCAAAAATCTGAAAAAAACTCTCAAGCATATTAACTTCATTATTTAGTATAATGCTTAATTTTAAATTATTATTATTATTAAAATTGGAAATAAATGACCATTTACATATATTATTATTAAAGGTCATTCACATATGTAAATAACATTGCTAATAATGATGTAAATAATAAAATTTGTTCAAACTATAGTAGTTGCACTTGGTAAGTAGCCTACGTGGTTAGCCTATCTAGTGAAATATCAACAACACTATCACCTAATGATAGCCTATTGATATTCCAATATCACAAATTGATAAATCTTCAAATTTTGAATATTTTCACATTTTCCACCGACGATAGGTTATCACAATGAACTTCAAGTAGGTGAAATACCAATCTTCAAATCCAAGCTCCTAACCTTTGGTGTCAAAACACATTGAACGCATGCAAATTTAAGCTTCACATCTTTTCTTGAGCTACATTTTTTGCTTTGTCTTCATCTTTCAAAAGTTTATTGTGTTGCAAAAAATATTTTAAAAAACTTTTGTTGTAATACATTTCTTGCATGAAAAAAAAAGTCATGGAAGCACAAGAAGGAAAGCATTAAAGGCAAAGGTTCATTGAGAGAAAGAAGCATTGCAACATGTCAAAGGCATGAGAATTGGAACCAAAGCGAAGTGATGACACTAATAAAATGCATGCATAATGAAGATGTAGCTCAAAATGAACTAATTGATCGAAGGGTGCACATGGTCCTTACTATCGCGTGATGCAATGAAATTGTGGAAGAACCTTAGAAATTGGTGCACAATAAAATGCCAAAAATGGCAAAATATGTAGTAATTAAGAATAAATGAAATGGACTCAATTCAATTTAGATTATAAGAAGTTCTCTAACTACCACAAAGGCACCAAACATCATTCATCATTTTGAAAATTGACAACAAATGAACATGATAAGTGTCACTTACCTTGGTCCTTCAATAAAGATAATTATGATGTAAGTGAAACATTCCAAAAAGAGCACATCATCAACGTGCCATTGCATTTAAAAGATTTACAATTTGAAGATGATAAAAATTACATCACAATAATTTTATAACTAAAACTGATATGTAGACTTTGTATCACAACAATCATTCACACAAGAAATTCTTGGCAAGGATTTCATGATAAGTGAAATAGTTCCAATGAAACAACCTTCAATGAATGTCATCAAGTTGTCAAATGATTTTGTTCATAATCTACCAAGACCTAGACATCACACCTTTGTTGGATGTTCCAAGTGCATGTGTCATGCCTTCACAAGGTCTTTTAACAATTCCAATTGCACTTGGCAACACAAGAATCAAGTAAAAGTAGTCTAATCAATGCAACAATAAACAAGGAAATTGTGCTAGCAATGGATTACATCAACTTCAAACAATTGAAAATTGAAAGCTATCATACCAACGTCTAGAGGCACGGTATGAAAGACTAGTTAAAATACTTCAAGTAAAAAGACAAAAAATACACAAGATGAGCAAAAACACGATGAGTGTCTTATTTCAACTCAACACAACAATGTGTCACACCTTTCATCCAAGACAAATCACTCCTACCTACACCTCTAAAATTAGTTTTAGATAAGTTAAAAGAATAAGTGGTTGGACGTGACTTAAGAAATGAAATGTAACTTGCAAATGAGGTGATTCCAAAATTTGTTTGAACTTTTACAAAAATTACAACTTGTTAACAAGACATTCAATTCAGGATCATAATATAAATTGATTTTATTCAAGAGCAATATAATTAACATTCAAAATCAACAAGTTTTGTTCCATTAAGAAGTTTTATGCTACATTTGTAACATCAAATTGAAAAATGTCAATGCATTTTCCATGGCCTATTCCCCAAGTATTGTTCTAAAATAAACATTTGATCTATTTTTGAAATTTCAAATCCTTGTAGTTTAGGTTCAATATCATTGTCAATTGTTGGTTTTGCAATTGCATCATTTTTTTTGGTTTTTGACCTTAATTGGGTTGACACACATAGCTACAAAAAAATTTCTAGATCTAACTGAGCCATGAACCTCAATTTCAAGGTCCTTATTATTCAAGATCCTATTATAAAGGATACAACAACAAACAATTACATCAAGTAAAAACAAAACATGCAATTCGGTTTTTAAAAATAATTTTTTGAAGTTTTTTTTCAAAATAACAAACAAATTTTCCATGACATTTCTTCCACAACATAGATAATTTTTGTGAATTGCTTCAAGAATAGTATGTCAAACATTGCTAGTTTGTTTGTGTGGATCATCAACCAAATAAACAAAAGGTAGCCCTTATCAACAATTAGATATGGTTTGATTTCCTCTTAACTTCTATTGATATGAAACACTTTTTTTTCCCTTTTGGTACAAGTTGGAAAGGCACAAAATTCTAATATCATTCATTGAACCAAATAATCCAACAAACATCCCAAAATTTCTTCCCATAATCAACCATAACTTGTCATTACAAATTGTAATATCACAACAAAAATAGTCCCTGATGAAAGGACCTTGAGGCTTTTAGATATGGATTTGAATTACATCTATGGCACCATGAATAGAAGGTAGACCAAAAAATTCTTTGAACCCATCTGACACTTCCACCAAGTCTTTTTGTTTTGACCACTAAAATTGATTTTTGAAAACCATATTCATAGCATAAATGAATTCTTGCAAAACCAAATGAATTCTTGCTTTGTCAATATTGAACATTTCATTGCAATAAAACTAATATACATCAATGAAAAAGTTTATATAGAAAATACACAACACAAATTCTCACATGTACAACACATTTATATCTTATGTCTTTTTGCATCAAGTGTTTCAATTTCATGGTTAAACAAGACACAAAATCCCCACTTGCTTTGAAGTGTTCAATCCACCTTGAATTTTCATATTAAATCATTAGAGTATGTGAATACATACCAAGTTGTTGACTTGGCTTTCACCCAATCACCAAGGTCCTTGTTTAATAAAAATTCATAAAACTAAGAAAACATGTATTATTGTAAAATCAAAGAATTCACCATGGTGTAAAACCACGTTTTTCTTTCAAGAAAATAAGATGGAAATTGACACCAAATGATGTTGATTCGTTTTCATGGCACATGTGAAGACAATTGTGCACCTACAAAATGACCTAAATGAAATACACCAACAAAGTGAACTTTAATGGTCTAATCTTCAAAGAACATCATATGGAAACAAATTGATAGAAGACTTATAGGAACAACACATAACAAATGCTAAAAAATAAAAATAAAAATGTGGAACAAAGATGCAAACAAACAAACAACATGAAGAAAAAATCAAGCAAGTGGAAGTAGGTGGAAAATGTAACATGAACATTAGTAGGGAGAACATGTGAGTCAATTACAAGGATAAACAAAGTGAGCATGTAGAAAATGTGTTGTAGATTGAAAAATAATAAGGAGAACATGTAGAAAAGAAATGTACATAAGTTTGAAAGAAGAAGGTGCACAAGCAAATGATCCAATGAAGTAAAATCTTGAAATAAACAAATGCAAATGTGAAATGAGTAATAAGCGTGCAAAAGAATGAAATAAGATTGAAGGTCAAAATGAAATGACTAGAAAGGCAAAAATAGTTGACATTACTTTTGAACAAAGAAAATAAACAAAATGATATTTCATGAATGTAAGGCCACTAATGTACAACTTTTAAAACAATGATAAATTTTTTAAATGATAACTATTGTTATAACTTTTGTGGATAGCCTTAAAACCTTAATTATAGATGTCCACCTAATTATAACCAAGTAATTTTATAATTAATTTACCTTTATGTGTGAAGAAGCCTTTAAACACCTTGTTGAAACCAATTTAAATACCATAGAAGTTGAATTGGTGGTGTCAAGATTTGGATAGAAATGGCCAACCCATCCCCACCTTGATCATTTATATTAAACCATTAAAAAATGGGGCACACCCCACCACTAATTGTTTCAATGACAAATTATTATATATTCAAATGTCAATTCATTTGGTTCTACACTTCTAGTTTTTAAAAATAAAATTGATATTGAAAATTTTATTCCAAAATTAGGAAAATTAATTATATTTACATTTTAAAACATTTTTTTCCAAAAAGAAATCAATTTTTTCATCAAGAAAATGACAAAATTTGTCCCAATAAATCAATTAACACACTCATTGTTCTCCTTTTAAATAAAAATTAAATACTTACCATTCAATGTAAGGTCCCTTTGAATATGCATTGTCTTTCACTAGTCTTAGTATGTTAATGAAATGATAAGGTAATGAATAAAAATGCAATAGAACATCATCATGTAGCAAATCACAATCTTGTATAATTTTTAGAAGTAATAAATAAACAAAATGAATGGAATAAAATAGTGAAAATTTTACTTTACATATAGTATTTTTTGTGTCTCTCCGCAGCACCTACATCCGAATGGTTTTTTGTCCTGGGATTCCCAAGGAGGAGTCCCGAAACTGTCCCGGTTTGGACTCCCAGGACCTTGTGAGGTCATAACTTTTTGCTTAGACCTCCAATTGGGATGAGGTCTAAAGAAAACTTGTAGCTCTCCTAGAGAGCTTTCCAACAATGTATCGCACTCCACCTACACACACCGGGTTCAAGTCAATTCCCAACTTTTAATGATCGGGAGTCAAACTGCTAGTTTGACTCCCGGCCCTTCTTTTTGCCATAACCTGTGCTTGAGATGTCCAAATGACCCATGAAAGCCCATTTTTGACATCTACACTTTGATAGTTTTCCAATGATATAAAAAACGCCCCAATGCAAGGTGTTTTGACCTCTGCAATCGAATTCTGAAGTTTTGGGGGTCTTGGAGGATTCCCAAGTCCCAATTTCGGGAGAGTGAGTTTCATCCTCACACTCTTTCAAGGTAGGGTTGCGACATCCTCCCCCACCAGAAGAAAAGGTCAATGTCCTCATTAACATTTAGAATTTTTTTCAAAAATTGCAATTGCTTTCTTTTGGATCCTTGGCCATCATTTGCCGATTTTTCGGTAGGACCTTGCCTCAAACTAACGTAGGCATCCCCAAGTTTCCAACACTTTCTTGGCAAGTCCAAGGGGGGGTCTCATAAAAACCCTTAACCTTTGCTTCATCAAAAGACCTAAACTAGCTTAATTAACAAAGCCCTCATTTGGGAGGCCATTGTTTTAACCTTCCCTTTATGAAGAATTCAAGTCAAGTCAAATCTTGACCTAAGCTACTTGATATGACTCCTTTCCCCACTTTGTGCCTTGATCAAAACAATCAAGTTTTAACTAAAAGGTTTGCTTATCAAGGTACAAGAAGTAACATTTGGGTTCTACAAAAACCCAAGACCCAAACTACACGATTAAAGTACGCGAACGGGGTCATGACTTCCCGCGTTGGCCGCCACTACCAACCAACCCTTTGGGATGCACTTAAAGCTTATGCATGTCCTTGCAAGCTCACCTTGCTTGCCTCCTCTTTTGGGTCAAGGGTACCCTAAACCCCAAGGTAGGAGTTCAATTTTGATTTAAGCCTATGCAAGAAAGTTCCATTTGTCCAATGTCAACTTGACAACTTTATTTGTACTTATACATTATTTTTGTGATATAATCTCTTGGAAGTTTTTAGCCTTCATTTCATTTGCAACTTGATGTGGTACATTTTATGTGACTCCCTGCCCCACTAAAAGAAAGGCGATGTCCTCATCACGTTCTACATCTTTTCTTTGTGGGTCTAGTGTGGAATTCCTCTATGGCTTCTTGGGCATGTTCCATATTGGATTCATTCACCCAAGATGCCTCTATTGGATGGTATCCTTTCCACTTAATTAAGTATTCTCGCTTTTGTCCTTTTAGTTGCCTTGATTTGAGCACGGCCTCCACTTGAAATTCTGGTTCATTATGAACCAAGTCTGGTGGGGGCCTTGAGTTGTGCTCTCAATTAGGTTTTGAAGCATCGTGGGTGATCGGCTTCAAAAGAGAAACATGAAATGTGGGGTGAACTCTAAGATTTTCCGGTAGTTCTAACTTGTAAATGTCGAAAAGTTTCTTTTCTAACATTTTGAATGGGCTCGCATATGGGCCCAAGAACTTATGACTCAAACCTTTTAGCAATCGAAAATTCTTAATGTTCAACCACACTTCATCCCCTTCTTGAAACTTCACCTTTCGTTGGGACTTGTCCACAAAATCCTTGTACCTCTTATGCGCCTTTTCCAAGTTGGTTTTTGCCATCTCCCACAAGTGTTGCTTCTCTTCATCAAGTTATGTGACCATGGGCACTTCCTCACTTGCATCACTTGGGGGTTGACCGACCCAAGTTGTGGGCACGATCGGCAATTTGCCCGTCACCATTTGAAAGGGGGTGGCCCCCATTGTTGAATGTTTTGAATTGTTGTAACAAAACTCGACCAACTCCAAATGGTCCATCCAATCTTGTTAATCCGTCGTCACATAATTCCTTAGGAATTGTTGGATGACCAAGTTCACCCTCTTGGTTTGTCCATTCGTTTGGGGTCAAAAGGATGTGCTCATCTTGAGCTCTGACCCCATGCGCTTTCATAAGGCTCGCCAAAACTTGTTCGTGAACTTTGGGTTTTAATTTGAAATTATGTCCTTTGGAAGGCCATGATGCTTGAACACGTGTGTGATGAACAACCTTCCCGTCTCTTGGGTTGGGGCACTATCTTTGGTGGGAATGAAATTTGCCATCTTGTTAAATCGATCCACCACCACCATGATGACATCAAAACCCCTTGATGGTGACAAGCTAACCATGAAATCCATGGACACACTTTCCCATGGTCCTTCAAGAATCGGTAATGGTTGTAACAATCATGTTTGCTTCTTATTGAATGTCTGATTTTGTTGGCATGTCAAGCAAATCTTCACATATTCTTTTGCATTGTCTTTCAAGTTGGGCCAATAGTAGGATTTCTTGAGGAATGTTGTGGTGCGCTTTGCACCGCCATGGCTCGTGAACGGCCCATCATGACATTCCTTTAAGAACACATCCCTTTTCCTCCCTTTTGGAACATAGAGTCGATTTTGCTTATATAACAATAGTCCATTTCGCAGGTGGAAGTGTGACTTGATTCCCTTTTGAATGTTTTGCCTCACGTCCTTGGCGAATTCGTCACGACGACTTGCAAATCAAACTTCTTTTTGAAATTATGTTTCCCCCACATACACCACTTTAAGTTGGTGTTTTCGATTAAGAGCATCGGGCACCACGTTCTCCTTCTCGGGCTTATGTTGAATGTCCACATTGAACAAGGCCAATGTGTCTTACCATCTCACTTGTTTTGATGACAACTTTGGTTGAGTGGCAAAGTACTTCAATGTTACATTGTTGGTCCACACCACCACATTTTTGGAGCCTATATAATGGCCCTAAATTTTGAGACAATGTATGATTGCCCACATTTCCTTCTCATTTGTTAGCCACCTTCGCTCTATCTCACTTAACTTCTTGCTCTCGAATGCCACCGGCCTTCCATCTTGCACTAGGACTCCTTTAATCGCAAAGTTGGAGGCATTATAATGGATCTCAAAATCTTTGTCAAAGTCGGGTAACTTTAACACCGACGCTTTCACCAAAATGCCTTTTAAGGTTTCAAAGGCCCCATTGCATGCTTCATCCCATTCGTAAGTTTTGGAAGACTTCTTCAAAAGGTTTGTCAAAGGTGCGACTATTTTCGTGAAGTTTTTGATGAACTTCCGATAGTAGGAAGCCAATATTTAAAAAGATCTTAAGGTCGGAATTGACCTAGGTGGTTCCTAATCCAAGATTGCCTTCACCTTGTGATCATCCATCTTCAAACCTTCTTACGTGATCCTATGCCCAAGGAAGTCCACTTCCGTCACCCTAAGTTTGCATTTCTCAAACTTGGCATACAATTTGTTTTCCTTTAACTTTTGGAACACTTTTCGAAGGTGCTCCACATGCTCTTCCATAGAGTCGCTATAGATTAAAATGTCATCTATGTATACGACGATGAAATCATCAAACCATTCCTGGAAAATGTCATTCATGAGAGTGCAAAATGTGGAAGGCGCATTAATGAACCCAAAAGGCATCACCAAAAACTCGTATGAGCCATACCTTGTGCGGTAAGCAGTCTTTTCTTCATCGCCTTCTATAACTTGAATTTGGTAATACCCCGAACGTAGGTCAACCCTACTAAACACTTTAGCTCACAAGAGTCGGTCAAAGAGATCATCAATCCAAGGTAATGGGTATTGGTTCTTCACCGTCACCTTGTTGAGGGCTCTATAATCCACACACATCCTCAATGTCCCATATTTCTTGTGAACAAAAAAGATGGGTGCCCCATATGGCCATTCACTAGGTTTAATGTATCATTTTGTGAGAAGTTCTTCGAGTTGAACTTTAAGTTCTTTCAACTCCTCATGGCTCATTTGATATGGGGATTTGGCGAGAGGTGCCACTCCCGGCATCACCTCGATTACGTGATCAATTCATCTTTTCGGGGGCAAGTCCTCGGTCAACTCTTCGGGCATCACGTCCAGGAACTCATCTAAAACTCACTTAATGCAATTCGGGGAAGTCACTAAGTTGGTGACTTCCTTGGGCTCATACTCATCCAACACCCGCATCACACACAACATGCCGTAACTTCCCACACATTCTTTTTCCCAGGTTTTTCCTAACATAAAGTGGATGGTCAATCCACCCACACAAGGCGCTTCGTGTGCTTTCACCGTGTGATCCCACTTTTGGACGAGATTCTAATTAGTCTATTGTGCCTTTCTATGAGCACATTGTTTCAGGTGATGAATTCCATTCCCAAAAATTAATCCATTCCTCCTAAGGTGGAAACCAACAAGTCCACCTTTCCTCTCCAATTTCCTAGTTGGAGAGGCATTTCCTTTGTTTGTAACGTAGTGGGATGGGGAACCCCATCCTTGAAGTGCACTTCAATGGGTGCCTTGAGTTCTTCCAAATGGATATCCATCCTTTCAATGTTTTCTCTGGTTATGAAGTTGTGAGAAACCCATGTGTTCAAAAGACATAACACATTCCACTTAGCAATTTTCCCCTTCAAGAAAATGAGTCGATTGCATTCAGTTTGGGCTAGGTTGGTGTTGAAGGCAATTACCTTAGAGCCCCCATTCCCTGGTTTGGACTTGGGACAATTTTTGGAATAATGTCCCACTTCGTTACAATTGAAGCATGCTCCCTTAGGCTTCACACTAACATTTCCCTTGGGTTGGCTCCCTTTGAAGGGAGCCCCTTTCTTCACAAAATCTCCCTTGGGCTTGAACCCTAAGCCTTGGAATTGTTTAGGCTTTTCCTTCCTTGAGCTTCCTTGCCCTCAGTTCCATTCTCCTTCATGGCGTGGCTTCTTGTGAAGAAACTTGTTGTCCTTCTTGAACTCGGATTTTTCAACCCATCCCACATCCAAAAAGCCTTCATGATGGCTTTAGATAGTGAGGAGGGCTAGTTTTCCTCAAACTTATGCTTGGCCCAAGTTGGAAGCCCCATCACAAATTAGCACATGCAATCCAGCTCATGCATGTGCCGGATCTCAAACATGAGTTCGGAATAAACCCTCACATATTATCGCAAGTTGTCATTTGTGGCATTCACAAAGTCGCGGAGTTTGCACTTCGAGATGTAGTCGAAATTTCTTGGAATAAATTTGGATTTGAAACGTTCCTTAATGAATTCCCAAGTGTAACCATGGTTCTTCCCCTCCTTTTGTTTCAATGTCCTCCACCATGTGGTAGCATAACCTTTCAAGTAGGATTAGGTAAGCTTCACGACCGAATGTTGTCCAACCTTGGCGACATGTAAATAATCTTCCATTTTGGTAAGCTAAGCATCCACAACCTTTCGGTCGCGAGCACCATCGAAGTTCCCAGGTTTGGCCGGTTGAAATCTCGCATTCTTGGATGATCCTCCTTTGAGGGCCGTAACCAATTTGTTGAAGTTGGGCCTATTCATTTTGAGGAGGACTTCCCATTGTTCCTGGGTGAATAGGACCGAGCTTCGTTGCTCCTTTTCACTTTCGGGCTCATCTTGGTCCTCTCAGGTTTTTGGTTCCTCCTCCCCAATTGATTCCAGTGGGATTATTCGGCCTTTGATGGGTTTTTCCAACATGGTCTTTTGTGCTTGCTTATGGTTCTTCTTGGGTGCCATCCCAAACTCCCAAGAAGTGAATCAAGCTCTACCAGAGCTCTAATACCAAGTGACGCGCTCCCAAGTTCCTAATTATACCCAAGAAGGGTCTAAGTTACTGAAATAGCGGAATTATGAGGAACTCGGGGCACGTTCCCAACTCTCAACACTAGAAAGGGTAAAGGGGGCGTGCTGAAGCTCCGGGATGGGATTAGGAAGAGTGACAAGCTTTAGTTACTTATTGAAAACTGCATCAAACCAACTAACAAGTTGGTTAGTTCACTTTTTGGAGCACCTTTAATGTTAGGACAAGCCACAGGCAATTTTGGACTCATAAGACTCACCACGGCCTGGACTCGAGGGAAGCCACCACCTTCCCCCATATAGTATTCTCTACGTCTCTCCGTGGCACCTACATTCGAATGGTTTTTTTTTTCCAGGACTCCCAAGGAGGAGTCCCGAAATTATCTCGGTTTGGACTCCCGGGACTTTGCGAAGTCATAACTTTTTGTTCAGACCTTCGATTGAGATGAAGTCTAAAGCAAACTTGTAGCTTCTTAGAGAGATTTTCAACGATGTATCGCACTCCACTTGCACACACCAGGATCGAGTTTATTTATGACTTTTAGTGGTCGGGAGTCAAACTGCCAATTTGACTCCTGACCTTTCTTTTTGCCATAAGGTGTGTTGGAGATGTCCAAACGGCCCATGAGAGCCCATTTTCGATATCTACACTTTGATAGCTTTCCAATGATATAAAAAACGCCCCAATATGAGGTGTTTTGACCTTTGTGATTGAACTCTGAAGTTTCGGGAGTCCCGGAGGACTCCCAAGTCCCAATTTCGGGAGTGTGAGTTTCATCCTCACACTTTCTCAAGGTAGGGTTGCGATACTTAGTCACCAATGCCATTAGTTACGATATGCTCATTGGGTGAGAGGCCCTGTTTTTAGCAGGTTTCACAATTGACAATTGGTTCAAACATGCGTACTACCAAATTGATTAGGAGACTACTTGCCACCACTTGGGATGCATACCCCTTTATTTACATAGGAACCATAGTTCTATGGCTCACCATTGTATGCTTAAAGAAACACACACCATTTCCTACATCCAACAAGTTAGCCACAACTGGATAGAGGGAGATGAAGAGGAGACAACTTACGCCTAAACTATTGAAAGCTTGAGGATGGTTCCTACTGACATTCAACATGGACCAAAGGTTTTATAGAGGTTCAAAGCAACCCATGAGCCTTTGGTCAAATTTTTGTTTAGTTTTAAGAACATGATGAACCATGGGACTAATTAAACCAATACTTCATCAACTAATCACCTGGACACCACCTAAGGATGGGGTTACATTACTAGAGCTATTTGGTGGTATTAGTATAGGTTTCGAAACCCTACTATAGTCAGGGATGGTGGTTCAAAGGTATTTCTATGTAGACATTGATTATATTGCAAGGCAAGTGGTGGCATCGAGAATGATTGAATTCATAACTAGATTTCCACAACAGTTTATAACCATCGCATGGAAAGCCAGTTTCATTTTCTTGCCCTTTGACATACAATTAATTCAGAATAATCATATGGAATTACTTGGCCCCTTGGACTTCATCATTTTAAGTTAGGAATGTCAAGGATTTTCAGCGGCTGGATTTGGAGAAGGCTTGAGTGACACAAGATTCGGTCTCTTCACGGACATGGTATAATTGATCACCTGGGCTTAATACATTTATCTTATGTTTGGTTATGTAATTGAAAACACCCATTTTCAGCTTGACCAAAGGGAGAGAGTCCAGGAGCATTACATGTTGGACAAACATTACCTTGGATAGCCGTTCCTACTTGATGCGACATAATGCGATTCCTGTGCGCACTGGTTGTGCAACTGGTGGACCAACTTTACACCATTTTCAATTTTGCAATTGGCTCTAAAATACACCATTAGAAACCCTAACCTATAGGTTTTTCACATATTGGATGATCAGAGCTCCTCCCAACTAGTTACAAGGCAAGAGAAACCTTTTTGGTTTCTTGCGAACACAATAGGAAAACCAAGAGGTGCTTGGCCCACCTTTGTTTCCTTCCCAAGAGCACACACCTTTCAGGGAGATGGACTAGGCTTAATTTATCATCATGTTTCAGCCACTCGGGATGAACCAAGCCCAAAAAAAAGAAAAATGGTTATGGGGTTCCAAACTAGCATTACTAGTCACACTAAGGTGACTAGATTGGAGTGTAACGCTTTACTAAGGAGAGGCATGGACCTGAATTCCCTTACATGGTTGTTGGTAACCTGTGTATTCTTTCAAATGTACACAATACCAACACTAATTCAATTAGCTTATAGTTCTAACGATGCGACCACATGGCACCTCGACCTAGTACACTTGCCTATTTTCAACACTCTACACTTCATTTTTAGTGTTAGGGGGAGGAGGTGCCATGTAATTTGATTCAAGTTGTTTTTGATACCTAGAAGTATATCAGCTTCTAAAGAAACAATTACAACCTTCTATGAATCTGTGCAGTTGGATAGTGGATAACCCAATACACCAGGTTCTTCAAACACACTTTTCAACTCCATTCTATGTGTTTCCAACTACCTTTTCGTTATGGGGAACTAGCTCACCAAGAAGGACAGACACCAAGTCACATACTTGTTAATTAAGTATGAAAATGTGTTCGCATACTCAATGAAAGACTTAAGTAGGTGTAAGACCATGTAGTTCTCTATAAACCTTACAAATGAGACACCCATCTATCGAAGGAGGCATAAGTTGAGCAAACATGAGTGAGAATTAATAGATGAAAGATGCAAAGAGCTCTATGAGGCTAGTTTCATTTAGCCATCAAGTTTTGATTTTGCAGCCGTTATAATAATGTTAGCAAAGAAAATTCAGTTAGATTATGGATTAAAAAAAAGATGTGCGGGGCTTATAGGCCTTTGAACCTAGTTACACCTTAAGACAAGTACCCCATGCCCATCCCTGAAGAACTATTTGATAACATTGGAGACTTAAACACCTTCATAACTGTGGATCTAAGGCAAGGTTCAACCACATTGTGTTCACTGTGAAGGATCACAAGAAAGCAACATTCCATGGAAGCAATAAGTTGTGGGAATGGCTTGTGATGCCGTTTGGATTGAAGAATGCACTTGTCTTCTTTCAACGAATCATGGACCAGATTTTCGAAGGGGCAGATTTCCTGAAGTGCTACATAGATGATGTCCTAGTGCATAGCAAAGGAACCCTACAACATTTGGCTCATTTTGAAAAGTTATTCAAGAGGCTCCATGAAGTCAATATGAAGATCCATCCTAAAAAGTGTGAGTTTGTTGTCACTTCAATAGTCTACCTTGGACATAGAATTTTGCCAAATGATATTATGGTTCATTGGACTAAAGTAGTAGCCATTTTGGAGATGCCCAATCCTACTGATGTTCACATTTTGAAGAGCTTCATTGGACTATGTAATTAGTATAGGATTTATGTCCAAGACTTTAATACTATTGTTCATCCTCTCTATGCATTGTTAAAAAAAAATGTTGTTTGGACATGAAGTGAAGAGGTTCAGGAAACTTTCGACACATTAAAGGAAAAGCTTTCAGAGTTCCCCATTCCGAGAATATCTAATTTTAGCAAAGTCTTCATTCTACACACTAACTGTAGTGCTTTTGGTATTGGTGTTATTCTTGGCCAATTTGATGAAAAAAACAAGGAATATGTTATTGCCTATGCATCTCGAAGTAACAATAAGGCTGAGAGGAACTATCTTCATACGAAGGGAGTGTATTGTTATTGTATGGGTCGTCATACATTTCAGGCCCTATCTTTATGGCACCGAGTTCACTTTATATACTGACCACCAGCCTATCAAGTGGTTGATGACCAATGACAAACTTACTAGTAAATTAACTTGTTGGGTGTTTATATTTCAGGAGTATGAATTCAAGGTTATTCACCGACCTGGTATTACACATCAAAATAAGGATACCATGTCGCGAAGACCCCTCATTACTTCTGAAGATTTCGTAGAAGCCAGGCAAGACTTTGACCAGATTCTAACAATACATGTATCTTATGCATTTAGTTATCTTGCACTACTGCAATGTAACCTGGTTGAGCATCCCATTGTGGATATATGGGAGGATTTGGACACTTTGAGGTTTCTTCAACATGGGGAATACCCTCCCCAAGTTACATCAAGTCATCGGGATTGCATACAACAACGATCGAAACACTACTCATGGAGGGATAATCACATCGTCCAATGTTTACCACAAGGCGACAGTGTGGTTCTTCCACCACATGAATGGCCTGGACTTATTCAGAAAATACACTTGGAGTTTGGACACTTTGGAGTTAAACGTACTTATAGCCTTTTCGCTCTTCATTACCATTGGAGAGGTATGTATGTTCAAGTTCGAAACATCATTGCTAGGTGTGAACAATGTGATAGAGTGAGAACTTCCTTTTCCTTTTGATAGCTCAAGCATTTTCCACTCCCTATTCAGGGCATGTTCTATCGTTAGTCATGTGATTTAGTTGGAGAATTACCACAGGCCTCCAAGGGTAATGTCTACATCATGATTATGATTGAACATTTTAAAAAATGGGTCGAACTTGTTGCGTTGCCGAACAAGTCATCACATAACACTAGCCAAATTTTCTTACAACAGTTCCTAAATAGGTTTGGGGCTTGTGCTGAGTGCCTTATTGATCAAGGATCATAATTCCGAAGATAATTCCAAGACCTATTTGACCATGTTTTCATTGACCATTGTCGGACTTCAAGGGATCATCCCCAAGCTGATGGCCTTACAGAGAGGATGGTTTAGACATGCAAGAAGGGACTTTGGAAGATTTGCCTCACTAGGAACAAAGAGGATTGGGACTTGGCCCTACCTTACATCGCCATGGGTTACAGGATGTCCAAACACGCCTCTTTGTCTCATTTCTTTCTTTATTTTCTATTTTTTGGGAGACATCCCATTCCACCCTCTTCCATTGTTGTTAAAATGGACTAGGTTGTGGACTTGGACTCCCTAGCCACTTGGGCTAGGGTCATTGCAGAGAGGGCTACTATATTCAGGAGGGTTATGTCCATGGCCATGGAGAACTTGTCCATTGCACAACATCAAGACACCTTATGGTATGCACACACACGAGGTGGTAATTACAAACTAAAGGTGAGACAAATTGATGTTGTGATTTTGTGTTTTTTCAGCGGCAATCTAATGATACTTTGGACATTTCTTCCAGTCACATTATCTTGAAGATTAAGGCGATCAAGCCTTCAGGTGTGTTGGAGTTACAAGGAGCTGACGAACGCACAATTTGGGATCATTCCAAAAACTGTGCACCCTGCCACCTGCTGAACTTGGATCCTACCATCATCATGTTGACTTGGACCCCTCCATTTGACTATCTGTGTCAAAGTATGTCAGAGGACATATGATGTTGATTAGATGTTGTTTTGCGATAATTGCAATGGTGGATACCATCTCTTTTGCCTTAAGCCAAAGCTCACTCAAATTCTTACCAGCATTTGGTATTGTTCATTATGTTCTCCTGCAACACCTTGATTTCTACTCAAACCATGTCACGCTTTTCCCGGCTCAGGTCTGGGGGGGATACATGAGAATTTCATCTTAGCCTCCTCTTATGCATTGTATATATATATATATATATATATATATATATATGCGTGCATTTTTTTTTATTGATTAATTTTTGCTTTTGACTGGTTTTAATCCTTTTGTTCAGTAGAGTTTGCTATGGATTTACACCGTTACAACACCATGCATCACAACAGTACACGTCACAACACAAGAAAAATACCAAAATTAGGCTTGCACATCCTTATTTCAGCAATGAACTCCTTCGAATTTTGCCCTACACAAGATACATTAGGTATGAATTTTTTCTAACAATCGCTACATATCATATCCATTCTCCAAACTACTTTCCTTGAAATAAACAAGGTTTTTTTCCCAAACACTTAAAAGATAAAAGTAAAGCTAAATTAGTCTTTACATTTTACTTATACAATCATTTTAACTTTACAAAGAATTATGATCATATGGTAAAGATAATGATAAAGGAAAGAGTGTATTTTTTTCCCCCAATTTTGCTATGATATTCAAGTGGCAATCATTCATAAGATTATTTAGTTAAATTTGGCAATATTCAAAATATGAAAGTAGAAAAATCTTAGTTAAACAACCTTTCATGTTATAGGCAATTGTGACAATTTTGGACAAATTTTGAGAATTATTTTTCAGTTTTGACAATTATGTTTCAAAAAATAGAAATAAAAATAGCAATAGATATATATCACAAAATGACAAAATTCGTTGCAAAAGAAATCACTGAAAGGAGATGAAGGTTTTGAAAGGGTGTTTGAAAAGTTTGTACTTAAAAGATAAAAATAATGGTACAAGTAAAGTGAATATCCTTTTTTTCCATATCCATGTAGTTTGGTAGGGGAAAGGAATGAGGTAGTTAGGATTGGAAGATTCATTTGTAAGGTACACAAGATAATATTATAATGTCATATATGGCTTGAAACCATAGACTTTGGATAAATCTGGATAATATCACATGCCTTCATGAAATTACTTTTTTCTCCTCAAAATAAGTACACTAAGAAAATTTTCCCAATTATTAAAAGCATTGGGTAGAAAATTCCTATTGTTTCTAGAGAGCACAATATCAAGCGGAATTCTTCCTTCACAAAAGGAGAGAGTTTCAATTTTTGAAATGCCTCACCTCTTTTTTTTCCCTTTTTTTTTCTCATGATACTTGTCAGGTATCACAAAAATAAAATAAAATAAAATATTCTTAATTTTTGTGTGTGTTGGTGGTTTAAGATAAGTAACACCCTTGGAGGTTGGGTGTTCGCAAAAATAAGCACTCCTTTGTGTTGGGTGGGCTTATTTCAAGAACACCCCATTCCTTAGGTGTAGTCACAATGGAGAAAAAGAGTGATCCAATTAAAGTGAGCCCCAAAATGGATAGTGGGGTGAAGAATGGTAGTAGGCTAATGAAAGA
>Ga0209611_10007160_pt1 | contig 17966 bp, 22 predicted proteins | sample S1TSphgellanicum_3_FD_187693 | JGI IMG/M metagenome (GOLD analysis project Ga0209611, IMG submission 187693) | Host-associated microbial communities from peat moss isolated from Minnesota, USA - S1T2_Fc - Sphagnum magellanicum MG (SPAdes) (version 2) | ecosystem: Host-associated > Plants > Peat...
GATGTAGCCTCCGTGGAGAGCTGCAGAGTATACTATAAGGGGGAAGGTGGTGGCTTCCCCCAAGTCCGGGCCGTGGTGAGTCTTGTGTGTCCGTGTTGCCCGTGGCTCGTCCTAGCACCAAGGGTGTTACAACTATACACTAACCACTTTGTGTGGGTTGTGTGCAAGCCCGTGTGTGTGAGTGAAGCTTGTCAACTCTTCCTAGTCCCATCCCGGAGCTCCAACACGCCCCTTTACTCCTCAAAGTGTTGTGAGCTAGGAAGCGTGCTCCGACTCCTCCTTCTTCCGCTATTTTCCTACTTGGGCTCACATTTGAGCCCTTTGTGGAGTTGGGAGTGCGTCACTAACATACAACTAATTCAAAAGAAGCATATGGAATTACTTGGCCTCGTCGACCTCATCATTTTAAGTTGGGAGTGTCAAGGATTTTCAGTGGCTGGATTTGGAAAAGTTTGAGTGACACAAGATCTGTTCTTTTCAAGAACATTATACGATTGATCACCTGGGCTCAATTTATTTCTCCTACATTTGGTTATGTAATTGAGAACACCCCTTCTTAGCTTGATCAGAGGGAGAAAGTCCAAGAGCACTACACATTAGTCAAGCATTACCTTGGAGAGTCGCTCCTACTTGATGCGGCATAATGCGGTTCCTATGCGCATCGGTTGCGCAACTGGTGGACCAACTTGGCACCACTCTCAGTTCTGCAACTAGCTTTGAAATACACTATCAGAGTCCCCAACCTACAGGTTTATCACATATAGGATGATCAAAGTTCTTACCAACCAGTTACAAGGCAAGAAAAACCTCCTTGGTTTCTTGCGAACATAATAGGAAAACCAAGAGGTGCCTGGCCCACCTTTGTCTCCTTCCCAGGAGCACATGCCTTTCAAGGAGATGGACCAGGCCTAATGTATCCTCATGTTTCAGCCACTTGGGATGAACCAAGCCTAGAAGAAAGAGAAAAGGGTATGGGGTTCCAAGCTGGCACTACTAGTCACACTAAGGTGACTAGATTGGAACATAATGCTCTACTAGGGAGAAGCATGGACCTGAACTCCCTTACATGGTTGTTGGTAATTTGTGTAGTCTTTCAAATGTACACAACACCAAAACTGATTCAATCAACTTGTAGTTCTAATGATGTAACCACATGGCACCCCGATGAAGTACACTTACCTATCTTCAACACTCTACATTTCACTCATAGTGTTAGGGGGAGGAGGTACCATGTAATTTGACTCAAGTTGTGTCTAATACACCTGGAGGTACGTCAACTTTTGGAGAAACAATTACAACCTTCTACAAATCTACGTAGTTAGATAATGGATAACCCAGTACACCAAGTTCTTCAAACACACTTTCCAACTCCATTCCATGTGTTTCCAACTACCCTTTCATTATGGGGAACCAACTCACCAAGAAGGAGAGAGACCAAGTCATAAACTTGCTAATTAAGTATGAAAATGTGTTTGCATTCTCAATGAAAGACTTAGGTAGGTGTAAGACCATGTAGTTCTTTATAGACCTTACATATGAAACACCCGTCTATTGAAGGAGGCATAGGTTGAGCAAACATGAGTGGGAACTAATAGATGAAAGATGCAAAGAACTCCATGAGGCCAGTCTCATTCAGCCATCAAGTTCTGATTTTGTAGCCACTATAGTAATGCCAGCAAAGAAAAATTCAGCTCGATTATGGACTGAAAAAAGGATGTGCGGGGATTATAAACCTTTGAACCTAGTTACACCTCAGGATAGGTACCCCATGCCCATCCCTGAAGAAGTGTTTGATAACATTGGAGATTCAAACATCTATACAATTGTGGATTTGAGGCAAGATTTCAACTAGATTATGCTCGTTGCGAAGGATCACAAGAAAATAACATTCCATGGAAGAAACAAATTATGGGAATGGCTTGTGATGCCTTTTGGATTAAAGAATGCATTTGTCTTCTTTCAGCAAGTCATGGACAAGTATTTCGAAGGGGCAGATTTCCTGAAGTGTTACATAGATGACGAGGACTCTCGCAACATTTGGCTCATCTTGAGGAGTTATTCAAGAAGCTCCACGAAGTCAATATGAAGATCCATCCTAAAAAGTGTGAGTTTGCTGTCACCTCAATAATCTACTTTGGACATAGAATTTTGCCAAATGGTATTATGGCTCATTGGGCCAAAGTAGTAGCCATTTTGGAGATGCCCAATCCTACTGATGTTCACACATTGAGGAGCGTCATCGGACTATGTAATTAGTACAAAATTTATGTCCAAGATTTTAGTACTATTGCTCATCCTTTCTATGCATTATTAAAAAAGGATGTTGCTTGGACATGGAGTGATGAAGTTCAAGAAACTTTCAACACACTCAAGGAAAAGCTTTCAGAGTTCCCCATTCTGAGAAGACCTGATTTCAACAAGGTCTTCATTCTACACACTAACTGGAGTGCTCTTGGTATTGGAGCTATTCTTGGCCAACTTGATGAGGAAGGCAAGGAATATGTTATCGCCTATGCATCTCAAAGCAAGAGCAAGGCTGAGAGCAACTACTTTTCATACGAGGGGGAGTGTCTTGCTGTTGTATGGGCCGTCATACATTTCAAGCCCTTCTTTATGGCACCAATTTCATTTTATATATCGACCACCAACCTATCAAGTGGTTGAAGACCAATGATAAGCTTACTGGTAAGTTAGCTCATTGGGCGCTTATACTTCAAGAATATGAGTTCAAGGTTATTCACCGACCTGGTATTACACATCAGAATGCGGTTACCATGTCGCGAAAACCCCTCAATACCTCTGGAGATTTTTCAGAAGTTAGGCAAGATTTTGATTAGATTCTAGCAATACATGTATCTGAGGCATCTAATTATCTTGCACTATTACAATGTAACCTGGTTGAACATCCTATTTTGGATATATGGGAGGACTTAGACATTTTGATGTTTCTTCAACATGGGGAATACCTTCCCCAAGTTACATCAAGTCAGTGGGATCGCATACAACATCGGTCCAAACGCTACTCATGGAAGGACAATCACCTCATCCGATGCTTACCACAAGGCGATAGAGTGGTTCCACCACCACATGAACGGCCTGGTCTTATTCAAAAGGTACACTCAGAGCTTGGACACTTTGGAGTTAAACGTACTTATAGCCTTTTCGCTCCTCATTACCATTGGAGAGAGGTATGTATGCTCAAGTCCGAGACATCATTGCTAGGTGTGAATAATGTGATAAAGTGAAAACTTCTTTCTCCTCTTGACAACTCACGTTTTCTCCACTCCTTATTCAGGGCATGTTCTATCGCTGGTCATGTGATTTAGCTAGAGAGTTACCACAAACCTCCAGGGGTAATGTTTACATCATGATTATGATTAAGCATTTTTCCAAGTGGGTTGAGCTTGTTGCGCTATCGGACAAGTCATCACACAGCACTAGCCATGCTTTCTTACAATAAGTTCTAAGTAGGTTTGGGGCTTGTGCTGAATGCCTTACTGATCAAGGATCAAAATTCAGGGGATAATTCCAAGACCTACTTGACCATGCTCTCATTGACCATCATCGGACTTCAAGAAATCATCCCCAAGTTGATCGCCTAGCAGAAAAGATGGTTCAAACATGTAAGAAAGGACTTCGGAAGATTTGCCTCACTAAGAACAAAAAGGATTGGGACCTGGCCCTCCCTTACATCGCCATGGGTTACAGGATGTCCAAACACGCCTCTTTATCTCATTTATCTCCTTACTTTTTACTTTTTGGGAGACATCCCATTGCACCCTCTTCCATTGTTGCTCAAATGGACTAGGTTGTGGACTTGGATTCCCCAACCACTTGGGCTAGGGTCATTGCAGAAAGGGCTGTTTTATTCAAGAGGCTTATGCCCATGGCCATGGAGAACTTGTCCATTGCACAACATCGAAACACCTTACGATATGCACACACACGAAGTGGCAGTTACAAACCTAAGGTGAGACAATTTGATGTTGGTGATTTTGTGTATCTCCAGTGGCAACCCAATGATACTCTAGACACTTCTTCCGGTCGCACTATCTTGAGGATTAAGGCGATCAGGCCTTCAGGTGTGTTAGAGTTGCAAGGAGTTGATGGACGCACAATTCGGGATCATTCCAAAAATTATGTGCCATGTCACCTGCTGAACTTGGATCCTACCATCATCACGTCGACTTTGATTCCTCCACTTGATTATCCATGTCAGGTATGTTAGACGATAGACAATGCTGATCAGATGCTGCTTTGTGATAACTGTAATGGTGGATACCATCTCTTCTACCTCAAGCCGAAGCTCACTCAAGTTCCCGCCAGGTATTGGTACTGTTCATCATGTTCTCCTACAACACCTTAATTCCTACTCAAACCATGTCACACTATTCCTGGTTCAAATTTGGGGGGGGATACATGAGAATTTCATCTCAGCCTCCCTTGTGCATTGTATATATATGTGTGCATGCATCTCTTTTTGGTTGATTAGTTTATACCTTTGACTGGCTTTAGTCTTTTTGTTTTGTAGAATTTACTACGTATTTATATCCTTACAACACCATGCGTCACGACACTACACGTCATAACAGGCCTTGAAATTCCACAATTTAAGACCATGCATATATTTTATTGTTGTCCATTTATCTTGATATTATTTGATTGAACAAGCATGTAAGGACTTAAACCTTTCAAAATATTAAATAAATGTCTTATAGTTCTTTGTTAGTAGGTCAAGGTCCACCAAACATATCATTTCATGTTTTGAATTTTATGCCTGAATATATCTAAAGTCATATAAATACTTCTATGCATGTATTTTAGGACCCACTATGAAAAATTGTGTTCGTCGAAATCAAACTTGCATGCAACTAGAGCCACAAATCAACAACTACACAATTTTGTTGCAATTAGCCCATGGAATATGGTGAATTAAAAAATAAAATGCCATGTTAGATAATTGATTAGTTGTACCATAGTTGTAACTAAGTTGAAATGAACATTTTTATATAGTATTTTGTAACCTGTACATGTGGGCATAGTCAAGTAGCATTTGACTTTATGATGAGTTGCATGGTAGTTGCACTTAGTGTCAACGAAAAACTTTATTACAACTATTGTACAATGTGCACTTGTGATCACGCCATGTGTAGAAATTTAATCCTTTGATTTGATGCAACATGTGCAACTTGTTATCAACTATAATAGGTATGGATGCAACTAAGGTGGCTACTAGTGTGCCACTAAATAAGTATTAGTTCTTGAACTATTAGGCACTATTGTGCCAATATTGAACTACTATAGGTTCAACTACAGTGTAACAAATCAATCACTAGTGAAGGTTTAGGGATTTGAAACAACACATCCTTTTATTCCATTTGCCAAAATGGCTTACAATCATCCAATGAGCTTATTAGCCTTACTCCTCATCTTGCTTTCTTCTAACTATTTCATTTACAATTGCTAAATCTTTTGTGGATAACTTTTTGGCCCCTAGAAGGCATGCCCCTTCATTTGTGGGTGGTGTCAACAAGGGGGTGTTTAACCATGAGGCATCATCATTAATGTTATTTGACTACGTGACTAAATCCATTGCACAATGAGTAGATCTAGATTTTTTATGCAATACAACTTTCCATTGTGGATTATGGTCTTTGACCACAAAAAACACTTGTTGTGCTTAAAATGGAAAAATGAATCGTTCTTCATGATCTGCCATATGTGACAAAAGTTTGCAAGCAAAAATCCACCTTCATCTCGTTGATAAGTTGGATTTTCCATTAGGTCAATCCCATTGCACACCCATTTGCATCACATAAAAATTATGGGTGTTGAAATTGGGCCATAATTTAGAAGGCATATGTCATTTAAGACACTAATGTACTGAACGACAACATCTTCATCATGCACATGCATTTGTTGTTCGTTAAAAAAAATGCCACCCCACAATCATAGCTCACCATTCCAGAAATGGACCATGAACTAACTTGATAATGATTACCATATGCTTTTAAACGTTTTTATCTCAATGTTATTGTTGTTAATGGGCATCATGATGCATATACATCGGGATCCTCCACAACTTGTCCTTGTCATTAATGTTTTTGTGCGGCATGTTGCACCCACTTTGCAAGAGTGGGGAAAACACCTCCTTCTATTTCACTCTTTAGTGCATTCCTCCTCTCTTGTTCATATGTTGCATGTTACATATGACCTTAATTTAAAGAAATCACAACTTTGATCATTCAAAATTCTAGAATATCACTAGTAAAAATTCCATCATACGTAACTAAATCATACAACTATTGTGCCACTCTAACATAATTACGTTGGCACTTTTATGAAACTATATTACCATTATTATGCAACCAATTATAACAACTATTGTACAATTCATTTACAACTATTGGTGACATAATATGTTTAATGTATGACTACAGAACAATTCATGGTGACATAGGTGCAATTTTACGTCAACTACACATTAAAGTGAATGGGTTTACTTGACCCAATTTGCCATTGCAGTTGTGTTTGTTATGACATAATGGTGAACTATACCTCATTTTGCAAGGTCTAAATCGACTCGAAAGCTAGCCCCTTCTAAGACCTCCCCACTGATGCCCTCTTCTTCTTCTGCATCCCACACTTTTTGAGTCATGGCTCAAAAGTCTTGTATGTATTCTATTAGAAACCCCATTAACACTTCCATTGCATATCTTTCTATCATGCACCCCTTAGGTTGTCACATACATCTAACGTAACCTTTCATCACCTTATTCATCCTCTCTATACAATACATTCAATGTGTGATTAACGAGCCACATAGACCGAGCTCTTCAACCAAATGCAAAACAAGATGGGTCATAACAACAAAAAATGCAAGGGGCATTTCCATCTCAAGCATACATAAAGTAGTGACTAGACATCTTCTTTTAGTTTAAGCATTTCATTGGGGTTGACAACCTTCTTGCATATTTGTCAAAAGACTCAATTCAAGTGCATGATAGCCTTGCATGTGTTGTCTTGCATCAACCCCCTTAAACATAAAAGGAGAAGTTGTTGCATGAGCTCATGCCAATCATGTGCTTTCATGCCACTAAACCTTCCACTTGACATGTGGTTTGCCATGGATGATGAATAGTCAGAGGGCATTTTTAAAGATGTAAATTATTGTTGGAAGGTGGACAATTTTTGTCCATAAGTGCAAAGTTGCCATGTGGAAGCATCCATCGTGATGAATTTTGGGGGTTTGGAACAACCACAAATATGGGCATATGTTTTGATCCTCCATGTCTCGTCTCACCTCTTTCCCATCTTTCTCTCCACATATGGTGCGAATCAAATTTTTGCAAACATTCTTCTCCACGTGCATGACATCCAAACAATGTCACACCAAGAGATCCTACCATAGGCAAATTGTGAAATGGTTATGAGTGTTACTTGAATTCTATTGAAAACCTACATTGAATATTGTAATTGACATGATACTTAAATCGGACTTTAATACCATTAAGCACAACTGGCAAAACAATTATGAATACTAACCAACATCTATATATAAATGATGAAAATTACTTGGTGACTATAATGAAACTCGAATTGACACTTAAATTCAACTACAACAAATAATTCCATGGCTACATGTGTGATATTCAAATACATAGCATAGTGAAGCCCAATGTTCAATTGTAGCATGTTCAAATCCAATTCTTTACAAAGAAATTATAATGTTGAAACAAAAAATTTCAACATCCAAATGAACATATTATAAGGGGTTCATTTGTATACCTTGAAATAGGGCAATTCATATAAAATGGACCGTCTTTTGACCCCATGTATTTTGGATGGGTCATTTGTGGAACCTGGTCGGTTCCCATCTCTAATCCAATCTTCATACTCCACTACCCTTGTTAACCCTTCATTACCATTCCTAATGAAGGTGCATCCCTATTTTCTGTACTTCCATCAAATGCATTGTTGAAATAGGGCATTCAGTATGGGTGCTTACACCTTAGCCACTTACGATGACCCATGTACACCACTTTCCTCAAACTCCATGAATGTCAAGATGTTGTTTGGGGCCCACACATAGGGCAAGCCTTGTATCCTTGGTATACACACCCAAATAAAAGGTTGTATTCAAGAAAATCATTGATGGTCCATAGGACTAATGCACAAAGCATGAACCCATGACTACCTTTCGACCTGCCATAGTCCAATGCTAGGACCCCATGTCTCCAAAGTGTCATAAGTTCATCCACAAGCAATTGAAGGTAAACATCTATGGTGTTCATACATACACTCTCCTTGCCCAATATGATCAATGCAACTAGGACAAAAAAATGCTTAGTTGTTAACCATGGAGGTAGGTTGTAATTTAGGACATAAACATGCCATGTAGACCATTGGCATAATTTCTCACAAAGCGTTAAACCCATTGATGGATATAACTAATCTCAAATTGCAAGGATCATGTGAAAAATCTGCCCATTTTGCATTGACATGTGCCCAAGTTTTGTTATCCACAACATGACGTACTAATCCATCTACACTCTTATGTGTTGCATGCCATTGTAATAATTATGACATGGCAACTGATCTATACATTCATTTTAGCCTTGGGATTATGGGAAAGTGGTGTACCACCTTCATAGGCACTTCTGTTCTACCCATCTATTTGTACCTTGGACTCCCACATTTTGGACAGTGAGTGCACTTAACATATTGTCCCATGTAGAAATACAACAAAAATATATGCATGGATTTTGTTGTATTCTAGGCCAATTCGTTAGCATAAAGATTTTGCACCATATATACTACTAAATAAACAATTGCCTATAGGTAATATGAATTTATGCATGGTAAATACATAATCTTTAATCTTATATTTTGGTTTAAAATCCAGACAGAACTAAAATAAAACTAATACTAACATAATTAGCTCATTCAGATCTACTTAAAATTAGTTTCAAAATCAAAATCTAATAATGAAAATATGATAAAAAAACATCAACATAACAACTTTGATTATGGAAACGAATCTTTTTCAAAGATCAAAACATATTTTTCTCATACTCCTTTAAAGTTCCATGTTCTAGAATGATATAATGGTCTCTCATCTCTTTCTCTTTTCCAAAAGATATGCCTTAAAAAAATAGTCTTATGTTTTATTTGAATTCAAATGGTGATAAAAATTAGTAATCTAGCTAGTAATTCCTAAAACAATAATTAAGTAAATACAAATATACTAATTAATAATTACCACAAATAACTACTCCCTTAACATTATGCCACTCGTACTATGAATTACGTCTTGAAATTTTGGATAAAAAATGTGTTAAGAAAGTTAAATGTTTTGTTATTTCTGATCATGTGATTCAAAAAATCTGATCTGTTTATACCATAATCTGCTTTGTATGTTCTATAATGTGTTCTGCATGTACTTTAGATTGAAACAATGTTTAATTTTTTGTTGTATATATAATCTGTTGTTGCTCTTCTGATGCATTTGTTGACAACTGTGCAATTGTTTACTGATGGGTTGCACTGTATTCTTGTGACTACAACTATGTTATCATGTGTAACTATTGTTGTAACTTCAAATTTATTGTGAGCTAAGTTTGCTCTTGTTCTTTTAACTTTGATACAAGTTATAGCTACTAGTTTGACTGCAAATATGGTGTAATTTGAGTCTGATCTTGTTGTTGCAGCTATGATATATGCTCAATTTGACCCTGGTGATCCTCTTGCATTATATGTTCCTCAAGTTGTATCTACTCCCCTATCTTTGTGGCTATAGATGCATATTCTTGAAAATTAACTTCCTACAAAATAAATTCTACTTGTTTTAAATTTTGTTCAGCATCTTCCCTCTCAAGGCTATCCTTTCCTCCTTTGAGGTCTCCTAGTTCCTATGGAACTCTTGTACTTGATAATCTTGCCCCATTGTATCCCTTTTGTTTTCTTCTTCATCTAAAGTCTCTAGTTCTAGAGATAGAACTAAAGGCTCATATTCAAATGATGGCATAACTTTTTCCATCTAAATGTTTTTGTGTATGTACAACCTTTCATTGCTCTCATACTTCCTATAGACCTTTTGAATATCCTTCTAAACAATGTCCTGAATTGCATCCCACCATAAGTTTACATATTTTTCCTCCATTGATAATGCTTTGAATTTTACATGAAGCAAAGTATTCTGCTTCTTGAATTCATAGTTTTTTATAAAAACAAGTCATAATTGAAGGGTTTTTTCTTCTGAATCTCCTCCAAAAGTTTATTCAACTTTTCATTAAAGGCCATATGCTTTTGCAAATTCCTATCCATCTATGCATGCCTCTGGCCAGCTTGCCTTTATACCTCATTCTTAGTTTGATATGCATTAACAATATCCACTTTGAGCTCCTCCACCTCCTTCTACTATTTCAAGAGAGTTTATTCCATGTGCTTGTAGTCCTTTTGAAGTTTACTATGTTTTGTATTAAGAGTATCCTTCTTTGCTTTTAAACCCCAATAATTGGCATCTGTCTCTTTTAAAGTTACATGCAAGGAATTTTTTTCCATTCTGATGTTCTCAAAATCCTTGTTCTACTTCTGTATGTTATCAATTTTTTGTCTGGTTGCGTGGAGTTCTACCAATACCTTACTATTTTCATTGTTCCTATCCTACAATTTTGCTTTGAGCTTTTGCTCCTTCACCAAAGCTCCTTGCAAATTTTGAATAAATCTATCCTTCTTCTTTATAATCTGCTTGTTTTTTTATCTCCATATTAGAAAGTCTAAGCAAAATATTTGTCATTTGTACATTGTATTCATCTGTTTGTTTAAACATAATAGTAGCTCTTTTATGCTCACCCAATTTTGCTTCTACTCGTTGCACATACCCTGGTGTATTAAACCTAGGAATTTAACCCCTAGAATTTATACCCGATGAATTTAGACTCTTGTGTGTAGTATATACTTCTCCAAATACATTCATTCATGTTGCAAAACTTGGTTTTAAAGACAACAGACCTTCATTATTCTGTGGTGATGGAATAGATTACTAAACTTTTAATGGACCATGATCAAAATCTTGTATTTACTCTTTTACTAATTGTTGAGCTTGAGATTCTAGTTCTTTTTTGGGTAATTTTTTATACTCTTTCCCATCAAACCTCTGGTCCTACTTGGGAGGAATTGGTAATCTTGGATCAGATTTACAAGATATGGATTTCTCCTTCTGTCTCTGATGTTGTTGTTATTGCCTCCTCAGCAAATTTGCTATTTGCTGTAGATCAATATTGCCTTTCATTGTAGTATCTTCTTGTCTTCTCTGCCTCTTCTACAGAGACCCTCTCTCCTCATCATCATTAGACTAAGACATCATAACTACTCTTATGGTTGTCCTAGTCTCTAGTTGTTTCTCCTTTTTAAAAGAGCTATGTGTAGGGTTTAGAGGCCTTTTGTTCTTAATGAACCTCTCCCTTAGATTCTCTTCTTCTTTTGTCTTCTTGAAGGTATTCTACTTGTTTCTTCCTCTCATGTGATTCTACCCCTTCTAATGGAAACCACTTTTGAAACAAAACTTCAAGGACTATGATAGAATGGCATACATCCTTTTTTGGTTTTTTTTTAGTTGTTCCCTTAATCATATTTTTCTGACACTTTTCCCATCTGATCAATTCTTTGATCAATTGAGAATACATAATGGCAGCCCAATTAACATACTCTCCATGATCTACCCTTGAGATCATCATAACAAACTTATTGTCAAAATACTACACCTTATCCTTATGGTAAATAATTTGTAGAATGGCAACAATTCTATTAGCATACTCTGACCTCATCTTTTTCATAACCCACCCTTCATTGGTGTTGTAAGTATTATGAACATTATCTGCTATTTCTGCTAATGCTATTCTGGCATTAAACATTTCTACTTAGTTTGCCTTTATCTTTCCTGTACGGTAGATTTTAAAAACTTCTGCCAACACATGTTTGTCTATTATTCTTTGCTCCTCCCCTAACATAACCTTGATCCTATTATGTTCAAGATTCAACTTCCAATTGTTCATAAATTCAACTAGAATGTTGTGGTGAGGTGTCTTCCACTCAATCTTAAATAGGCCTACCAATTTGGCTCTATTTGCTCGGGCTTTCTGTTCCTCGCCAGAGCTAGTCCAAAGCAAAATGTTCTTCATATTGCCATTATAACTCTGCTCTATTGGAGTGACATACCTAATCTCATCATCTTGATGTTTACATACTTTCTTCCCATGCATATTTGCAGCCATTGTTGCCAACTTGTTATCTTTGTGTGCTTCTTGTTGGGAATATGAACTTTTTCTGGAATTTGTTCATGAGTATGATCCTCTTGATGTAATGGTGATTATTGTTGTTGTTGTCCTTCTTGTGGTCTTCCTTTGAATATGAAATAGAAATGGGACCGACTTGCTCACTAGAACTTGCATGTCTTTTAGGCTTTCTAAAGCTATATCTCTTCAATGTTTCCTAACAATCTTTCTCGTTTTTTCTGATTTTTTCAAAAATTCTCTCAAATTTGGATATTAGAGAAGATTTTTGAGATGAAGAAGAAGAATAAACTAGAGAAGAAAAAATTGAACCTCTTTCTAGAGACCTATATTGTAAAGGCAAAATGTTTGCAAATTTTTGCTATTTCCTCAATCTTTCTTGCTCTTCTTTCAAATTCTACAACTTTTCTCTAGATTGTCTTTGTAATTTTTCCACAAAACTTTTTTCAACATTCATTTTGGAGACAAAAAACAACTCGAACTTGCTTGTAGAAAATAAAAACAAAGAGTCATTGTAATGTTTGCTGCCTTTTGAAGTGTTATCACCTTGTTTCATGAAGTGGCGTTTCACTTTTCGTTTTAAGGCCAACATTTTAATGATTTGTATTTTTTTAACATTGTTTAACACATGTTGTTTCCCACTTAAATTCATATTGACATCAACATGGGCTATAATAAATACTTACTAACCAAGGAATTCTTTGGACATGGCACTGGGTAATTCTGATGACATTTTTGAATCTGATGACATGGTGCTATCTACACTATAGATCTCCTTTGACCTATGCTGAGTCATCAAATTAACAAAATATTGTTTTGACGTCATCGACTTATCTACCCCACAATCTATTAACTATGAATCTGCATAATCATGGTTTAAGTATTTGTTCATAACATGCTAATTTATCAAATTTACTAGGGTTTCTTTTGATACTAATATCTGATTAGTCCCAATGGTCTTTATTTTTCCATGTACATTTAACTTTGCATCAAAATTTTCTTCCATGTGTTTTTCAAATATAAATTGTAAAGACTTTTGATCCTCTGAACTATAAATCCCTTTCAATGTTTAATCCACATATGTATATGGATTCAACTTATTAACATTGACCAATATTGGGGTTGGTTCAAAATTGTTAACAAAAACAAAAATAACAATATTATTGGGTGAACAATATTGTACCTTAAATGGACCAAACCATCTTTTCTTGAATTTGCTTATACGTGTTTTTTTCCCTTTGGGAAACCATAAAACATAATTTCCAAATTGGAACTTCTTCTCAGTATTTTTTTGTTGACTCTATAGAAATATGCTCTTCTGGTTAACCCCCACATTATTCTGAACTTCTAATTTGTTCTCCTATAACTTTTCTAGTTTGTAATTTTGGTTATTAGCACTTTGGTGGGTTTTGCATTTCTGTGGTCCCCACTAATAGTTGACAAAACATATTCTGTTGGCATTAGAGCATGCAAACCATAAACTAACTAGTAAGGTGTATAACTTGTTGCCACCTTGTAAGTAGCCCTATATGAAAACAAAATTGTAAACATATGTTCATCCTAGTTTGTTCTTTTCTTTTTAACCAACTTGGTCAATAATCTACCACTGATTTTGTTAGTAGACTCTATTTGTCCATTTCCTTGTGGATAATATGTAGTAGAACTAACATTCTTCAACAAAAAATGTTATGTTAGATGTTTTAATGTGTCATTAATGAAATGTACTCCCTAATCTATAATTATGGTCAATGGACATCCAAATCTAATTATAATATACTCATAATTAGATAATTAATTATCTAATTATAATTATTACAGTTTTGGTTCTAAGTGTTTTTGCCTCTATCCACTTGGTTGCATAATCTGTAGTTTTTAAAATATATTTGTTTATTTTTAGTCTTCCTGCTGGTTTGATTGGACTTATAAAATCTTAACCCCACTTCATAAAAGGTTCTTTTGGAAGTGTTGTTACCAACTTGGCCAGGCTTTTTTGTTTTTACTCCTCCAATTTTTTAACAGCTGTCACAGATTATGCAAAAATCATGAGTATCCTTGAATAAAGTTAGCCACCAATATCTTACATCCAGAATTTTCTTTGGAGTAATATCTGCAACAAAATGTTTTCCAGCCATTCCTTCATGTAGCTCCTTTAGAATAATTTGTGCTTTTGAGGTGGTCAAATATCTACTCATTATTTTTTTTGTCCCACTCTATACATAATTCCCTTTTTCAAAGTAAAGGGTTCTACCTTTTTAGCCAACTTCTGTTTTTGAACTAAGTTCATAGTTTTTGGCATTTGACCCATCTTTAAATAAATTTTCACTTCTTGCATCCATATAGGTTCTACAAAAAATAATGATGTATCCATAGTCTAATTTGGGACACCCAATGGTTCTAAACTATCTAACAATTTGGATAAAACATCAACAACTACATGTGTTCTACCAGGTTTGTAGACTACTATGAATTCATATTCCAAGAATAACAACAACCATCTTACTATCCTTCCTGACATTTGTGGTTTGTTGACCAAGTACACCAAAGTCATATGGTCTACATAAAACACAAACTTGTTTCCCAATAGAAAATGTTTGAATTTATGCAAAGTGTAAACCATTGTTAAGGCTTCTCTTTATGTGATGGTTTAATTTTGTTATGCTTTATTGAGTAGTTTAAAGGCATATACTATAAGTTGATCATACTTACTAGTTGGGTTTTATGCCAACATTGCACCTACTACCAATAATGATGCATTTGTGTGCACATGAAACTCCATTTGCCAATTTGGAGGTATCAAAATTGGTGCTCCCATGTATTTTTTCTTGATGTGATCCCAAGCTTCTTGACACTCTATGGTCCAAATAAGAGGTTCCGTTTTCCTCATCAACTTGGTAATCGGTGCCATGATAAAGGCAAATTTTTTTATGACACAACTATAAAACTGAACCATACCATTAAAGAACTAAATCTACTATGGGTTTGTAGGTATTGGCATATTTACTATTGCCTAAACCTTTTTAGGGTCTGGCCATTTTTGGTTCCCTAACCATTCTTTGAGGTGGTTCCTAATGGTACCACCCAAAGATGGGTTCACCTTCCATGGTGATACAAAGCAAAGCTTGTTGAAAAGGGTTACACATAGATGCATGGATTTGATTATAATGAAACATTTAGTCTTGCGATAAAACACTATTCAATCCAAAACATATTTGCCTTAACAACTCACATATCATGCACATTATAAATATGATATGCACAAAATTACATGGTATGGAAATTTAAATGAAAAAAATTTCATGGACCAATTGAAAGGGTACATGTGATTAGTGTGATGTTGGTGTGTAAATTCAAATGAAACATATGACTTGAAGCAAGTGACAAGGTAATGGAATCGCACTTTGACTATTTTTTCACTTGAACTAAAGATAAAATATGGTGGTAAGTAATGTTGACTCATGTGTTTATCATAACAATGGACATTTTAAGACAAAGACATGGATTTTCATTCATGATGGGATTAGTTGCTCAATTAATGATTAAAAACTAACTAATATGTTATAGTATTTATAAAAACATTTTGAAACAATGCAAGGAACAAACAACTATTTTGTTGATTTTGATATATATGAATAATTGTAAACATTGAAACTTTCTTTATCAACTAGCAATGGTATAACATCCAACATTTTTGTTGTGACCTTAGCATTGGGTTTGCAAACAAATGTGACCAAGGTTAAAGCATGACAAAAGGAAGAAGGGCATGAACACATTTTTTTTTTGGAATTTATGTTTGTAGCCAAAATGGTTGTCATCTAGAGGAAGATGTAGAAAAAATGATAATCATCCCCGTGAAGATTTAGTCAAAATTGGATATAAACCAAACATAGAATACATGGATTTTTATCATCTTTTTATATTTTTTAACTACACAATAAAAACCAATATGTTGAGAATACTTCCTAGAAAGAATTCCATATCCTCCATCAACAAATCTACATGCACATCCTTTCCATTTCTCTTCAAACTATCATTTTGATTACAAGAACATTCATACATAACATACATGCAAAATCTATCTTCTTCATTGCAAAATATGGAATAATAGAAAAAAAGTGGAACACTTTTTACAATCTCAAAATTGCAAGCCCCCCATGGGTCTTCTCCTTCCTTTCTTATACTATGGTCTAATGGTTACATATCCTTAATCAATTCTAACATACTTTTAAATTGAAACTTGAAATTATTTGTCATTGTTAGCTTGGTAGATCACCAACATGCTAATTGAATGTTTGGTGTTCATCAATATGTGTCATCTTGGTTTGCAAATGAATTGTTATGTGTCAGTTATATGATGTTGGTTAGTTGTGTTTTGACATGTCAATGTAATGGAGTTGGCTTGTCTTCACCCCATCCAATCATCTCTTTCTTTTTATACATCCCAATATGTTTTAGGCTTTTACAATCAATCAACCTATATATTATTATATACAATTTATGTACATTATGTAATTCTCATTATCTATCAAGGTTTGTTTTCCAAACTTGTGAGGTATGTGGACTAACGATCTTTCAAAAGAGGATTAAACCAAGTTTGGCTACATGCTAAAAACCAAAGTAGATTTTAAAAAAAAACCTTGTTATATGTTAACAACATCCTTGAAGTTATGGTCGAAATATGGCAAATTCAATTGTTTTCTCTTCAAAATATGGTCATGACTTTGTGTCAATATTTCCAAAAAAACTTTTGAAAGATTTTCACCCTTTTTTTGTCACCAAGTGGCAATTTTTTTCCAAAAACAAAATGATACTCAAAACACTTTCCTAGACAATGTTTTTTTAATTGGCAAAAAAATTCCCAAAAAATTAAAAGTTTAAAATCTAAAAAAAAGGTTTTCAATATATTTTTAACTTCAATTTTGTAAAGTAAATGGACTAGCAACCATTCACAACATTAATGAACCAAATTTGGCTAAATGTCAAAAAGTAAAACTTTTTGAAGATTCCTTTTTGTTACGGTAACAACCATGATTTCAACATCTAAATGCGACAACCTTAGATTTGTTTTCCTCATAAGGTGGCAACTTGGGCTCAAATTTTCCAAAAAACCTTTTGTATTTTTCACAATTTTTTTTCTTCACCAAGTTGCAAAAATTTGCCCACAAAACATTAATTTTCCATAGTCAAAAGTGAAAAAAATAATGCCAATTTCATATATTTAAATTGTAATGTTAGAATTAGTGCCTAGAGTATGATGAGCAAAGTGTAACAAAATAATTAAAAGACAAATGAATGAACTTGAGAATTGCTTTGGAAAACATCATAGAATAGTTTTGTAAATATGTGTGAATAGTTTGAAAGGATATGGTTTTGACCATTGGGTACATATGGTACTTAGATGGATGTAAATAATAAGAACCCAATAACTTTATTAAAAAAATACAATCACTAGAAGAAAAACATGTACTTTCGATTGCTCTTTGTGATTAAATTTTAGTCGCAAGAGACATTTTGCAACTAAAATCCTTTTAGTCGCCTAAAATAAGTCGCATGTGATAAACTAGTCGCAAATGACAAAGAGTATTGTATGAAAGAAAAAGTCAACAAATACATTTCATCCTTTGACTCCATTGTATACGTATTGTCACATGCGACTAATATGCAACTATTTTGGTC
>Ga0209611_10007161_pt1 | contig 17963 bp, 11 predicted proteins | sample S1TSphgellanicum_3_FD_187693 | JGI IMG/M metagenome (GOLD analysis project Ga0209611, IMG submission 187693) | Host-associated microbial communities from peat moss isolated from Minnesota, USA - S1T2_Fc - Sphagnum magellanicum MG (SPAdes) (version 2) | ecosystem: Host-associated > Plants > Peat...
CTTGTAATGAACAAAGTGTAAAAATAAATAATGCATATTACAAAACATCTGAGAAAGAATAAAAGGCTCCAAACCTTGTTCAACAATCAACATCTTGAAGATGCTTTGAAGGAACAACCATGAAGTGTCCCCCCTTCCTTCTCAAAGAGGAAATGGGAAAAAAAAAAAAACTTGTGGCTTGAAGAATAGAAAAACTTGTTGTTCGGTGAACTTTAAAACATGGAAAAGAGAGAAAGACCTAGATAAGTTCACCTTTCAACAATTGAAATCTTGATGTTTTTAAACAAGAGCTATTAATGTAATGATGAAGTGTCCGAGTGTTTGGTTCTAAAAGAAAAAATGAAAAAATAAAACATTACCAGCTCAATTTTCAACAAACTTAAAAACATTGAAAAGGGAGAATAAGGACTTAGTGAAGCTCACCTTGAAGAATGTATAATATATAGATGGTGGTGGAGTGTAAAGATTTTCTTGGAATGCATCGAGCAAAACACATGAGTAGTGTGAAGCTTGAATGAGGGTTAATCAAGATAGTCAAAATGTGAATTAGGTCGATGAATTTTGTGTCGACGGTTAGAAAGTGATGATGATGCTAACTAGGTTCAAAGTTCTAACATAGGGGTAGACTAGGCATGCAAGGGAAACTTTTTTTGAAAATTGTGACTATTATCATCCATTATTAATTTTCACCTTGAACTAATATCTACATGCCATGTATTTCTTGCAGCCACCCCCCTTCCTTAAAAAGGACCCAAGAAAAGAGCATCCCTAGCTCTTTTTATTATGGTTCCACCCATTCTAGATTTTAGATTTGAGAATCTAATTCACATTAGATATTTATTTTTTGATACCTTTTCCAACAATTAAAAAAATGTTCAATTTGAACAAGGTTTGGCCCTTTGAACCTTGTTCCAAAGTTTTAAGACTATTTGAAAAAGTTCTCCTAACTCTCAAAGTGGGAATCCAATTGAGAGTGTTGGGATTCATTCTCTTGCACTTTCCCACACTTATGGGAATGTGTTTGAATCCCAATACAACTTTTTCTCTCTTTCAACCCAATTCTTTTGTCATTCCTAATTTTGTTCAAGAACCCAAAGCTAGGGTTGCAACATTAAATCTTTGTTTTCTATGCTCTTGAAATCTCATGAGCATTTGCATCCATTATTAAAGATTAAAAGTTATTTTGTAACAAAATTGATGAAAATTGTAGTCTAGATTTCTTTGAAATAACAACAAATGTTGATGAACATGCAAGAAAATTTGTCAATAAAAAATTATTGATATTTCACTTATATCAACTAGATGTGAAGAATATTAAATGTCCTTTGCATTGGTGGAGCAAACATGAATCCATATTTCTCAATGTTGGTTTTCTACCTTGAGATGTTGCTTCCCATCATAGAACCTTGAAAAGTAATTCATCTTTGTGAACTTGAATATTGGCTAATGATTATAGGGTAGGTTGTGAGTCCCCAAATTTTGATTTAATTGAATTGATTGAGAGTGAAGTGGACTTATAGGAAAAAGTAGAAGAAAAAAAAGGTTCATTTGAATAAGATGAAATTACAAAGACATAATTGTATGTATTTATTGTAATAGTTCAAATTGGTCATTGGAATCGTAATTTTCCTCAAGACTTATAATCTCAATCTTTACATGTAAAAATAAAAAAAATAAATCAAAAATATTATTTTAAAGAACTGTTTGTATATAATCAACTAATATGAAAAAACAAGAACTAGTTTAAAAGAATGAACTCTTTTAAAAAAAAGAGTTATAATATCCCTAGAAGGTATTTGTAGAAAATATACATATCATGAAGGTTTATCTTTTCTTTTTTAAAAGAGTAGGAAATGCTTTAAAAAAGTAATAACTGCCCAACAATGGTGGTCACCAATGTTGGTCTAATATCGAGTTGATTTGTCTTGATATATGGCTGTTTACAAAAATGCAATCTCAGTAGGAAACTGGTCCTACGGAACCAGTGGAAATGTTATACCAGTTTAGTTATTTAAGCAGCAAGCCACATGTCACATAAATTGGTGAGGTATAGGTATTAATACAGGTATTATTTAGTATTATATCAATAGGTATAGTACAATGTATAGTGATATTGAAAAAAATTCTAACAAGTTTTTCAATTGTGTTATATTTTCTCACGTCATAAATAAAGTCCAAAAGAAACCATGGGATGAGCATGAGCCTAATCGATGAATGTGAAATGCATCAAAATGAAAACAAACATACTCAAAAGCCATCAAATTGAAGAGGAGAAAAAAAAGGTGACAAAAATGGTTTGGTAGCTTGGCAAGCAAACGCTATAGCACATTGAAGAGCAGGAAGGGTTGCTGGTGTGTTGGCCAATAGGGTTTAGCAGCTTCTCACAACTGCTACTATAGCTCATTTAAAAACTCCATATGTTCATATTAGGGGAGCTAGGAGTATGGCTCCCTGGTATACGTATGAAGATTGTTGTCTAGAATTTAGTACTAGACTGGTCTGGTCCAGTGATGGCTGGTTATTGAGTTTTGATGCGGCTATCGACCTCGTTATCAAGTTGGTTATTAATAACTTACTGGCTGGTTATTGATTTTTTTGACATCCAGTTACATTGATAACCATCTGGTATTGAGTTTTTGAAAAATCTAATAACCTACCTGGATGACCCAATTATCATCCGGATAGGTTATCAAAATTTAAACATTAAGCAAGAAAAATTAAAAAAAACAGAAAAGTAATAGTTTTAATTTTAGTTTTAAAAACTTTATAACTAGCTAATAACTGGCAGATAGCATGTGGTTATCAACTTAATTATTTGATAACCTACCTTTATGATAATTGATGGTTAATACCCAAGTTTTTTGATAAATTTTTTGTGAGAATCAATTTTTCTTGATATTGATAACCTGTGTGACCTCAAAACTTCAAAAAGAAAACATGCCTGACAGTTATTGAAAAAAACAATAACTGGCCAACACTGGTCTGGTCTCTCCTTGTTTCCTTCAAAACCTCTACAGTAAACCCTTTTTATAATCACACCCATTTTAGTCAAATTCTTGTTTGTGTCACACTTTTTTTTGGTAATCATTCATTTTTGTAAGAAACATTATTTTTTAGAGTCACTATCACATTTGTTAGTAGCACAAAATATTTGCAATTTTTTTTTTGTAAATGCAACTATAATGGGGAAATCTAGAACAAATATTAGGGTTTTGTAAATTGTAATTACTTTTGGCGTTGCTAGTGTTGTTTTGTGTTCACGTTGTGCAAACTGACAACAATGAATCTAGTTGAAGAGAAAAGAAAAAACAACTTTCTAATGGAAACAAGCAAAAAAAATGTGCGAACTTGTTAAGAAAGCAGAAAATTTTAATTAAAAAATATAGTTGACAAGATACACAAGCTAATAATTATGAACTCAAACTCAACATAAATCATAACATTAAAATAAGCAAAATCACAACCTTCTTCAAGTCTAATAATGTATAGTAGAGTTTAGAATAACCCATTCAAAGAATTTAAACAATTGTCACCTTTACTCTAGCATAAAAAAGCTGTTTTGTAAGATTTTTTTTGCCCATAGTCACAATCTTGTAGGGTTTATGGAATATGATTATACACGTTAATATCACAATTCGTTAGTGTCACAAAAAAAAGTGATCACTAAGGGGATGTAATTATAAAGGGGGTTTACTGTATTAGGGCCAACTTGGTATAAGGCTAAATAGCTCAAAAAAAAAGAAAAACCCAGATGGGTCTGGTCTGGTCTGGTCTTCAATATCAATATTGACACCATTATTATACCAAATTTAACCCTATATACTAGACCAACACTGGTTGTCATCCATAAATTGATCCAGTTCAAGCCAAAACATTAATCCCAAATTCTACTACACAGCTGTGAAGTCTCTTCCCTTTGTGCAAAAGGCTATAGAATTTCAGTCATGAGACTGAAAGCAGCAGCCTTTTGTGACAGTGTGCAAAAAAAGTATTCCTATTCTAGAGTGTCTATATGTTGTTATGCAGTCTGTACTGAAATGCTCATCAACCCAAATTCATCCTAGTGGATCAGATGGAACAAAAAGCATTCTACAACAATTTGTCATGGCATAATCTTTTTGCTACACTACTGGCATACCAGTTTTTAAGCATGTCAGTGTAAGCCCAAGCTCCATGTGAGCTTTTGAATCGCAGAAAGAATCAGTGCAGTCAGTCTGTCACTAGCCTGTTGGTAGTTGAGCCATAGTTTTACTGGTCTTTGGTATTTGAACTAGGCTAGACACATATACTACCAGAATTTGGCAATTAAGCCAGCACTTGCTTCCTTTCTTTTTCATTTCCACTTCGTCCCTTTTATAAAGTTTGGTAGGTTGATATTACATCATTTGGAATGTAAATTGGGAGTTGCCATGATTCCAACCCAAATGCAGTCACCCACCCAGTTCCATCCATTTACTCAGATGAATGCTACATGAACCATTCGAGATAAATGTGTAAAGTTATGAGACTTGCATCCTTGTGAACTTTGCTGTACTTGAACTCTTTTCTTTTATGGGCTAAGGTTGGTTACTCCTATATTTTGGATATCCTTGGTTTTTTGTTTTCAAATTATTTCCAATTTTTTTGGCATGAAAGTGGCGACCTTTTCTGATTCTTAAAATTTTCCACTTAAAGACCTGATTTTCTAAAATTTCTGAAATGTTTTTCCTGCAAAATAGCCAAATATACAAAGTAGTGAAAATTTCACTACAAAAATCACTGATTGGGTTTCTGTTAAACAACAATATTTGAAGCTTCAAGTTAAGGTTAATATCAGTTGTGGAATCAATATGATTTGTTGCCCACATGTGAGGAAATGATTGTAGCATGTAAGGATTATGACATCCAATAGCTGCCTTAAGACCTTTAGATTTCCAGTGCTGAAATTGTCATCATAAACTTGAATTTTTTTGGTAAATTAGACTTCTCAAAAATGGTTTGGAGTTTGGATCAGTGTTGGGCAGTTCTTTTACTTTTATGAAGAAATAATAAATTATAACAGTTCCGGTTCCACACATAAATGCAACAAGGAATCCTCTATTCTTAATATATTTGTTTTGGGGTTCTGGTTCTGGTTCTGAAAATCAGATCCAGTTCCAGGTAACTTGGACTGGAACTCATGATTAACCTCTGGTTAGCCCTTGGTTCAAGTCTTTCTTTTCAAAAATCTTGGTTCTAATGCCGATTTTGGTTCCACACCTGGATGGAACTAGGAAAGTTTCCAGGTCTGGGTTCTTTAAATAATCTGATTCCGTTCCAATTCAAGAACTTGTTTTGGAATTAGAGTTGGTTCCAGTTTGGTTTTTACTAATCACAACTGAAACTGATGGTTCTAACCCTCCGAACTGGGTAATTTACCTACACTAGTTTGGACACCTGGTGTTGGCCAGTTATTGAATTTTTTCATAACCGTTAAGTAGGTTATTCAATTTTTTTGAATGTCGATTAGGTTATCACTAAGTTTTTGGTCAAACTGTGAGTATGCATCAGAGTAGGTTTTGAAATGCCCAGTTGATAACCACCAGTTGACCTGTTGGTTAAACACCAATTCTAGGGTTCTTTACAAATTAAAAACTAAATTATTATTACTTTTGCATTTCTGATTTTCAGTATTTTCAGGATTGTAACTTACTTGGATGATAACCAGCTCATCCAGGTAGGTTATTAGATTTTGAAAATTCAATATCAAGCAATTAGGTTATTAATAATTGGTTATCAATACACAAATGGTAGGTTATAAATAACAGGACTAATAACTAGGTCAAACCTCAATAACTGGCGGACATGGGTTTGGACCTTGCTTATCCTTTGGCAACCCACTACTCGTTCATAGTGGGGAGCACCTATGTTGAACTTCTGCCCTTGAACAAGGTTGGTTGATTTTAATTCCAATTGGGTCAGTAGTTATTTCAGGTCTGTTCAGCTTGTAAGAGTGATTAAACATATATCATAGGCCTACTTCTTGCACTGCTGCATGCATATCTGACCATTGGCTCTACCACTGGACGTTGTTTTTTCTTTTGTGGAGAGATGCATGGAAAATTGAAAATCTCATGCTCAATATTCTTCAACAACCTGCCATGCAGGTTGAAATCCTCTCTACATGCATTTGGCTGTTTGGCTTCACCTGATATCCATGGGCGGATGGGTTTCATAGGCAACACATATAGGCTACCAGTGTTGGGCTTATTAGAAACAGGAACAGACCCCCTGTGGTTAGAAGGGCGGATGCTCTTAGGATTCATAACTGTGGTTCTCAAAATTTGAAGAGCTAGTTCTTATATATAACCATGGTTCTCAAAATTTTGAAAAAATTAAAATCAAATGACCGGCCATAAAAACTGCCAGTTCAGTGCAGGTTATTTCATAAAAACCACCAGACTTTCTTAAGGGTTTTCAAAACTATTGGGACTGATTTTTTTTCAACAAACTAAAACGGGCCGTTCTGTGGTAATTCTGAAATTATTCAAAAACTGGAACTGACTGAACTTCTTCGTAAATTCAAATAAGCATACAACACTGATATAAACCCTTTCCCCTGCAACCCTGCTCAATTTTTGTACATGAACTGGTTTTCAAAAAAATTGTACCTAGCAGTTGTACACACACACACACACACACACATATGCCTGGAGTATGATTGCTGGATGTTTTGGATATACCCAGAGTTAAAAAATCAACTGCAGAGGTTTGCCTTTTGTATAGTCCTGTCACTGCAAAATCTTGCAGAAGGATTTTGGGCATTGAATCGGCTTGTAGGCTTCAGTGTGTATCTGATATTTTCCCAGTGTACTCAGCTGGTTTTACATATTCGTATCATTTCAGTACATATACACACCTGATGAAGTTGCTCCTATGTAAAACATTGCATGGTTGGGTGATTGGTAATTCTAATACTCCAACCAAGAACTAACTGTATGGTCAAACTGCAAGGTTGGTTGATGCTGGATCACCTCCTGTGGAAAAAACAATTTGGTGGATGATATGACAAATTACTGTATATACAACAATTGCATAAAAACAACATGCATTCAGTTGTTTGTAATGTCGCCCCATCTTTGGGTCCTAGTTTTTGACCCTCTAATCCCTGTTTCATTTCTGATTTGAGTGTAGCTATGAACTGAGTGCAATTGGTTACCGTTGCATGAAACTGGGTATCAGTGCAGAAGATTTGTAAGGATGTTGTGATGACAAGGCTTTGATTTGATGAAGAATAATATGAGCAGCAGTGAGGCATAAGAAATGTAGAACCCAAAAATGGAGGTGGAACTCGCCCAGGCACCAATTTAGTTGAGCAAGTTAGTTTGGTCCCCAGATTTTTGTTTTTCCTTGTCTACCGTTTTCATCCTGAATTCCATCTCATTGCCAGTTTTGGCAAAATTGGGGCCCAGTAGCTCCTGTCTGGGGTACTTTTATGGGTCACTCTATTAGTTGGAGACCTTGCTTTGTGGGCTTTTGATGTGAATTCTAAACAAGATTGATAGTACTGGGACTCTAGTGGTTGGGTCCGTTACGTTCTCTTATTGATTCAGTTTATGGCACCTATGTATTAGGTGAGGGGGTTACAAACATTGTGCACTTGCTAGTTCAGGACTTCAATTGGGGGAGAACTTTTTCACTAAAGGTCCATGTTAATCAACTATTGTTAAATCAACAGTTAAAATTTTGTAGTTGCCAATTAGTGCAACTTCCCAAATGATTTTGGGGTTTTTACCAGTGTTATGTGCATATGGTATACATATGTTGTTTTTGATATATCCTCAGGTAAGGGTATATATATTTCAGTTTATTTCCGCATCAGATAAAGGTCTATTAACATTCAAAAAATTCCATTCAATTAGTTTCTCAGTATACAAAATAAAATTCTCTAGTAGACGGGTAAAGTCTGGGTACCTTCTTATTATATAAAAAGAATTGTATTTTTATTTAATTACAGTAAAAAAAGTCCACATTTTGGAAATTAAAAAAATAAATTTAAACAAAAAATCTGATGTTAGAGTAATTGATTCATCCTTGACTAACATGTTGACCTTTATCATTCGTTAAGTTTAGAAGAACACAAGTTACCCCATCATTGTGCATGAAAACAAATTTTTGGGCAAACTCGTCCTTCAGAGGATGATTAGCAATCACCTTTTCAAAATTCAAGGACAGGTGAACTGAGTTTAATTTAATTAATTTTTTTAAATTATGATTTTTAATATTGATTTGCATCTCATGAGCTTTGTGTTTTCCACCTATGCATATGTTATGGAAAAATTGTAAACATGTACATAGGTTACACAAGTAAAAGATTTGTGTTCCTGAAATGTTTTGCGATTAATTTGTTTTTGAAATTACCGACCCCTTATCAATAAGTGTCAAGTGCACCATTGCAATTTTTTTTGGTTTATCACCTATCATCCCTAGGGTATGGCATAAATTTTTTATTAAAAAAATTTAAAAAGTGAAAATTACTACAAATTGTAAACATGGCTGTAATGGCCCTTTGTGACCTCCTAGTCCTAACTTTTGAAAATTGTTCAAAAATTTGTGGTAGCTTCAATCCACTATCTATTAAAAAAAAGAAAAAAGAATACTTAAAGCCCTCCTAGAGATTAAAAGAAAAAATTAAATGAAAAAACATTTTCCTTTTGTGTTTTTGAAAAGGAACCCCAAATGTTACTTTCCTAAAACTTTTTCTTGACCATTTATTTGGAATATTAAAATTTATTTTTAAAAAATTTAATCAAAATTTCAAATTCTTCATGACTTGGATAATCTTTTGATATAAATTTGAAATGAAAAAAATTCCTTAAATGAGTCCTATGTTGTCTTAAAATTGGATGGATTAAAAAAAATTAGGATCTAACATTTCTAGTGGTATTGTGACCCAAGGATGGGTTTGCCCTTTTCTAAATTTTGATCCCAATTGTTGGTGGTTGATGAACATTTTTAATATTAAGAAGTGTTTGGCTAAATTGATCTTTACCCATTTTGCACATGGCACAAATCTTGTTCAAATTTTGTCATCAATCTTTTATTTGATTGTAGGATGTTAGGTGAAATCAAGGTAAAATATATTTAAAATTTTGATAAACTAAAAATGAGTTTAAGAATGAGATAATTTTTGACATAAGTACAACAAAATAAATTCAAAATATTTTCAAGCTTCATTATGAAATTATTTTTCTTTCCATTGAATTTAATATAGTTTGATTACAAGATTTTTTAAAAATCAAATAATAAAAGTAAAATTTACAAGTACTTTTGAAATTGACAAGTCATTATGGTGTTTAAATGTGATTTTCATTGAAATAAATATGTATAATTTAAGATATAAAAATCATTACATATTCAAACAAAGAATTGAAAAAAAAAAAAAACTTTCTCTATGTTAGAACATAATATTTGACAAATGTATTTAAAACAAATGTTAGATTGCAAAAAATAAACTTCAAAAGTTGCTTACATTCAACTTGCTTTTATAATGTGTTCAAATTTGAAAATTAATGCTCAATAATGAAAAAATATCTTATTTTTATCATTCAAATAAAACATTGAATGTATATAATGATTTTAGTTTGAGTTTCACTGTTACCTTGTATCCATTTAGCAAGTAGATCATAAAAGTAATATGTTCAATGTATATTTTATCTCGATTTGACCCATAAGTTCTTTAGTGATAGGGGCCAATGCTTTTGTTGAACATTTAGAAAAATAATAATTTAGGGATCATTTATTTTAAGACTTTTTCTTTTGATTTTTTAAGTGTTCTATCACTAGCTTATTTAATTTAATAAACCTCAAATTTATCCCACACGGTTTGTCCAAAGTTATTTTCTTTTTATCTATATAGGGAGGCATTATATATCTTCACATATAAACTCTTATTTTAATGCAAGTTCATTGCAAAAATAAAAAAGAAACTTACATCACAAACTTAGCATTCAATGATTTAGTAATGAAAATCATGCAAAGTTTGTTGATTTTCAAGTCCATGTGTTTTGTGCACATAATTGTTGTGCATTGAAAACATGTTTAACAAACAAACAAATGTGTTAATGTGAATGAAATGTTCAAGCTTATGAATGAACTTCATATCATCCTATACATTAAATTATGTGTTGAATGTGTTTTTTAACACAATATTTGTGCTTGAAACATATAAACTTAGATGAATAAACAAACTTCAAATGATTTTCAAACTACTAAATTGTTGGATGTTAAATTTGTGATGTGGGCAACACCCCATCTAAAATTAATTTAAAACTAACAGAGTTTCGAGTTTAGCTCATATACATACCATTTAAAAAAAAAACCCAAATATCAACACATGTTTAGCTTTGGGTATGGGTATTTCATACATATATTCAGGGTTATGAATAGTTTTTCAAATTTTCACACTTTTGGGTATATTGAATTTAAGAAAATGAAATAAGGTAAATAATATACCCTGTTTATACCCAACGGGTATAAATAGGTAAAATATATACCCACACAATACTAGTTTTTACTGTGCCAGTTAGAAATCCATTGGCATGACACACATACAACATGAACAAATTCTCTTAAAGAAATAAATAAATAAACAAATTGGAATCAAAGAACATGTGTTCAGGTCTATTTGAATTTTTTTTGAAATCAAAGATGTTCAGGTTCTGCTCTTCTCAAACGTCACCCTCCAAGAACATGTGGTTTGCATGAAAGTGCAAACACAGACCAAAGGAGCCAGGGGCGCCAAGGACGGATTGCATGGACAGCTCGTGCATAAGTTTTCAGCTCCAAAAAGATGATCAACTGTTGCAGCAGCCGCGGCAGCAGCAGCTTGGTTTCACAATCTTAAAGAACATCGAGAACTTGCAGTTATATTATTCTAGATGCAGGACAGCTACTGCAGTTGCAGGTTTAGAACTTCAGAGTAGTCCAGATGATGAGTTGGTAGTGAATGAACTGGTCGAAGATAACGCTCTACACTAGCGAGCCAAGGTTGATGAGGCCGTAAGTATAAATCTCGGAAATGCAGTCGAAGCAATCAGGCCGACGTGTAAGGGTCCAAGCTGGAGTGTTATACACTATCTGGTACTGGAGTAAGGGAAAAAAAAGGGCAACATTAATTCAGACGATCCAGTGTACGACGTAGTTGATGAGTTATAATACTGCAGGAGAACAATCGTCTTTGAGCTATGTACGTATAAACGTACATGTTTGAAGTATCCCTAGTTTATAATGGGTGTATTAGTCCAGGTTCAAAATATCCTCTAGATCAGCGAGCAATGCCAGCAAGAACCCCTTTATAAAAAGTTGACGTAGCAGATACGATGACTATCTAGTATCTATCAGTAACGGTTTTTATTATTGTCGCAGACAAATTAAGCGAAGCAGCGGATCAGCTGCACAGCTGCCCTGTTAGCTGTATCGACGTGATTACACCAACCCATAGATCAACGATGCGAATTCGCTGTGACATTCATGTACAATAAATATAGACTAGAATTAAAGAAGAAGAAGAGGAAGAAGAATAATTTTAAGCTAGTAAATGCTTAACCGAACACTGACGGAGCTCTACATGTGAGAGTAACAATAATATAATAAAGCATCTTGCCAACCAACAGTATAACAAGCGGCTGACATCCATAAGGATGCCCTGATAAATATTAAACATGCTAAAATTGGAAACGCACGGTAGTTAGCATGGTGAAGCCCAAGTGGATCCTTCACTTATGCCGGAAATGTTTCTATACTGGACTCCACTTGACCCTACAATGTAGGGATACCAAACTACTTTAGCCCATTTCTAGGTGCATCACACAATATTAATGTCTCTACCGAGATGAAGGGCAGAGCCAATGCGGCCGATATGATCTAGCTAGTCATCAAGCTTTTCGATAGGCAGCGAATTAATGCTCCAGCTGGTCTAGCTAGCTAGACCGGAGAACATTGAGAGAAATTTGGAAAATCGTATTGCAGGATCTTTTTCTTGGAAGAGTACTTACTGCACAGAAGATCAAACGTACATTCTTTTCAGGAAGCTAGATCATGTGAAGCTGCTGCACTAGGCTTGCCGACAAAGATGCTCCTGTAGGTTCTCAAGTCGCACGACTCCCAAGACTTGCTGACAAATTAGCTGCAGGAGAAAGCTCAAAACATGAACTGAATATATCCCTTGTGGCCACAGAAATCTTTCTTCCACAGCAATCATCAGCGGAACAGCTGCTGCGGGAGAATGTTGCAGTACAACTTATTCCCATCTATCTATCCATCCTACTAAGGGAAAAAAGTGTTTTCATCCTGCTCTACAAACTGCAAGCCAAACTAGTGCAGTTGATTCACCTCGAAATTCATGAACGATTTTTATTCCAAGTACAAACACTCTAGTGTAGCCCATGTCGAGATTAACAGAACTATCTATGCAGCGAACACTACTGCAGGAAGTAGGGTGAAAGTCAGGATCAAGCTGCACTAATTGATTCAGCTTCTCCTGGAAGTCTGAAATATTCTGGAATGAGAATTACTGCAGGAGTGGCGAGATCAGAGGTTGAATAAGGTGAAATGGAGAATGAATTAATGCTCTAAAAATTCATATAGTTCACACCTAGCTAACTAGCTAGTACCGCTCGTGGGTCCTTATGATACACATGCTTATACAGCATCTTCATGATGCTCCCCCACATTTCAAGTAGTTCCGTGCAGCTAGCTGGATCTGCATCCTAGTCTTTCTAGACAATCAGGCTGCAATTGCAGCCCATATCTTGTCCGAAGGTATACACACAGCTAACAAGTTTAGTACAGCTCATGTCGACCTGAAGCCTGCTGAGACAAAAGAGAGAGAGAAATTTCTCCTAGACAAAACTGGCAAGACTACTACTAGCAAGAATGTAACGATCAGATAGAATGCACAAACCCCGCGTGCAGCTGCTGGCTAATCGATTAAGCACCTGTTACAACTGCTCTGGCTTCTATTAGTGTGACTACACCCCTCCACACTATGCAGTGAATTGTATCCACGAGGAGACTCGCACAATATGCAGAAGATCTAAGGAACATCCCCCATAAAGATCAAGGCTTATTTCTTTCAGATGATTGCAGCTGATTAGATCATTCTGAAACCCTAATGAACTACGATCTCACAGCTACCGGATTTCTTAATATAAGGAGGGAGGAGGAGGAGGAGGATTCGATCGCGGCAGACAGCTAATTCCCAACAGAGCCACTGATACGTAAGTGACGTGCAGTTGTCTACGGAACCTCCTCCGTGCATCGCTCCTTTTTTCTACACCATTCCTCATCACGCCCATCTCACAGTTTCTAAAACAAGTTAAAGGGAGTACTGCCGCTGCAGCATGAAGGAGTGAACACTTATTGTGATACCTGTGTATCTCTCTTTGTGTTATAGTCCAAGCACTTCTTTCGATCACATGGGAAACTCGACCGCATTGCACTCACAACACTCGTTCACACTTTTGATAAGCAATTCTCAGCTAGCTTCTGCTGCAACTTCCCCAAGCCTCAAGCCGGATCTCTTGGGTCGTTGCTGCTCGCTTGGATCATGATCAACTATGAAACTGCAAATTCGAAGTCGAGAGCTGATCCCAAGCTGCTGCATCCATAGCTTCAATCCTTGATCATGTAAAATCCCGACTCGCTTAATCTTTTCTGTTCAAGAGTTAGTTTCCATCGTCGTCGTCATGCAAGCTAGGTCGCAGCAGCTAGCAATCGAGATTAATCTGGAACTCATGGCCCGTTTCCCGGCCGCGAGACATTACAATTTCATCTAGGTGTAAGCTGCTGCTGCATCGCGCCCTGCTGTAAAAGAAACCATTAATCAATCAAAACGTAAGAATCCCATGAACTCATAGTTCTGCATAGTAGTAAGGATCATATGTATACAGTTGCAGCCAGCTCCCGCATGCATTAAGAGCTATAAGATCAACGATCATTGCAGTGGGATCTATGTGGCGATGATGATATATAGTGTAATCCTTAACTGCTACAATGCTGCACTGCAATCTTCGACAATGCAGCTGCAGCCATTATGTATCTGAAGAAGACACCAAGCTGCTGGAGCACTCGGTTTCCAAACTACTTACCTTCTTGGGTGTCGGACCAGCTCCTCGGTCAGCACTGCTGCCATTATCGCCGGGGCTCGAGAAGAAATGGGCAGCTGGTTCGGGCGCAGTTACACCGCCGCCATTGTTGGTGCCCGAGGCGGCCGTCGTAGCAACGCCTTCAGCAGCAGTAGCTGCTGGTGGCAAGATGCTCAAAACCTGGTCAGCATCCGGTTGCTGCTGCTGCACGTGGGCATTGTCTGCATGCTCGCCAGCAGCTAGAGTTGTCGGAATAGCAGGAATATGGTGATCTAGAAGCTGCTGCTCATGGTGATCAGAGCCGGAGCCATGCGCCAGGCGCTGATCGCTCTGCTGGCCAAGCAGCAGCAGCTTGTTGCTAGCTTTGCTGGTGGGGGTAAGGACGCCCTGACGATACAACGTATCCAATTGATGGAAGTATGGGCAAGTCTTGGCGTTCTCAGGGCGTTGCTTGTTGCTCTCCTTAGTCTTCTTGAAGTATTTGTTGATGTTCTCCCATTTCTCTTTACATCTCTTGGCATTGCGGTTGTATCCCAGTCGTGACATACCCGAACTGATCTCTTCCCACAGAGGGGCCTTGGGACCAGCTTCCTGGAACCTCGTCTCCATCCCGCTTCGCAAGCGGATCAGGTCGTTCACCTCAGGCTTGGGCCATCTGTTGCTGTTGGGATCCAAGGAACCGGCCTCCTGATCTTTCTCTTGTTGGTGCTCAGTTTCGGCTGCTTGTTGGGTCGACTGGTCGTGATGGGTGGTTTCGACAACGGTCGTGATGCCGGGCGGGCGCACTACTGCAGCTGGTGCAGCCGGAGTTGCAACCAGCCGCAGTGGTGCTGCAGCTGGCGGTCGGATCTGCTGCGGCTGCAAGGCCGTCGTTGGGCTAGTTACTACTATTTTCTGCAGGAAGGCAACTAGAGCAGCATCCCTACTTGCTGCGACGGCGTGTTGTTGGGCTCGAAGCTCATGGTCGCGTGTCAGTCGTGCCATTTCTTGTGTCTTGGACGCCTCCTCTCTCACCATCCTATCTTGTTCGCGTCTCTCAATAGCTTCCAGAAACTTTCGTTGCATAACTTCCTGCTGGTCCATCAACTTCTTCACCACCAACTCCAAGGACTTGAGCTTGGAGCTGCTGGAAGAACTCCTCAACATCAACAACTTACCATGATCATCTAATCGCTTCCTTTTCTTTTTGCTCGAGGAGTCATGATTCTCTCGACCTGCTGCTGCTGCACCGGCGCCTCCAGCTGCTGCTGCCACAGGTGGTAGTTCTTCGTAGTCATCCTCGGAAGAATCTGTGAGTGTCACACCACTTGCACTAAGTTCCGCCGTCCTCTCTGCTATCGTCCTCTGAGCTACTGCAATCCTACTTACCGGAGTTCCATCAACTAAACCAGCTGCAGCAGCTGGAGCTGCATGAACGCCGCCGGCGGTGGTTCCCATCAACAACACAGCAGCTGCTGCAGCATTTGATCCATGCAGATCTGGTCCTGCAACGTGAAGCTGCAGCTGGGGGGCAGCAGCAGCTGGCGCATGGGAAGAGCTCATGTGCTGACGAGCACCACCGCCATAGATAGCTTCCAGCTCGCTGAAGAAGCGATAGTTCTTCCCGTCTTGCCTTCCTGCTCTACCGTCCTTGGTCTTCTTGTAATACTTGTGTATGTTCTCGAACTTCTCCTTACACTTCTTCGCGCTTCTCTGGTACCCAAGATCTCCCAGCTTTCTGCAGGCAGCAGATCATGAAGTCAATTCTAATTTTGCTTAAATGAATTGCAGAAGCTTGAAGGTCTACCAGTTCTTCCATTGCAAGGAAACTGCAGAAGAGGTCGGCGGGATGATCACGAGGAAGCCGGCTCAGTATTGAGAAAACCAGGAAAACATCATGATCAAACACTCAGGTGGAGGCGAGGCGAGACGGTAGATCATCTCTCTTTATTACCTCGACACGTCTTCCCAGAGAGGTCCCTTGAGACCAGAATCGCGGAAGTTGGAGTCCATCTCTGCGCGAATCTTGATGAGAGCGAGAGTCTCCCTCCTTGGCCACCGGTTCCCTGCACCCGTACCCCTGCTTTCTTCGTCGTCCATCCCCAGCTGCTGGTCCTCGTCAACGTCGACCCCACGAGCGGCGCCCGGGACGGCAGCAATCTGCTTGTTGCTGAAGCTTGCTGGCGACGGCCGGCAGCTACCAGCTATAGGCGGCGAAGGAGCTGCTGCTGTGTCGGGAGAATCAGGTCCGCTTGCCAGCCCCAACTGGTGGACCAACTGTTGCTGCGCTGCATTCTGCTGCTGCTGTTGTTGATGTTGAGAGGGTTGCTGGGATGCTGGTTGTTGGAGTCCGTGTTGAGTCTGCTGCTGAGAGTGCTGGCTTGGATGATGGGCCGGATAGCTGACAGCAGCAGGAGGAGGAGGCGAAGTAGATTGATGACCAGTCTGCGGGCGGACGTTGTGGGAGTGCAGAGATGCTCCTTGGTGCGCCGAAAGCTGGAGATGCTGTTGAAGCGCTGAATGGTGATGCTGCTGGCTCTGACCCTGGTGCTGATGAGGCGCCGCGACCTGCACGTGATGAGCTCCTCCAACAGACGGGCCTGACTGCTGCAACGACATGCTCACATGATGATCATGCGGCGACAGACCAAATATGTTATGCGGAGGAGGAGGAGGCGGTCGCCCCACCACAAACTGAGATGCCGGCGGATCTGAAACGCCTGCATGATGATTATACTGCCCACCGGAGCTTTGCATCATATTCTTGTTGAACCCAACTACTCCCGGCCACTCATGTGCAGGAGCAGCACTAGGAGTAGGACTCGGGCTCCCCCTATCCTCACTCCAACTCTCACTCATGTAGCATAAAAAAACAACTATACAACAACAACAACAATAACTAACATCTCCACGCGCTAGCTAGCTGCAGCTTATAATAAACTTTTGAAGTTACCAGGAATCAATCCAAGATTATAAATATAATATATATTCCGACTTCTTCTTCTTCTTGTTCTGCTGCTGCTACTGCTGCACATGAGATCATCACTAAATGATCAAGATTATCATCCGCAATGTACTAGAATGCCGCCAACACATGAGCTTTCCCCTCCTGCTCCACAGTTGACGCATATTAGCTACTGCTGATCCCGCTGGGGTTGCTGCTGTGGCTGCTGCTGCCCTGGTTTTATAAATCCACATACCTATAGCAACCAAACCATCAAAGCACACACCGCGACACCACCGCCACTCCGGCCTAGCTGCACACCCAGCTGCTTCAATTAGTTTCTAGTATAATATTAACGGAACTAATACCTGGGTCTAGATCAAGCTCAAAGAATTGTGTTCTATCCAAAGCTGATAGATCTACGGGACAGCCAAGCTCTGGACTAGAACTAGTACTAATTCCACTACTAGCTTGCTAGCTAGTTATCAATACTGCGTGCATGCGTAGTACTACCCCTGGCTACACTCCGGCTGATCTGCTCCTAGAAAAGAAAACGCAGCTTGTGCAGGAAGCTCTCTTCTGTGGAGAGCAGAGCTTGTTGAGGTGTGCAGTCTATGGCAACCCACAATGGGTTGTTGTGAGCACTTCTTGCAACAAACGAACGAGACTAGTGCAGTGCAGAGGAGGGCAGGGCAAGGCAAGGCAGCATCCTGGACGCTAGAAACAAGGGAACATATATCCCATGCGAGAAAAGGTGTCTGCAAAAGCTGAATGCGCGAGTAGCGCATTGGTGCAAGGCGCCAAAAAAGAGACAGAACAGCCCAGCCACGCCACAGATGCTCACTCGCCTCGCCCCGCCCTACAGCCTTCATCAGCACTTGAATTTTAACCCTATCTCCCTCCCCCCCCCCCCCCCCCCCCCCCCCCCCCCCCCC
>Ga0209611_10007162_pt1 | contig 17963 bp, 16 predicted proteins | sample S1TSphgellanicum_3_FD_187693 | JGI IMG/M metagenome (GOLD analysis project Ga0209611, IMG submission 187693) | Host-associated microbial communities from peat moss isolated from Minnesota, USA - S1T2_Fc - Sphagnum magellanicum MG (SPAdes) (version 2) | ecosystem: Host-associated > Plants > Peat...
GGTCGTGGACGAAAACCCCGCGGCGTTCAAACGCCTCGGCAACCGCTTTGGGGGGAATGTCGAAGTCGGCACCGGGATCGACTACGACGTCCTCAAGCGCGCCGGCGCCGAGCGCGCCGACGGCTTCATCGCCGTCACCGACGGCGACAACCGCAATGTGATGGCCGCGCTCATCGCGCAGCGCATGTTCCGCATTCCGAAGATCGTCGCGCGCATCTACGATCCGCCGCGCGGCCAACTCTACCGCGAACTCGGCATCGAGACGTTCTCGCCGACGACGCTCGGCGCCCAGATCATCCGCGACCGCCTCAACGACACCCCCTACCAGAGCATGCCGATGTTCGACTTCGGCAAACTCTCCTCGCTCATCGCGACCGTCCACGGTGCGATGGCCGGCCGGTTCGTCCGGGATGTCGAAATCGACGGCAAGATCCGCATCGCCGCCATCCGGCGCGTGCAAACCGTACTGGTCGCCGCGCCCGGCGAGATGCTGCTCGAGGGCGACGAAATCAACGCGATCGTGGCGCCCGACGCGCTCTCACTCTTCGCCGCGACGTTTCTCTCGGCGGCCCCGGCCGCGAAACTGACCGCCTGAGATGTTCATCATCGTCGTCGGCGGCGGCAAGGTCGGCACCTATCTCACCCGCGGGCTGCTCAAGCAGCAACACGAAGTCGTCGTCATCGAGAAAGACCCCAAGAAGGCGCAGATGATGACGAACCTGCTCGAGACCGACGTCGCGATCGTCGGCGACGGCTGCGACCCCAACGTCCTCTCGTCGGCCGGGATCGCGCGCGCGGATGTCGTGGTCGCCGACACGGGCGACGACGAAGACAATCTCGTCACGATCCTCATCGCGAAGAAGTTCTCGAAAGCGCGCTGCATCGCACGCGTCAACAACCCGAAGAACAAACTGATCTTCGAATCGCTCGACACGGAAAACCCCGTGACCGTGATCTCGTCGACCGAGATCATCCTCTCGCACATCGACGACAAGCTCAACGCACTCAATCTCGAACCGCTGGGCCGCGTCGGCAAGGGCGATCTGGAACTCGTGCAACTCTCGATCGGCACGGATTCACCGGCCCGCGGGAAACGCGTAGCGGAACTGGACTTGCCGCGCGGCTGCATCGTCGTCGCGGTCGACCACCATGGCGGCGATGTCGTAATCCCCAACGGCGACACCACGATCGCCGCCGGCGACGACGTGATCGCGATGATCAAGCGCGACGCCCGCACCGAGGTCTGCACCGCCCTCATCGGGTAAGCGGGGCTCGTCCATCGTCCCGCGCCAATCCAGGGGCAATCGACGGCACGGCATCGTAGGTGCCGGTTATGCCTGATTCCGCTACCCTGAACATCGAACGGAACGGCGCGATCTGCGTCATCCGGCTCGCGCGACCCGAAAAGCGGAATGCGCTCGATCTGGCGACGATCGCCGCGATCGAATCGTACTTCACCGCGCCGCCGTCCGACGTTCGCGTCGTGGTGCTCACCGGAACGGGCGAGCACTTCTGCGCCGGGCTCGACCTGGGCGACGTTCGCGACGCCGATTTCATGAGCGGCTTCCGCACGACGCAGGCGTGGCACCGCGCGTTCGCCGCGATGGAGTACGGCACGATCCCGGTCATCGCCGCGTTGCACGGGGCGACGATCGGCGGCGGGCTCGAACTCGCCTCGGCGGCGCACATCCGGATCGGCGGCCCGAGCGCATTTTACGCGCTCCCCGAGGGACAGCGCGGCATCTTTCTCGGCGGCGGAGGTTCGGTTCGCTTGCCGCGCCTCATCGGCACGGCGCGCGTGATGGATTTGATGCTGACGGGCCGCGTGCTCGACGCGGACGCCGGTCATGCGGCGGGGATCACACAATATCGAGCTGACGACCCGCTCGCGCTAGCGCTGGAACTCGCGACCGCCGTTGCGAAGAACGCACCGCTCTCGAATCTCGCCATCTTGCAAGCTTTGCCAAGGATCGGCGAAGGTTCGCGCGACGCGGCGTTCCTAACGGAAGCCTTCGTCTCGTCCGTCGTGCAAAGCCAGCCCGAAGCCAAAGAGCGAATCCGCGCCTTCCTCGAACGCCGCGCCGCACGGCTCGACGCACCGGGCTAGGTTCAATATCTCAACGCGCGCCGGGAGCCATTCCAGATCGACGTGAGCCGGCACCGATTTTCCGGACAGTTTGTTATGCTGCGATCGGCAGCAACGACTCGTACGTTTGCGGGCTGACGTGACCAAGGGTTGAATGCAGGCGCTTCCGATTGTACCAAGTTTCGATGTAATCGAACACGGCATCACGAGCAGCAGCGCGGGTCTCCCAGATCGGATCGCCGAGTTCGGTTTTCATCGTGCCAAAGAAACTCTCGACGACCGCATTGTCCCAGCACTCGCCCTTTCCACTCATGCTTTGCTGGATGCCGTTTGCAGCAAGCATAGCGCGGAATTCTTCGCTTGCATACTGGCTACCACGGTCGGAATGAAACAGCAGCCCCGCGGTCGGCGCGCGATCTTTGATTGCAGCCACGAGGGCGTCGATCACGAGGCTTCGATCCATCGTCATCTTCATCGACCACCCGACAACGCGTCGAGAAAAAAGATCGAGGACGACGGCAAGATACAGCCACCCTTCGCGCGTCGGCAAGTAGGTGATATCGCTCGCCCAGACGCGGTTTGGGCCGCCGATGACCTCGACATCGAAGTTCCGCCCAAGCACGTTCTCGGCGATCGGCAAAGCGTGATCGGAATCGGTCGTCTTACGAAACCGTCGCGGCGAAATGCCCGCAATCCCGGCCGATTTCATCAGGCGGCCAACGCGATGAACGCCAACGTGCAAACCGGCGTCGCGAAGCGCCTTGCGTACGCGAAGGCGGCCGTACGTGCCGCGGCTTTCCTGATGCGTCCGCACGATCGCGTCGCGAAGGCCTTCGTTGGCCACCGAACGGGCACTCGGAGCACGGCCGCGCCATTCGTAGTAGCCCGCCGGCGAAACGGCAAGCAACCTGCACATTCGACGCACACTGTGCTGCGTTCTCTGCTCCTCGATGAACGCGTATCTCATCGAGATTCCTTGGCAAAGAACGCCGCGGCTTTTTTTAAGATCTCGCGATCCTCTCGCAACCCGGCATTCTCGCGGCGCAGGCGACGATTTTCTTCCTCGAGTGACTCGGCCGGCTTTGCGGCGCTGGCCGCGCTCTCGGCCGCCAGCTTCTGCCGCCACGATTGTAGCAGCGAAGGATGAATCCCAAGAGACCGGGCCGTCTGCGAGAGACCCTGACCGCTTGCCGCTATGCGAGCGACGGCATCGCGCTTAAATTCGGCGCTAAAGGAACGACGTTCTTTTCCCATGACCCCTCATGGTCGGCTTCTTCGCCGACGCTATGTGAGTGTCCGGGAAACCGGGGTCGGCTCAACGAGACCGCTTCGGAACGTGATTGATTTACGCCACCGCTATTAAGAGGAAAGGGAACTTAGTCCCCTCGGATAAATGCACACACGGCGCTTCGAGCCAAACTCTGAGCGCAGGTAATAAAAGGCACACTCAAATATGTGATCTTGACGGGTGACGGGTGACGGGTGAACGTGAATCAGTTTTTCCAGTTAATTTTTTCCCACAGCAAGCTGTTTGCTCTTGGGATGGGTCTTATTTTAGCGGGATGCGCCCAGCAGGGAACTACCGGCATGGGGCCCGCTGGTTCTAGTAGCGCAGCGAGTCAAACACTGCTACGCATTGCTGATGGAAATAAGTTAGCGTTCTTCGCTTCGACAACAACGATCAGCCGGAATGCTTCGGGCGTAACGGTCGTGGAACAGGGACACTCGAACCAGTTTTCTTCTTCGGCAAGCATTGCTACGGAAAGCGCCGCACGACCGCAATTCGTTAGTTGCAAGGTTTCAAACAGCTGCACGCAAAGCGGCGGAGGCGGCAGTGCCATACAAAGCTCCGGGGCGGTTCAAAGCGGCGGCGTTGATAGCGACGGGAATTTGAGCGTAGACTACACGTCGAACGGCGACACGATTTCTTACTCGCTCGCTGGGTCCAATGGAACGGTCTATGATAGCGGAACTTGGCAAAGCGGAATCGCCGGCATCAATACTATTATGTGGGGACCAGGCACGTTCCCAAGTACTGGAACCGTAACAATTTCCCAGAATGGTTCGGTCATCGGAACCTTAAAGTACTAAATTGGGCCTCACAACGCTAAGGAGCAACTAACGTGCATTCGCAAACAGCGTCAAGCAAGGTCTTAAGGTCACTAATTTGCATGGCTTTCTTGATTGGCGTTCCGACCAAAGCCTTTGCGGCTGGTGTAACCTGCCAAGAGGCGGGGCCGAACGGAAGTTCACTCGTGAAAAATAGCGGCGACCGCGTATTTCTGGTGCCGGAGATCCTGATCCAATCGGGATCGAAGGCCTTCATCTTGTTCGAAGGCCAAGAGAGCTCGATCACAACGGAAGCAGATGGACTTCACGTACGAACAGATCGTAACGTGGAGAAAGTCTTCCCGATTGATTCGAAGGTGATCCCGCGAGTCAATGTCTGCATCGCTCAAACCGATGCAGAACTGCCCGCGTTCTTAGTCGGTCGCATTCCGGCATATACCGTACCGTAATCGAGATACACGGAAGGATCGGCGACGCCGTCCTTCCGTATTTTCAATTGCAAATTAGGAGTGCCGATTCATTGTCAAGATCGCCGATTCGTTCTCGGATTTTTTGATGGGATCGCTGCAGAGCACGCTCGCGCACAACGGAATCCCGCCAACGATCGGCGATGACGATTGATGTCGTAGTCGGAATCGTCCGCACGGGCTGATGCCGTGAATCGAGCATACATCGAGGGCACCGTCACGCGCGTCATTAATTCAAACGAGAGCATGGGGGTTCGTGCCATCCCCTCGATCCGGGATCCCCTCTCTCCTTCGGAGATGGAACGCCTTAGCAGGTCGCGGAAAAAATCGTATGATCCAGGTTCTTCGTGTCTTTCTACGCGGGTCGGCCCTTTCGATCCATATCGCTTCGCGTGAACGACGTGCGACCAACTTCACCCGCAGGAGCGAATCATGAGTCACGTCACGCCGATGCAATCCGGCATCGGGAACATCGGAGTCATCGGACCCGCCGGCATGGAACAAGAGTTCTCCGGTAGCGGCTCCGGGCTGGGCTACGGCTTCGGCAACGGATATGGAACCGGCGATGTGCTCGGCTCCGCTTGGAACGGCAACGCCGGCGTAAACGGATCGTACGGCGGCGGCAGCGCCTACGGATACGGGAACACCTACGGGAACGGCTACACGAGCGGCAATACGCAGGGCTCGCTCCTGGAAATGCTGGGCTCGCTACTCCAGCAACTCGGTTCGTATCTGTCGCAGCTGACCGGCTACGGCAACGGCGGCAGCGGTTACGGCGGGGGCAGCGGTACGGGATACTGGGGCGGCTACGGGCCCGGTTCATCGTCCGGCTCGTCGCAATACGCGCAGAACGTCACCCTCTCGTCGACCGGCGATCCGCACCTTGCGGAGACCGGGACGATCGCGAGCGGCGGTACGTCGTCGAGCGTGGACACGCACTTCAACAGCATGACCTCGCACGCCGATCTGGTCTCGACGAACGACGTGCGCGGCGGCTATCAGGTCTCGACGAACGTAACCGCACCCAACGCGAACGGCGTCACGTACAATCAATCGGCGACGGTGACGACGGCGAACGGGAACGACGCGGTGACGATGACCAACGGCGGCAACGTCTCGATCACGCAGTTCGGTCAGACGACGACGCTCGCTGACGGCCAATCGATGCAGCTCACGAACGGCGCAACGGTTGCGCGCGCTGCCGACGGTTCGGTGACGATCAGCGAGAGCAACGCGAACGGCGGCTCGATTTCGACGACGCTGCGCCAGAACGGCCCGGGTGTCGACGTCACCACGAACGCGCAGGGGTTGCGCATCGGCGGCGATATCGTGAACGGCAGCACCACCGCGGCTCCGCCCACGCCGCCGAGCTCACCGCCCACGCGGCAACCGATCGGCGAACCCCCGCCGATCCGCTACGACCTCTTCGATCCCGCGCAGGAGCAATCGTACGGCACGCTCTTGGAGCAACCGGCGACCGGATTCGTCTAAAACGATCAGTGCGTGTGCGTGAAGTTCCCGAGGGAGATGCCGAGGCGTTCGATTCGTCCGAGCGCCTCGCGCATGCCCAGCGGCGCGACGGGCCGGCCGACGCGGGCAAAATAGATTTCGGGATCGATGTTGAGCGTGCGGGTCTGGATCATCGCCACCGGGTGCGCGCGCAAGAACGTCTCGGCCGCCTCAACCTCCGCCGGGTCGTCCGTCACGCCGGGATGGGTGAGATAATTCAGCGAGACGCGCAAGCCGCCGCGCACCGCGAGCGCGATGCTCTCGAGCACGTCGGCGAGGTCGTAGCCCGTCGGCCGGTAATACGCGGCATAGACCGCGGGACGGAACGAATTCAAACTGATGCGCACGCTCTGCAGCCCGGCCGCGATCAGCCGGTCGAGCATCTTCGGCAGCGAGCCGTTCGTGTTGAGGTTGAGCGTGCCGTTGTCCCGTGCCGCACGGATGGCCGTGACGGCGCGCTCGATGATCGCGCCGCGCAGCAGCGGCTCGCCCTCACAACCCTGACCGAACGAGACGATCCCGTCCGTGACGCGTTCGAGATGATGGATGCCGATGCGCGCCAGATCGTCGACCTGCGGCTCGAAGCCGATCCGTGTCTGCGGTGAGGGGATGCCGGCATCGGCGTCGAGTTCGCTGATGCAGCCGACGCACGCCGCGTTGCAGCGCGGCGACACGGGCACCGCCGCTTCGCCGCGTTCCAGAAACACATTCTGCGCCGTGAAACAGCCGTATTCGCGCGAGCATCGGGCGACCTGCGCGAGCGTCTGATTGCCCGGATCGACGGCCTGCCGGCGCGCGATCGCGCCTTCGAGTTCGCCCGGCGCGAAATAGCGCGGCTGCCAATCATCGCTTTCGTCGGTGCGCATCGCGGCGACATGGAGCTCGTCGTCGACGACGGCCGCAAACGTGTAACCGAAGAGCGGCAGCGTCGGTGCCTTGGGGCTGCGTTTGTAGGCCGGCAAGAGCGTGCGCGTGAAGCCGGCCGGAAGCAGCGCGCCGAGCGCGGTTTCGTTGCGCGCGACGGTGCCGCGCGCCAAGAGCGGCGCGCGGCCGGGGAGCATCGTCGTGACGGTCCCCGGCGGTGCCGGGATCAATTCATCAGCCCGCGGCAGCCGGACGACGCCGCCGTCGGCGAGCGGCTCGCGCTCCTCATCGTAGTAGATGCGGCCGCGCGTGTCGGTATAGGCCAGCCCGGCGCTCACGCCGCGGTCGTGAATTCGCGCACCGCGTCGCCCGTCATCACCGCACGCGTCCCGGGCGTCCAGTCGATCGTGAGCCGACCGCCCGGCACGTCGACCGCCACCGGCGACTGCAGACCGCGCGTGACGATCGCCGCCGCCGCGATTGCGGCAGAGCCGGTACCGCAGGCTTGCGTTGCGCCGGCGCCGCGTTCCCAGTGCACGGCGCGCACGTGTTGCGGACCGAGGATCTGCACGAAATGCACGTTCGTCCCGTGCGGGTAGCGCGGATCGCCCTCGATGCGTGGGCCTAGCGCGCGGACGTCGATTGCTGCCAGCTCGTCGACGAAGATCACCACGTGCGGGTTGCCGACATCGACGGGTATCGCCGAAAAGCCCGCAACCACGTGCGGCTCACCGAGGAGCGGGACGTTGAGTTCCACACTCACCGCATACTCGGGTTCGCGCGCGACGATCGTCGTCGCGATCGGCCCCGCTAGCGTTTCCAAGAGCGCCGCGGCGCGGCCGTCGTGTTCGTCGAGATAGCGCGCGACGCAGCGCGTACCGTTGCCGCACATCTCGGCCTCGCTGCCGTCGGCGTTGATGATCCGCATCCGAACGTCCGCGATCTCGGAGGGCAAGAGCAACAGCAGCCCGTCGGCGCCGATCCCGCTGACGCGGTCGCACACCCGGCGCGCGAATGCGACCGGATCGTCCGGTGCCCGCTCGCGGCCGTCGACCAGGATGAAGTCGTTGTGCGTCCCGTTCATCTTCACGACCGGGATCGTCGCGTTCACGTCGCCGCCGGTTCCGCTTCGGGGATGAGCGGCGCGATCAGCGGGCCTTGCGGCGAGATCGTCGAGACCGCGTGTTTGTAAATGAGATGCGCTTTGTGTTCGTACTCGAGCACGATCGTAAACGGATCGAAGCCCTTGACGATGCCGCGCAGTTGAAATCCGTTCACGAGGTAGATCACGACGGGAACCGCTTGCCGCTTTACCTCGGCCAGGTAGGCATCTTGGAGTGGTTGCGAGCGCAGCATCTACGCCCCTTAGCCCCGCCGGGGCGTTTCCCTTGCGCTAGCGGCCTGCTAGGCGAGTGTGAGATACCGCGCACCGTCGTCGTCACCGATCAACGTGAAGAACGCGTCGACGATCGCCGGGTCGAATTGCGTTCCGCTCGCGCTGCGGATGTAGGCGAGTGCATCGTCGAGCGACCAGGCTTTTTTGTACGGCCGTTCGTGCGTGAGCGCGTCGAACACGTCTGCCACGGAGACGATCCGCGCCGCGAGCGGAATCTCGTGGCCGTGGATTCCGCTCGGATATCCGCCTCCGTCCCACCACTCGTGATGGTTGAAGGCGATCTGCGCGCCGAGTTCGAGATAGATGCTGCCTTCAGCGATCACCCGTGCACGGTTAAGGATATCGCGCCCCGTGACCGTGTGCTGACGCATGACCGCCATCTCCTCGGTTTCGAGCGCCCCGGGTTTGAGCAAGATGCGATCGGGCGTCCTGACCTTACCGACGTCGTGCATGATGCTCGCGAGACCGATCGCCTCGCGGAAGGCGGCGTCGATCTCCGGATAGTAGCCGCTGCGCGCGAGCTGGTCCGTGAGGTCTTCCGTCAGGCGGGCCACGCGCAAGACGTGCTCGCCGGTCTGTTCGTCGCGGTGCTCGGCGAGATCGGCGAGCGCGAGCACGGTCGCCTTGTGCGCGCGTTTGAGTTCGACGTTCGAGCGGCTGACTTGATCGAAGAGATGCAAGTTATCGATGCCGATCGAGATCTGGCGGCAGAACACTTCGAGCAACTGTTTCTCGAACGGGCGGAGCGGCCGCCGCGTCCGCAGGTACACGACGACCCGGCGGGCATGCGGCGTGTCGAAGTACAGCGTCGCATCGAGATCGCCGAAACGGCTCTCGCGCGCGGCGAACGTGTCGCGAATCGCATCGCCGACATGCCCGCTCTGATCCGGATCGAACGGTGAGCCGCCGAGTTCTTCGAACTCGCCCGAACTTGCAAAGACGTAGAGCTCTTGCAGCGGCGAGACGTCTTCCCACACGCAGAGAATCCCGTCGCGGCTGATCCCGAGCAGCGCGCTGATCTGGGTCAACACCCCGGTCGAGAACATGTTGATCGAGCGTAGCCGGAAGAGCGAGCCGGCACCCGAGATGATCTTCTGCAGCCCTTCGCGGCTCATCTCTACGGCCCGGATGTGCGCGTAGGCACGCAGGGCGGCGAGCGTCGTCGTGAAGAGCTTCTGCGCGCTCAGTTCGATCTTCGACTTGTAGTCGTTGATGTCGTACTCGACGATGACCCGGCGCTCCGGCGCCATCCCGGGCTGGCCGGTCCGCAGGATGATCCGCACGGCGTCGTTGCGCAACTCTTTGCGCACGTGCTCGACCAGCCGCAGGCCGGCATCTTCGGTTTCCATCACGACGTCGAGCAGGATCAGCGCGATGTCCGGATGTTTGGCGAGCACCGCTTTGGCGTCGTTCGCGCTGTAGGCGTGCAGCAGCGTCAGCCCGCGCTGTTCGAACTTCACCGGTCCCAGCACCAGCTTCGTGACCGCGTGCATGTCCTCTTCATCGTCGACGACGAGCACCTGCCACGGCGCGTGTTCCTGGCTCGCGCGCGCGGCCGGTAATGGATCAGCGAACAGCGTGTCGTTCATCGGGGATCCTCTCCGTGGCAGGCGGCCCGGCATGGGCCACCGCTTGCTGTGGGGTGACGCGCGGGAACTCGACGTGGAACGTCGTGCCGGCGCCGACCGCCGTTTCGACCCAGACGCGCCCGCCGAGAACGCGCCGCACGAGATTGTAGACGATGTTGAGTCCGAGGCCGCTGCCGCCGCGTCCGCGGCGGGTCGTAAAGAACGGTTCGAAGATATGCTCGACGTGTTCGGCCGAGATGCCGCGGCCGTCGTCGTCGAAGGAGAACCGAATCAGGTCGCGCGGGCGGCGCGCGATCCGCAGCCGGATCGAGCCGCCGGGCTTGCCCTCGAAGGCGTGCGTGATGGCGTTGGTGATGAAGTTGGTCACGATCTGCGCGAAGACGCCGGGATGACCGTCGACGATCAGATCCTCGGGTCCCTCGACGCTCACGTTGACGTGCGAGCGCCGGATCTGCGGCCGCAGGCTCACGACCACGTCGTTCACGTAGGCGACGAGCGCGAACGAACGCCGTTCGTCGCTCGTCTGATCGACCGCAACCTGCTTGAAGCTCTGGACGAGTTCGGCGGCGCGCGTCGTGTTGCCGAGCAAGAGTTTCGAGATCTCGCGCGCCATCTCGAGATACGCCGCCAGATCGCTGCGCTGCAATGTACCGCTCTCGAGCGCCGCGCTGATGCCGCCTGTCGCCTCGTCGAGTTGCGAGGCCGCGACCAGCGCCACGCCGAGCGGGGTGTTGATCTCGTGCGCGATCCCGGCGACGAGCGAGCCCAGCGAGGCAAGTTTCTCGTTCTCGACGAGCGTTTCGTGCATGAGTGATTGGCGGATCATGAGCGACTGCAGATGCTCCGCCGTCGCCCGCATGAGATCGAGCCCCGTCCCGATCCCGCAATACGCACCGTGCGCATCGACGACGACGAAACCGCTGCGCAAGGCGTTCGGCTTGCGATCCGCGACGAGCGCGGAGACGGCGCCGATGTCGAGCCCCGACTCCACCACCAGCGGCTCGCGGTCCATGATCGCGGTGACCGGCCGGCGTTCGTAGAGTTCGCGGCCGAACCGCAGCGCAAACGTGGTCGTGCAACTTTCGCGGTCGATGAGGCCGAACGACGAACCGTGCCGCACCGCAAACGCGGGCGGCGCGTCGGGATCATCCGTAAAGCGCCGGTTGACCTCGCCGCAGCTCGTGCTCGCGTCGAGCGCTTCCGCGGGGATGACCAGCGACGCTGCGGTCCAGGCAAACTCGGCCTCGATGAGGGTGCTCCTGACGGCGGAACCAACCATTCGTGCGCCCGACGGGTGCTCTCCCGCCTAGCGTTATCGCGCTTTTAACCGTTTGTTATGTCAGATTATCGAGCAGCGCCAGGCGCGCGGCAGACGCATCGGCTGCGTCGATCCAGTGCACGTCGGGTTCCGCTCGAAACCACGTTGCTTGACGCTTCGCGTAACGGCGTGTATTGCGTTCGAGCGCTTCGCGAAATGATGCGGTATCGAAGAATCCGTCGAGGTAGGCGTACGCCTCGCGATAGCCGACGGCATCGGCGGCGACGGCATCCGATCCGATCCGAATCGCTTCATCGACGAACCCGGCGGCGAGCATCGCGCCGGTGCGCACACGAATGCGCTCCGCGAGCAGCGCAGGCTCCATCCGCAGCACGAACTTGCGGAACGCCATCCCACGCGATCGCAGCGTCTCGATCGGCGCCGCTTGCGGCTGCTTCCCAAGCGCGGCTTCGAGCGCCCGCACGACACGATAACTGTCGCCGGGCGCAAGTGCCGCCGCGCGGCCGGGCGCAAGCGCAGCCAGCCAGTCGTGCAACACCTCGGGCGAATGGATGCGCGCTTCGCGCGCGAGCCGGTCGCGCACGCTATCGTCGGGACCGCTGCCGAGCGTCACGTCGCCGCACAGCGCGCGCAGATAGAATCCGGTCCCGCCCGCCACGATCGCGCGTTTGCCGCGGGCGTGGATCGCATCGATCGCCGCGAGCGCGTCGCGCACGAAGCGCGCCGCCGAATACCGCTCGCTCGGATCGAGGAAGCCGACCAGATGGTGCGGCACGGCCGCGAGCTCGTCCGCGGTCGGCGCCGCGGTGCCGATCGCCATCCCGGCATACACCTGACGCGAATCCGCGTTGACGATCTCGGCATCGATGCGCTGCGCGAGCGCGATGGCAAGCGCCGTCTTCCCGCTCGCCGTCGGGCCGCCGAGCACGACGACCGGTGCGTTCACACGCGTTTGAAAAGCCGCGCGATCTGCTCGGGATCGAGCCGCACGATCGTCGGACGCCCGTGCGGGCAGTGCATCGGGTTCTCGCAGCGCTGCAAGCGCTCGACGAGCGTCGTCATCTCGGCAAAGGCGAGCGTCTCGCCCGCGCGCACGACCGAATGACACGCGAGCGACGCCCACACTTTCTGATTCGCATCGAGCCCGCGCGCGTCGTCGCCGAGGCATTCGATGAAATCCGCCACGTCGAACGTGCGCGTCTTCCCGGCGTGGACGAGCCGCGCCGGGGTCGTGGTGATGCGATACGCGCGTTCGCCGAACGCTTCGATCTCGAGCCCGCCGCGCGCAAGCGTCGCTAGCGTCGCCTCAAGCCGCTCCGCCTCTTCGGGACCGAGTTCGAAGGTATGCGGCACGAGCAGCGGCTCCGCCGGCACGTCGGCGTTCGCATTCGCAGCAATCTGCTCGAACACGATCCGCTCGTGCGCCGCATGCTGATCGATCAACACCACCGCCGCCCCGTCGGTCGCAAGGATATACGTCCGCGCCACCTGCGCAAGCACGCGCAATCCGCGATCAGCCGCGTCTTCATCTTCAATCAACCGCAGCGGTTCTACCCTATCGGCACGAGCCGCGCCGGCGTCACCGTAGGCCACCGTATCACCACGACCCGCCACCGTGTCATCCAGAGGCGAGCCTGCCCTGAGCCCCTCGAAGGGAAGGATGGGCCCGCCACCCAGCGGCGGCGCAAACGAAATCGTCTTCTCCAGCCGCTCGATCGCCCCGCGCCGGAGCGCCATACTCATGGCCTCGCGCACGACCGCAAGCACCCGATCCCCATACCGAAGCCGCACGTCGCTCTTCGTCGGATGGACGTTCGGATCGAGTTCGTCCGGCGGGACGCTCAGATACAGCACGCCGTACGGATGCCGCCCGACCATCGCGAACGTGCGGTACGCCGCACTCCACGCGCCGGAGACGAGCGTACTGCGCAAGAGCCGCCCGTTGACGAAGAGCACCTGCGCGCGACGGTCCGGCCGGTCGTCGCCGGGCGAACTGATCCAGCCGCGCACCGAGACGCGCGCATCGCCGCCATGCGTGACCGCGACCATCGTGCGCGCGCTGGGCCCGAACACGTGCGCGAGACGCAGCGAGAGATCGTCGCCGGGCGCGAAGGCGAATGCGGCGCGGCCATCGTGATCGAGCGTGAATCCGACCTGCGGATACGCGAGCGCTAGCGTCCCGAGCCACTGCGAGATGCGCGAGAACTCGGCACTCGGCGAACGCAAGTATTCGCGCCGCACCGGAACGTTGCCGAAGAGATCGCGCACCAGCACGCGCGTGCCGACGGGTCCGGCTTGCGGCTGCGGCTCGCCGACTGCCTCACCAAAGGCTTCAACCGCGGTCGCGATCTGCGCATCGGGCGTGCGCGACACCAGCGTCACCCGCGCGATCGCCGCGATCGACGCCAGGCCTTCGCCGCGAAAGCCGAGCGTTCCGATCGAAGCTAAGCCGGATGCTTGCGAGAGTTTGCTCGTCGCGTGACGCAAGAGCGCGCGCGGCACGTCGGGGGCGGCGATCCCGCTGCCGTCGTCGGCGACTTCGATCTCCGCGATCCCGCCGCCGCGCACGCGCACGGCGATCCGCGTCGCACCGGCGTCGAGCGCGTTCTCGACGAGTTCTTTCACGACCGAGAGCGGGCGTTCGATGACTTCGCCCGCGGCGATTTGACCGATCGTCTCCGCGTCGAGCAGTTCGATCGCCACGTTAGTTGGCGACGTCGAAGAGGAGCGGCTGCTCGATGACCGCAGGCTTCGCGAGCCGGCCGCGTAGCGGGACCTGCGTCTCGAGCGTTGGCCGGCCTTCGAGCGCATCGGCGATCTCTTTCGCGCGCGAGACGACCGCCGGCGGCAAGCCCGCCATGCGCGCGACCTCGATCCCGAACGAACGCGAGCTCGAACCCGGCAAGACGCGGTGCGAGAAGACGGGTGATCCGCCACGGGCGGTGTTCTCGACGGCGGTGATGTGAAAGTTCGCGACCTGCGGCCAGCGTTCGGCGAGCGCGACGAGCTCGTGGAAGTGCGTCGCGAAGAGTGTCAACGGCGCGCGCGCGTCGCGTTCGAGCAGATACTCGCAGATCGCCTGCGCGATCGCGAGGCCGTCGGTCGTCCCGGTGCCGCGGCCCACTTCGTCGATGAGCAAGAGACTGCGATCCGTCGCGCGGCGCAGGATGTTGGCCGCCTCGGACATCTCGATGTAGAACGTCGACTGCCCCGATGCGAGGTCGTCGCCCGCACCGATGCGCGTGAAGATGCGATCGACGATGCCCAGCGTCGCGGCGCGCGCCGGAACGAACGAGCCGATCTGCGCGAGCACCACCAAGAGCGCCGCCTGCCGCAGATAGGTCGACTTGCCGCCCATGTTCGGCCCGGTCAAGACAACGAACCGGCCCGCGGCCGCTTCGAGCCGGTAATCGTTGGGAACGAACGACGAGCCAAGCAGCGCTTCCATCACCGGATGCCGGCCGTCGACGATTCGCAGCACGCTCTCATCGACGAACACCGGCCGCACGTAGCCGCGCTCGGCGGCGACTTGGGCGAGCGCGCAGTAGGCATCGAGTTCGGCGAGCGCTTCCGCGGCGCCGAGCAAGGCGTCGACCCGCTCGGCGAGGCGCTCCACCAGCGATTCGAAGAGCGCCGTTTCGAGCCGCAGCGCGCGCGCCTGCGCGCTCGCGATCGCAACGTCGAGTTCGCGCAATTCCGGCGTGACGAAACGTTCGCCGTTGGCGAGGGTTTGGCGGCGCGTGTAGTCGCCGGGAACGTTAGCGACGTGCGCTTTCCCGATCTCGATCGCGTAGCCGAAGACCGAGGCATACTTGATCTTGAGCGACTTGATCCCCGTGCGTTCGCGTTCGCGTTCTTCGAGTTCGGCGATCCGGGTGCGGCCGTCGGTACGCAAGCTGACGCACTCGGCGAGTTCAGGTGCGGCCTCGGGCCGGATGACGCCGCCGTCGGCGAGCGTCGCCGGCGGTTCCTCGACGAGCAGGGCCGCGAGGTCGTCGCGCAGCGCGCCAAAATCGCCGAGTCGCGGACCGATCGCGCGCAAGCCTTCCGGGAGCGCCGGATCCGCGATACCGTCGGCGATCGGATCGAGGTAGCCCAGCGTGCGGCGCAGCGAAGCGAGATCGCGCGGCAAGGCGCGCCGGAAGCGGATCTTCTGCGCGATACGTTCGAGATCGAAGCAGCGATCGAGCACGCTTTGCAACTCGGCGCGGCGCGCGCCATCGGCGACGAACGCCGCGACGCAGTCCGCCCGGCGCGCGATCGCTTCGCGCGAGACGAGCGGCGCGAGCACCCAACGGCCGAGCATCCGCGATCCCATCGCGGTTTTCGTGCGGTCGATCGTTGCGAGCAGCGTCGCTTTCGCGTTCGCGCCGAGCGCACGGGTCAGTTCGAGATGTTTGCGCGTGTTGGGATCGAGCGCGAGAAACGCCGCCTGCGAATAGAACGCAGGCGCGCGCAGCGACTCCCCGTTGGCCGCCCCGAACCCGACCCGGCGCACGAACGCGCCGAGCGCTTCGAGCGCGCGGTTCATCGCGAGCGACTCTTCGAGCGAGAAGCCGTCGATCTGACCGCGGATCCGGCCATCGACCGGCGCGAGCAGCGGCGTAGCGATCCGGGTACCCGCGTTCTCGAGTGCGCTGCCGAGCGCGCCGCGCAGTTCGGGGGAAACGTCGGCCACCAGCTCCGCCGGATCGAGCCGCTGCACTTCGGCCAGCGCTTCGTCGAACGCGTTCTGACCCGTGAAGGCGGTGGCGGAAACGTGGCCCGTGGAGATGTCGGCGTGCGCGAGCGCGACGACGTCGTCGAACGCGGTCATCGCCGCGAGAAAATTGTGGGCGGACCGGTCGAGGAGTTGTTCTTCGATCAATGTGCCCGGCGTCACGACGCGGACGACGTCGCGCCGCACGAGTTTGTTGGGTACGGGTGCCTCGAGTTGCTCGGCAAGCGCAACAACCCGGCGCTGGGCAACGAGCTTCGCCAGATAACCGTCGAGGGCATGATGCGGAACGCCAGCCATCGCGACCCGCTGGCCGCCGCCGGCTTCTTTGGAGGTCAGCGCGATCGAGAGGGCGCGCGCGATCGTCTCCGCATCGTCGCCGTACGCTTCGTAGAAATCGCCGACGCGCGAGAGCAGAATCGCCTCGGGATGCTTGGCTTTCATCCCGAAGTACTGTTCGAGCATCGGAGAGTATTTTGTCTCCGTCACGCCCAAGAGGCCGCCATCACCCCGGTCGTTCGCGCTCGTATGAACGGAGGCATTTCTTAATGCGAAGCATTCTCGCTTTCTGCACGCTATTCGCACTTTCCACAGCTCTCGCCGCAGCCGATACCCTCCCGCCGCAACTCGCCGCCGCATTCGCCACCATGGCCTCGGCGAAGACGTATCATATGTCGCTGAACGCGCACGGCCAGCAAGTCGACATGGACATGGTCAACCCCGGCCGCCAGCACGTGACGATCAGCGGCCGTCACCAGATCGAGATGATCCGCATCGATTCCGACACCTATATGAAGATGAACGGCAGCTGGCAAAAGTTCTCGATGCCGGGGATGGATTCGATGATCGCAGAGTACGGGAAATACCGTGAGATCGGGGCCAGCCACGCGGCGGACGCGAAGATCGTCGACCTCGGAATGACCGCCGTGGGCGGCGAGTCGCTGCACGAATACGAGGTCTCGACGGCGACGACGGACCCCGCCGACATTTACGTCGGCGCGGACGGGACGATCCATCAGATCGTCGTGCCGAAGGCCAAGAGCGGCCCGGTCACGATGGTCTTCTCGGCCTACAACACGCCGATCACGATCGTCGCACCGATCTGATGCAACGAACGATCGCCGTCGCTGCGCTCGCCGCCGCCGTCGCAATCACGAACGCGGCCGCTGCGGCCGATCCGCTGCCGCCGCCGCTGGCGAGCGCACTCGCGAATTTGGCAAGCGCGAAAACGTTCCACGTCGTCGTCGAAGCGCACGGTCATACGGTTCAAGTGGATAGCGTCAAACCAGGCCGCTTTCACGTCACCGGAGTCGGCGGCCGGCTCGACGCGATCGAAATCGGCGGCACGAGTTACGTGAAGATGGGTTCGACCTGGCACAAATTCCCCGTGCCGGGCCTGAGCGACACGCTCGATCCGATCGAGAAGCTGAACGACCTCGCATCTTCGCGCGCAAGCGAGCTCACGATCAAGGACCTCGGCACCTCGACGGTCGACGGCGCGCCGATGCACGGGTATTCCGTCGCCCGGACCGCCTCGGCGCGGGCACTGAAGTCGCCGTCGACGTTCTACATCGGCGCGGATGGCGTGGTGCACGAGATCACGCAACACACCCGGATGGGCATGGTCACCCTGACGTTCTCCAACTACAACGCGCCGGTCACGATCCTCGCACCACAATGACCATCCGAATGGAGGCTTTTCCCATGCGATCCTTGCTCGCGTTCGTCGCATTCGCCGCTCTCTCGACCGGCCTCGCCGCCGCCAATCCGATCCCGCCCGGGCTCAAACTCGCGTTGACGAATTTCTACAACGCGAAGACCTATCATATGTCGATCAGCGGTCAGGGGATGGCGATCAACGTCGACGTGGTCAACCCGAACCGCACGCACACCATCACGGCCGGCATCGAGACGATCTCGATCGGCCCGGTCAGTTACACGCGCATGAACGGGACCTGGCAGAAGCTCGCGCAGCCGGGACCCGAT
>Ga0209611_10007164_pt1 | contig 17959 bp, 11 predicted proteins | sample S1TSphgellanicum_3_FD_187693 | JGI IMG/M metagenome (GOLD analysis project Ga0209611, IMG submission 187693) | Host-associated microbial communities from peat moss isolated from Minnesota, USA - S1T2_Fc - Sphagnum magellanicum MG (SPAdes) (version 2) | ecosystem: Host-associated > Plants > Peat...
TTTAAAGTTTCAATTTAATCATATTGGTATATTTAAACGACCTCATATTGATTCCAATTTATGTTACATCTAATGGTACATTTGTTGATTGGGTTGAAGGAACTCAATCAATTATTTCATAAGGACATGGTTGACATTTTTACCATTGGCTCCTCTTTGGGGGCAAATTTTTTTGTGTTGAGGAATAATCTTTGAAATCCCAATAATTTTGCACATGGCGCCAAGGACCTTGACCTTTTCACAACTATTTCTTTTGCAAAGGGTTTTTTAAATGGCAAAAAATAATAATAATATGATGCATTACATGCACCACACATACATATCTAACGTGTTTGACTCATTGGAGAAGATGAAGGCAATGATTGGGTATACGTGAAATTAGTTGTAAATAATTTTAACAAATGAATTCTTAACTTGTCAATTTTCAATGCTTCAAAGTTGTTCAATCCTAAACATATCTTGGTAATGCGCCTCAATTTTTCTACATTTTTTTTGTTTTGGTTTATTAAAATTTCAATTGCAAGATGATCATTATTCAATAACTCCTACACTCTATGTTTAAACCGTAAAAATTATGAAACTATTTCTCATGACTTGGAAGATCCTAGGGTGACAAACAAACTACCTTCCTTAATAGATTGGTGTGTATGCTTGCAAAAATGTATATCCAAATTCAATGATGCACTTTTCAAAGTTAAATTACTTTCATGGTGAGTAGAGGGGTGCAATATGTGCAAGGCGGATTCAGACCACAACATCATGGCACAACAAGCATCCAATAATGAAATGTGGGTCGCTAAAAGTTCAAACATTGGCCCCCAGGTGAACCCACAATGGTACTTTAACCTTTTTGAATGAGGCCTCTTTCATTGTTTATATTTAGCTTGAAAAATGTCAAATTTAGACCCAGAGACCTTAATTTAGTCTTGGGAGGAGGTCAATATCAATGTTTAGTAGTTTTCAAAAGGAGAGATAAATACCCAACGATTATCAATTGGGTATATACCCACTTATTCTTTGGTTTTCAATATTTTTCAAATAACTAATTTTGATATAATAACCGTGGTTCTTGAGATTTAAAAAAGTCAAGGAACTTTCCAAAGTTCTGTTAGTTTTTTGGTCAATTTTTTCATGACAATTGTTTGTTCTTTGAAGCTATTGAAACAATAACGAGAACCAATGTTTTTTTTATTCTGATTTTAAAAAAAAAAAATTGAAACCGACGATTCTTGGATTCTAAAATATTTAAAGAACTAGAACTAACATTTCTTTCAAAATTGAAAGAATCGACCAATACTTATCCATATAATGTTTACAAGCAACTATTTTTAAAATGGGCCTGGGGTTTTACTATGGTACAACCTTGGGTTTACCCAATTCTTCAGACACGGTCATAATAAGTTGATGATTACACAAACACAATGTTCACAAGGATGTTAGAAGTTGGTAGAGAAATTTTGGTTAAGAAATATTTATAGTAAAAGTTGCCAAGTATGGATTATGGTTGATTATAAACTTGAACTTCAAACTTTGGGTAGGAATTGTGTGTTTGGACAATCTTTCCTATTTGCACTTTCCTTTTCATGAATGTTTGTTGTTCCCTCACCTTAAAAGGGGGAAAAAATACACACACTAAAACCCTATGGCCTGGAAAAAGGTTTGGATTAATCCAAGGTTATATAGTGTTAATTCAAAGATTTTATAATTAAATATAATTATACCTTATGATTTATATATTGCAAAAATAATAATAAATCATTATTCTTAAACATCTACAATGGTAGAAAATATATTCCTATCCTTGATACCAACCCCCAAGGTAAGGTGTGAAAAAGTCTCCAAAAAAGTTATGAGTTAAATCTCATTGGTTTTGCTAATGATCCATCACAATAAGGGGTTTCCAAATTCTTCCTCTAAACTCCCTTGTTATAAGAATATTTTCTATATTTCTCTAGTCCCCCTCCTCCCATTTTCCTTTTTCCCTTTCATTTTTCATCACTTGTGTATATATCACAAAAACTAAACTCCTTTGGATCAAAACTAGTTGGACTAGATTACTTTGATGATGCGGTGGTGGACCGAAAACCAACTAGCAAGAACAAAAGAAGGAACAAGTGGGGTTGGACTAGTAGGAAATCCTCACAAAAGATTGTGGTGGGGTTGGCCAAGCCATCATCATTATCTAATGAAAATCTTCAAATGGTTTAGTTAGTTCACCAACTTTCTCTGGGTGAAAGCATGGTAAAGTATACACAAAAAGTAACGAACTAGTGCAAACAACATTCCTCCCAAAGGATCCCCCCTTGTATACCAAATTCGGAAATGACTATGAAATCCCCATGTCTAGAAACCTTTTCAGAAATATAATGGAGATGGGCATGCATAAAATTAACGAACAAATAGGAAAAACTAATCCAAGATGCCAGTACAAAATTTCAACTCTTGAAAAAAGGTTGTTCAAAATATTAAATTAAATGCGTTTCAAACATCCACCTATAATACCACCCACTCTGAATGTAAATTCAACACAACTCTAACCCCATGAACCATTGTCTTGCATTTGCTTTACATTGCCACCCCAAACTGGTGTGGACTAAAATGCTTTGCAAATGTATCCTTGAATTGGATAACCAATGTGTACGCAACTCAACAATAAATCACCTTTCCAATCATGATGGGTTAAATGCCTCCAGCTTGTTTTCCTAAAACCAATAATCATGTTGTAACAAACATGTGTGATATTGATGGAGGAACATGACCACAAGCAATGTGCCTACATATTTCAAACAAAAATCAAAGCCACTAGCAAAGTCATCAGGGACAAAACAATATTGCAAAAGTTCATACACCATATTCAAAGGATTATTCGATGAAAGATGTGGTGAATGCATCAAAGCATAAATAAATGCTTCTCTATCCAAAATAAGATTCAATTCTGGATTAAAATCATCAACAAAAGGGGGGAGGTCAACTTTAACCAATGGATGAAAATGGTGAAAGGTATGCTCCTCTTGTAGTGTCTCCCAATTCCTTACCATGTATCGACGCAAATGGGTGTGAGTATTTATGTGGCCTTTCTCACCACCCTATGGTAGAAATGACAAACACGAAGAATGGAAGAGCAAAAATGCATGCCAAGTTGTTGTGTTAAATGGATCAATGGCCAACTAAACTAAAGGGATATGCAAAACATGTTAAACCTCAACATGAAGAGCATATGGAATATAATGGTACAAGTTGGGGCATGGTAAATCAAAATGGAAATCATTGTTCATATCTAATGATGCAATCCATGTCCAAATCGAAGGAGGAGGAGAAGATAATACTACCAAAGGCATCGACACCCCAAAAGTTAATGATTACATGTGTGTGGTGCATGATGTTTGGTGATGTGCCAAACCTACTCCTCCTATGTATATAATCACAATTAAGACAAGGAAGACGCAGACGTTGTTGACAGGGATGGGTAGGCCCCTAATGGAGGTACAAATGATTAAAGAATAACCCATGGATGATGAAATAAACAAGGTGTCGCAACCCTACTTTGAAAGAGTGTGAGGATGAAACTCACACTCCCAAAGTTGGGACTTGGGGGTCCTCCGGGACTCCCGATGTCGCAACCCTACTTTGAGAGAGTGTGAGGATGAAATTCACACTCCCAAAGTTGGGACTCGGGGGTCTTCTAGGACTCCTGAAATTTCAAAGTTTGATTGCAGGGTCAAAAAACCTGGCATTGGGGTGTTTTTTATATCATTGAAAAGCTATCGAAGTGTAGATGTCGAAAATGGCCTTGCATGGGCCATTTGGACATCTACATCACAAGTTATGGCAAAAAGAAAGGTCGTGGGTCAAATTGGCAGTTTGATTCCTGACCACTAAAAGTCAGGAATCGACCCAACCTTGATGCGTGCAGGTGGAGTGCGACACACTATTGGAAATCTCTCGACAAGAGCTACAAGTTTTCTTTAGACCTCATCCCAATCGGGGGTTTAAACAAAAAATTATGACCTCGCAAAGTCTCGAGAGTCCAAACCGGGACAATTTCGGGACTTTTCCTTAGGAGTCCCGGGACAAAAAACCATTCGGATGTGGGTCCCGCGGAGAGGCACAAAGTATATTATATGGGGGAAGGTGGTGGCTTCCCCCGAGTTTGAGCCGTGGTGAGTCATGTGAGTCCAGAGTTGCCCGTGGCTTGTCCTAACACCAAGGGTGCTCCAACTTGTTGGTTGGTTTGACGCAGGTTTGAGTAAGTAAGTAAAGCTTGTCACTCTTCCTAGTCCCATCCCGGAGCTTCAGCACACCCCTCTACCCCTTTTAGTGCTGAGAGTTGGGAGCGTGCTTCAAGTTCCTCACAATTCCGCTATTGAGTAACTTAAATCTAACTTGGGTCTAACTAGGAACTTGGGAATGCGTCACAAGGTGTGAAATGTGAGGAAAAATTAAATGCAATTAAAGAAATTGGATGAAACAAAATATATGCAGTGGGAATCATCGGGTGAAAGGGTGGAGATGTTTCATGATAATCCATACAAATCGTCACAATATTAGAATCTTGTTGTGATATTCATCAACACTTTGATGACGGTCAAATTGCAAGGCCTGCCATGACCATACACATTAACTAATGAAGCCCTAAACCCTAAACCATCACATAAAACAACCCCTTTCTAGTTTTACATCTATTAAAGTTTCCTATAAAACCATTGCAATGGACTAGTTACCTTCACAAAGAGGTTTTTCACTAAAATTTTAGTCCACTTAGGTGGCTCATTATACAAAAATACATGCCATTCCTATTAAGGTTTTTTTGTCCTTCCCACGCACGCTCATAAAAGCTAAAGGGGCTATGGCTATCCTAGCACATGGTTGGTGACCATGCAAACAATAAAATGAAAAATAAAAAAACTCGTAAACTGACAAAAGATCCTTAAAAACGTTGGTGACAAAGAAGTTGCCATTTGTGCAACATAACATTGATCTGAGCTCCTCCCTTATTTTATTTGCAATCCAAACTTAAAGGTTTGTTGAATCTCTAAAGGTTTTGTGCTAACAAATATAATTTAGTGTTGTTTTTTGTCAGAACTTGGAAGTGTTTCTTGTTGGCAAATGGTGTCAAAGGATTATTGACCTCAAGTTAGGGTTTTGTACAAAACTTCATTAAAATGCAAGGTGTGGTAAGTGTAGGAGATGGTGGCCTTATTGTTTCCATCTTCCTTTTCCCTATGTTCTATAGCTGGAGCTTCTTCTGCTTTCGTCACACATGCATTATTGTTTTCATGGTGCAGTAGTGGTGTTTTGGTCGTGTGTAGCGAGATCTGTGCAATATTGGCCCCTTATGGTATTTGTCTTGAAAGCCTTGATTTATCTCTCTCTTTGTTGCAAATCTATAATTGATCATAAACTCATCTATTAACATCATATTTGATTTGGTTAAATTTTTTTTTTAAAACTTCATAATAGATCCCAATTTTTTTTTAAAAAATTATTCCAATAAACCCACCCAATTTCTTCTCTTATTTTCTTACTTTGAAGAGATAGATCATGATGAAACCCTACTAACCATAATTAACCAAAACACCCAAACAAGGGGAAAACAATGAACAAAATGGAAGGGTTTAAGAAGACAAATGAATCACCTAAAAAGGAAAACGAATTGATCCAATTATTTACTTGTTCACCTTTTTGTTTACTTACTCACTATTAGTTTTAATTACTTTTCTTGGTTTCTTACTCACAATAGATCTAAATCATTTGCTTGTTTGTTTAATTTACTCATAGTGGATCTGATTACCTCATACCTACCAGATGACTAACAAGGTCTAGACTCTAGACATCCAGACTCTTTTCCCTCTAGCAACTTAGTTTGTTTGTTATAACAAAACAATTTTTTTCTAAAAAGTTCTTCTTATGAAATTTTATTTTTTCAGAATTTTCTTTTAGAAAGGGACTTTTTAATTTTTATAACACAAATCTAATTCACTAATGTTAATACCATACCAACTACCATAGTTTAGCATATTAATCATTCTTCAAATGGTGTGCAAAAAAATAGGAAAATTTAATGGAAAGGAAAAAACAAGGGGAAAAACATTTCCAACTTCCCTTTCCCTCTGCAACAAGGAAATTGTCATAGTGATTTCTTAAAATTTCTTAAAATAACCACCCTCCAAGGCTCTTAAGGTTTTGGTCTACAAATTAACATGTTTTTTTTTTTTAAAGTAGTTTTTTAATTTTTTTTTTATAATGCAATATCATAATCTCTTAAATCACCATCCATGAAAGTAGTTTTTTCCTTTGAATTATAGTATATCACAAGGAACTATTATGATAACTAAAACCCTGTGATTGGGGAAAAATTTCTACATTGATCCATAGTTATGTACTTTAGTTACACTTGGCTTTTGTGTTTGTTTGCACTACCAATGACAATCAATTAACATAAGGTCATAATATTAATATGTTTAAATTATTAATATATTGTGTAATTAATAATATTTCCATTTCCATTACTTTTAATAATTTAGTTTAAATTGTTCATTATAATGAAATATCATATCAATTTACATATTAAAATGTTAGAGATGCCAAAATGAAACAATATTTCAAATAAAAAATATACAAATATGACATCCATGTACAATAAAATATGGAAGAAACAAGATGAATTCTTTTTATCATTCTAATAGTTGGTAGGTCATATTTGTATGAAGGATGAAGATTATCAAATTTATAAGATATACAACCATTTGATTTCATCAATTAATTGTGTTTCTTCTATGACAACATCTCCATATTCTATCCTTTTTTACAATGTAAATAATAAATTTTAAGAAATTCATAAGTTACAAATATATTTAAATTCATACATAGACTTTGCAAAACAAGGGTCATATGTTGAGTTCATTCTATTTTGTAATGAGTTCACACTCAAAACAACATATGATCTAAGAGATATTGAATTTAAGTATTTTTTGTCACTAAAATTCAACAAAAATCCAAAATATAAAAAGAAAACTTTTCAAAGTATGTCACATCAAAAATTTCCATAAGGTTTCCAATTACACGTTTGGTATTCTTGACATGGAAGCTTTGAAATTCATTATTTTTTTAACAAACATGTGTTGAAGCTACTTTTGTTTTATAATAGTCAAATCACTATAAGAAAACCATGTCTGTTGCAACTAGGCTATTTAGTTGTAATTTAATTCTATCAAACACTTTTTTATAATCTAGTTATATTGGACATTTTTTAGTTGCAAGGAACAAGTTGCAACAAACATAGTTTTCTCATAGTGAATGTATAAGTAATTTTGGAAACATTATGAAAATTTTAAATCATGTGTGCTTTCTATGTCCCATGAATTTGTTGTAAGGGTTGCCACTTTATCTCAATGCATGTTATTAATTCAATCAAAGTCCACTTTTAATGTATTTGAACCATATTCAAAACCCTAAGGGGACACTTAATGTTATTTTTGTGATCCACGTCCATCAAATGACTATTTGTTAAGGGGTATTAGGTTTTGGACTTATATTTTTGTGCACATTATTATTATTTAATGTTCTAATATACACATATTTTAGTCACCTTATATTTGTTTGTAAATTTTTTGGCATCCATTTTAACACCTTATATTAATTTAACTTTATAGTTTTAAACAAGTTGGAGCTAGAAAAGTTTGCAACTGAAAGCAAAAATGAAACTACGAAGGTGCAAGCAAGATATTTTGACTAGGTACTTGTTACCTTGTTTTTTACTTGTAAAAATTTTAAAATACAAATTTCAAAACTTTTAACCTTCCTTCAACATTTCAAATCAAATGGAACTTCTAGATTTCTTCACCAACACCTTTAACCTCCCTCTAGTTAGCTTTTCAAAAATAAGTGTACAAAAAATTATCATTTGGACTTGGAAAAATACCCCAAAAGTATCCCCAAAAATTATGTTAGTTTTTAAAGGTTGTGGATGAATTTCAATATGAAAAAACAATCCATTGGAAAGTTATATATATATATGTTCACCACATCAATATTGAGGGCTAAAAAAAAAAATTACAAAAAAAAATTATGTACTTTCATAGACTTAAAATTTATTTTTCAAATTGTTAAAAAATCAAAGGTCCAATTCAAGTACTTGCAAGTGCATTGGAAAAACATAATTATATAAATGTAACTTTTAAAACTAATGCCAACAATAGTTAAGAAAGAATGTACCCAAAAAATTGATATTATTTCATAAATTCATTTATTTGTTGTACCTTTTATTTGGAGACCCCCAATCTTTACATACCAAAGCTATTTTTTGGACTACTTTATCATGCTTTCACACATGGAATGTAATTGAAATGAAGAAATCTACAATTTACAAACTTTTATTAATCATAAATTAATTGAAACATTATTTCACAATAATTGAATCTACTAACAAGTAATACTTTAAATCTTTAATGCACATGTTATTTTTTTGTAAAACAATTCTAATATTAGATATTTACATATACACTATATTTATCATAAATTTATTTCAAAATATACATAACTCTATTTTTGAATTAATTAATTTATAATTTATACTTGATAATCAATATATTGCATCATATATTTCTATTGATGTATTTTCGACTTTTTTCAAGTAGTTTCCCCCCTTGGATTCAAAATATAGCTCTTGATTTCAAATTACACATTCCTAACATATTTAATAATTGATTACATCAATTGCATGTAATTCTTACATCACATGTTTCTCGATCAACAATTTTATGTATCACATTAAAGTTTTCAAAACATTGAAAATCCTTTATGCATGTTAATTTTTAAAAATGTGTGATTCACATTCAAATGCAAATTTGTAAATTTCATTTTTTCATTCAACATATACAATTTTAAGCTTAATGACTCGTTAAATGATATATTATTTATGTTTGAAACATGAATTTACAATTATAGCTATAATTATTGACTTAAACATCATGATCATTGATTGTAAAAGTCTTAAATTGAACCTAAATTTCAACATTTAAAAATGTCTTGGTGTATGTTAAATTTTTAAATGACATTCTATTATATCCATACATTTTTAAAAGTTTCAACTTTTGTTTAGTTCATGGTTTGACCATAAGTTTGAATTTTTGGTTATAATTTTCAAAACAAGATGAAATTGTAGTACAAAAGTTGAAAGAAAAAGAAAAGCTAGCTCAAGAAGAACTTTTAGAAAAAACAAAGAATAAAAAAGAAAAGACAAAGACATGTGGAGAACAATGTGTCTTTTCATATTTAATTTAGCCAAACAAAAATGTGTATCCAAAGCCATAGACGTTGGATAAATCCATAGAAGAAGGAAATAATATAAATCGTAATTATATGCAGTTTCAATTGATTAATGAGTAGTTAAACGATGTTCAAAAGTTTCAAGCCTTGACATTGTTTTTATTATTATCTTAAGTAATGGGGGCATACCCACAAGGGTTTGACTTATCCATAAGTTGTAGAAGAGTCACATTTCCTTTGGTGATTAGTTTAATTGATTACTTATTGTAAGGGTGGTGAAAGAGACCATGGGCTAGTGGCCAAATGAAACACACACCCACTTACAAGGTGACCATGAATACCAATCATGTTAAGCAGCTATGTTATCATGCTTTCATGTTTTCAAAATGAATTGAAGTTGAAATACTCTCACAAAAATTCCAAATCTTGAAGGTTTAAAATTTTTAAAAAAAGAATTCCCCAAACTAAACTCTTTATTACATTCTACTACAATAGAAAATCAAACCCATAAATGTAGGGAAAACCCACGAAAGAACCTATTATCTCTTTCCTTATGTTCCTTCCAAATTATGGACATTTTAACTTGCAAGCTTGGAAAAATCACTTGAGCTTGGAATAAAAGTTCAAAAGCTAATGGAAGCATATGCCTTAACCTAGGGTTGCCTGCATAAGGAATACTCATAGGCTTCAAATAATATGGCATTGTTTATTACCATAATAAAACCATATTATCCAAAGCATATGATTGGGTTTAGAAAGCATACATAACTTTAAATTGATTGTTAGAAAAAATGAGATAATGCGTTGGAAGAGGGATCACATCCATTGTGCCCATGTGAAATCAAATGAAGTGGGGGTGTTTTTCCTTCTTTGCTATCCTTGCTTTAGCTCCTTGAGGTGCATACCTTTTTTTGTCCATGACAATTTCTTTCCAAGTTCACCTTCAAGCCCCTAGTTACTTTCATATGTTGAAGACTATGTTCAAATTTTGGTAGTTTGCCCTTCTCCTTCCCGCTTTGTTTTTCCCCATACTTACGATAGTTTTGTGATGTGCTTCATAGATTCTGAAGTAGTTGAAAGATAGATAAGTGTGGCTTATAATTTTCCTCTATTTCATAATATGATTTCTTTGGGATTTGGATTTCTTTTTAGATTTTTTTTGCAATAACTTATGTACCAATGCATACATCGCCATTGAAAGATTTTCATTCAATGTATCTTTTTTGCACTTACATTCAATGTATATAGTTAATATTCACAAGATTTCGTTTCTTGCACTTATTAACCCTAGTGCCCCATGCCTTAGGTCGGAACCACTTTGCATTCACATGTATGGAATTTAACTTAGGAAACATCGTTCTATTTCATATATTTGTGGCATCAACCTAATTAACTCTTGTTATAGTTTGTTGGAGGTAACATGTTCTCATTGACTTCACTTTTATGGTTATTGTAAAACTTCAATTCTTTTCCCAAAAAATAATTATCATACATTTTCGATGTCCATTTTGAAACTTTGATATATTTATAGTCTTGGTTTCAAGTGTTCAATTTACGCTACATATTCACAAAACCTAACCCTATAACTTTTGAAGTTTATTTCCTTCTAGTCAACTATGTTATACCTCCAATTGGAGTTTTGCACGACTGATCTAGGTGTTTTGGTTATATTTCTTGTGAATATCAACTATCCATGGGCCTCAATGTCAGATAGAGTGAATAGAACCAATTTCTTTTGGTGTGATGTTGACATCATTTGAACCCATTTTTGACCATGGTGTCGTTGATTTTTCCTCTTCTTTGTTCGAATTTGTCATCATATCTCTTGGGTGTGTTGTCTTCGGCCCCTTGCTTTTTTCTTCATCATCTGGCCTTGTAATGTTCTCTTCTTCCACCTCATTGTTGAATGTGTTGGTCACCACTAGTTGGTCCATTTCCCTATTGTAAGCAAGCGTAGGTGTTTCATATGGGTCATCCTCTACATCGGTATTGTTTCTTAGCCATCTTTTTTCTAGGACTAAATCGTTTATTTTCCTGGACACTTCAAATCCCAAAAGATAATCGCACTACAGATGAAATCATGTTATCAAATTCTTATTTGTTGGTTCTTCTGGCCATGGATTGTCTCTAAGTGGTTTTGGTAAGTTGTTCAAAAATTTTGGAATGAACATTTTGATCATTGTCGCATTATTTTGTAATTTGCAAATGATTAATAAGCGCCCATTATCCAACCTTTACTTTGGAATTATACATCTAAACTTTTTAATTTTTTCTTTTTTATATACATATGGGTACAAATCCAAATCTAGTGGTGTTTTGTAAGAGTGTCATGGATATGGATATGTTGACGTGATGTAAATGAAAAAAAAATTGTCTTAAATTTTTTTGATAGATCCCTTTTACTTAAAAATAAAATAAAATTGAATGCACAACATAGGAGATGTTTGGAAACATGTTTGCTTCGAGAAATATTTTTAGTTGTATAGTTAAAATTTGCATTTAAATCTAGCATCACAAACATTAGTTGTCATTGGACCATTTGGCTTTTATTGGTGAGTTCATAACAATTGCATATGAAATAACAGTTCCAAATGGCAGAATAACTACATTTGTTTCAATAGCCACAACATCATGTATATGATTTTGAGTATCATTCATTGCTGTGATTCGAAGTTTTTATTGATTATTTGTCTCAACAGTCACTATGGATTTGTTCAAGATTGTTCAAATTTAGCCATAATTTTGTTTTAATTTTTCATGAATTAATTTTTCCTTTTGTGATCTCATACTTTGAACAAATATTCATCTTCACACATCTATTGTGTTATGATTCAATGTAAAGAATAGGATTTTGGTTTCTCATTCAATTTTTGATTCATTGTTTTTTTCTATTGTTGTACATGTCTTGTGGTTTCGGGGCCAACCCTATCATCTAACGATTAACCAATTGTTTTAAGACTTTGTTCCTCAATTCTTGTGGAACCCAAGCTCACCTACTTGGAGTTGCATAAAGTTGTCATCGAAGATTCATGAATTTTATGGATAGCAAATTCCCAAGTGTTAGCAAGTCCTATGTTGATAAATCGTTCAATAAACTTATGAAAAAATGTTATGGAATCGGCTTCTTTAAACTTGCATGTTCTTTGAAGAAATCCATTGAATGTGTAAACATTGCCAAATTGTAGTCTTCCATATCATCCTTGGAAATGTTCACATTTTGTTTCATTATAGAAATATTCTATTTGTCTATCTTCACATTTGCCCATCGCTATGTTGCCCATTCCACCGTTTTGTCAATTATTTTCTTCCATTATGTTTCCCATGTTCTAATTTCAAGTAGATGCATGAGGGAGTTTAACTTGGTATTTTCTCTTGGATATTTCAACAGTTTTTTTGTCATCTCGTAATTTTTTTCTAGTATGCTTGAAATTAACACGTATTCAATCATAGATTCTAAGGTGTTTGGTGTGATAGTTGGTGATAATTTTCTTTTTGCCATTAGAGTAGAAAGGTCTTACGATTACAAGCACGCGGTTGAAGAACAGAAGATGCAACTAGGAAGTACCCATGCAAATAATGCAAATTGAAGTATTTTGCATGCAAATTAGTAGAAGAATGAAAAAGAATGCAATTTCATTGTGCAAGTTGCCAAGGGGTTGAAAGAGTGAATGAAAATAAAAAAGAATTTAAAATGGTAAGGTGTCCTAAGGTGCTTGATATTGTCTCAATTTCTTAATGGTCGCATACCTCTTTGTGGTGGATAGGTAGTGTTTGAATTAGCACATACCTCTTGGTGGATCAATAGGTTTATGTGCCACTAAATTTGATTTAATCTCAAATTTTATATGGTTTGGATGCTGCAAAGTCGGAATATACTTGGTAGTAATGGGATTTGAAATTCAAGTGTAACTTGAGCATGTGATGAATTGTTCATAATAAACTAACATAATGTTTTTGTATTTTGTTTGGAATGTATCCTATTGCGAATGTTCATGAAAAAACTCATCCATTGTTATTTTGCATCCATATTTTCATCCATAAATCTCATTCATCCATGACATGTGGCAAAATATTTTTCCACGTCACCAAATATTTTATTTTAGGTGTGATAGAATATATTTTAAATATTTCATCAACATGGGAAGAATATTATTAAAAAGATTTAGTCTTGTTCTTTTGCTCATGCTCACAAGCTCATGAAATACCTCTATCATGTACAACCTCTTGACCTACACCTAAAGTTGATAAAGTTTGTTCACATTGTGTAAGAGCTTGCATGATGTTGAAAGAAAATTAGTCATTCAAATTAGAAAGGGTAGTAAATAGAATAAATGTTTAAGTACATAACTTATGTTTTGAAAAGCAACATGTGCCCTACAATTCGGAACTCCCTAGAGATATTTATTGATGACTTATGATTCAATTGCAACTCCTTTTTCTTCACACTAAGAATCACTAGCAAGCAATGATGAACTAATAATTGAACTTCCCAAACTATGTGCAAACAATGTCGTAGATAAAGATTAAAATTTTGGTGAATGCTTCCATTGAATGAGTTCTCAATTGGCAACATTGTTTTATCAACCAACCATAGCTCCATTGCTCATGGCAAGTGAATAGATGTTGTCACTAAGGAACCAATAGATAATGTTACATCAAATATAAAAGAAGAAGAGGGAACATTGTAAATAACAATAACAACCCTATTGTGAGGAGTTTTTGAAAAGTACATCAATACTTGGAAAGTAGTTTCAAACTAATCACATGGGACAATTTTGCAACTTGCATAGGCTTTTATAGTTGCTACTTCATTATATGCACCAAGAACACCATGCAAATACATAAGTGCCTTTTAGGTATTGTGGATCTCATCAGTAGCAAATATAATGACTAAAAATGGAACTCAAACTTGAAAACATTTCAATTACAATCCATTCAATGAACATGATTCCAAGAATGCAACTTCCATTTTGGAAATGAAAAACAAACATTTTTATTTTTCAAAATTGTGGATCTTTCTTTGACGGGAATAGTTGAATCACCTGACAAGCCACACGTAAATCAAATCCATGCCTTGGAATAGGGCTAAATATACCATTGACTAGGCTATGTAAAGGCAATCGAAGATTGTTTAGTGAAATACAATAAAGATAATGTGCTTCAAAAACACTCTGACAAAGCTAGAAGGCATCATTATTCCGCATTAGCAACCACACTAAACAGCAAGTTCAACAATATTATGATGGAAAGCTTGTGGAGGTGATTGTCTGAGTTAGTAAGTATTGATTAACAATCCTCTTGTGTTTTGCTAGTTGAACTTGGCAAGACAAAGCCATTGGCTTGGACTATACCTTGCACCATACTTGGAATTTAGAATAAGATTACATCTTTTCTTGAGAGCACTAGAGCTTCTTCAACATCTACCATTTGCAAACCCTCTAGACTATTATCTTCCTAATATTCTATAAAAATTGCTCCTTGGTTCATGCGGAGGACACCTAATGTTTGTTAATATTGAGATGCATGGCTCGTCACTTCTTCAAGGAAAGATGTCAATGCACATCAAAGAATTATTCTTAGGTGTTACCATCGTAGAAACTCTTAAGCCACCAACCACATTAATGTTAACATGTGCACCATTTATGAGCTTTGTTACCCTCATCGAGCTCCCATTCACAACATCTACATTCTCATAAACGACACCATTTTTGTACACAAATGATTCTATAGGTCTCATTCAACTTGATGGAAACCATGTTCATCACATCTGCATTTTCACAAATGACACCATTCTTGTACACAAAAGACTTTTTAGCTCTCATTCAATTTGAAGGACACCATATCAACGCCATTGCAAGGTACTAGTACAACAACTTCCTTTATTGTGTTTTGTTCTTTCCTTCAAAGTTTTTGGAAGCAAAAATACTTTCCTCTTCCACTTCCAAACACAAATCCTATTTCATCTTTAGCTAGAGCTTGAAAAGCTTTCCTTCATATCCAACACAACTCCCAAGACTCCTATCTATTACAACTCATGTTCCTTCACAAAACTCCTCATAGATAACACAAAACAATAACAATAACACTATTTTTTTTCACTACAAAATCAATTTTCATGATCGTTTAATTCTTGTGCACTTCTTATTTTCCTTCCTCTAAGAATGTTACTAGAAAAACACTCTATTTTCTCCAAAACTATTTCATTTCTAGCCATAGCTTCCAAAGTTTTCTTTCACATCCAAAACACAATGCCCAAAACTCTTACATTTTTCAACTCCTATTTCTTTACAAGCCTCCTCATAAAGACAAAAAAAATGTAACAACAATGTTTTATTCTTTTCATTCCAAAAATCAATTTCCACAACTGTTCATTGCTTGTACGATTAACTACTTTTCCTCAAAACTTAATGTTCTTAAAAAAACCTTGCATTCTTTCCACATAAAAGAGAAAATTTTCAAACACAAATCCAATTTTCAAAAATTTGGACACTAATATATCACCGATGGTGTAGAATTGTAATGAGAAAAGATTTGTGAATTTGAATGATTGGCGATAGAAGCAAAAGGCTACTACTTCATAAGGCATAGCAAAGCCCTCTCTTCATCCTCCTCTACGTACCGTACTCCTCTTAAGGCAACATCATCAATTTGCACACAACCTTTAAAAAATCCTATGCAAATGTTTTGATCAAATGATTGTTTGAAGCGTGAACTGACAAGCAAGTGTGGGAATGCACATGCCCTGGGAGCTTACTTCATTTCAAAAGCTTCTCCTCCTCCTCCTTTTGGTTCTAGTCTTGACCTACCTCTTTCAACTTCGCCTTGTACAACAAAAAGTGAACACTTGCGCTTGTTTTTTCAATTTTGGTTTCGTGTTTCCCACTTTTGACACCACCAACACTTCATTGCAAAGACTAGGGCAAAAGATGTCATCCACAAGTGAATCCTCCCTTCAAACAGATGGGTATGCCTAGCCCAAACCCACCCATCAAACAAATGGGTGGACCCAAAAGTTCCACATGCGCATCCATTAGCTTGGGGTAGAAAAAATTTGACAAGATCTTTACATATAAGGTACTACCTTAAGGTTGGGGCATTCCCAAAAAAACAAGCACCCAAGGTGTGGTCTTGTTATTTTCAAAACAACATAGTCCAACATAAAAATCAATGTTCCTTACCTTTAAAAAGATTACCATGATATCTAGCAAGTACTAGCTAGATAGCCTTGGGGTATAATGGTAAAAAAGTTTTAAAAATTATTGTAGTCATTTAAAAAAGCAAAAGATTTACATCTACTAGTGTTTTGCTTTTCAAAATGCCTAGTAAGCTTTTACACTTTGTAAGACCACTGCCTTCTCAAAATGCCTAGTAGGTTTTTACAATTTGTAAGACCACCTTCGAGTACACTAAAAAGTTTGTTGGAGGTTTTTATGATATGAAACCCTAGCTAGAAAGGCTTGTTCCCCATGTATTTATACATATCCTCTCCCTCACAAAAGGTCAAACCCTAAAAGGCATAATGACCCATGGGGAAACATCATGGATTCTTGGAGTGTCTTCGAGTGTTCATCAAAAGCTCACAAAGTGCAAGAAATTAATAATGGATTGTCAAATAGAATATTGGTCTCATAGGGTTGAAGACCCAAGAGTCATTCCTTACAATCAAATAAACAAGAAAGCAATTGAGCATGAAGAAAAGGATGCAGAATCCCTTACCACACACATTCACTCAATGTCAATAAGCTTCCCAAAACAGAAAGCAAATTCTGCAATGCCCAAACAATAGAGGGGGGATTCAAAGGGTAAGAAGATTTCTTAACTCTTTCCTTTTTTTCCCCTGATTTTCTTGGACGAAGTTATTGGGTGATGGTCCTCCAAGATCCGGCAGCAAGTCCTTCACTGGGGCAAATTCTGGGTTCTCGATCTGCTTTCCAAAAGAAGAGAACCTTTTGGATACTGGAGCAACAACCTTCGCAACAACATCAGGCAAGGAACCCACCAACATGAGCATTCTTTCCACCAGAGAAATAATCAAAACCAAACAAGAAACACTAAAAGAAAGTCTAAAAGAAAGTTGCTATATTCGCAGAGATCAAACCCATAACTTCAGAATCCATATTCTCCGCATGATTTCAATCCTTTGAAAATCAACAGAGAGTAATGAAGAAATCGCAAAGAAAGCGATGGGAGAAGAAAGCTGAAAACCAAAACCCAATTGTGCACCAGCAGCGATGGAGAGAGAGAGAGAGAGAGAGAGAGAGAGTTTCCAACGGAAACTCACACTCCCCAGTAACCATTCCACATGATCTGGAATGGCTCTTGGGGGCACGATCAATGTTATGGCGCAAAATTGCGGAACGCTTGATGTGGGGTGGTCATTCCAGAAGGAGCGGAATCGTCAATTATTACTGGAATTTGTCCCGTCACGTGAGAGAGTATATTATATTTTGGAATGAGATGGGAAATTCGCGGAAATGAACGAATGGACCACATTCCGGCACAAGGCTTATCTGTTGTGGTGTAATCTACATCCTCCAATCCGTTGCAGATGCTGCTGCTGCTTCTCGAGTCCTCGTCTCTATGTCTCTGTCTCTCTCTGCACCTTTCTCTCCTTCTCTCGCTCCTCTTTTTTGTGTTTCGCGGATCCTTGTTTCTTCGATTGTGCAATTGTGAATTAGAAGAGAATTGGGTT